>Ga0209167_10001059_pt1 | contig 17092 bp, 16 predicted proteins | sample Coa_R1_9_FD_187154 | JGI IMG/M metagenome (GOLD analysis project Ga0209167, IMG submission 187154) | Surface soil microbial communities from Centralia Pennsylvania, which are recovering from an underground coalmine fire - Coalmine... | ecosystem: Environmental > Terrestrial > Soil >... | reverse complement strand
CACCGGCCTGGCCGGGCACGCCGGCGCGCTGGCTCAGTCACTGTCCTACGGGCAGCGCAAGCTGCTGGAACTCGCCTATGTGCTGGTGGCCGACCCGGCGATCGTGCTGCTCGACGAGCCCGCGGGCGGGGTGAACCCGACGCTGATCAACCAGATCGCCGCCCGGGTCAAGGACCTGAACGCCACGGGAAAGACGTTCCTGATCGTCGAGCACAACATGGATTTCGTCATGGGCCTGTGCGGCCAGGTGACCGTGCTGGATCACGGCACGGTCATCGCTTCCGGGCCGCCGGAGGCGATCCGCCGCGACGCGCTGGTGCTCGATGCCTATCTCGGCGTGGCCGAGGATGGGCATGGTGACCAGTGATGACCGAGCCCACCCGGCCCGAGCACGTCACCGCCGCCGCCGCGCCAGCGCCAGGGCCAGGCAGCCCGGCGCTGGTGATCGACCGGCTGGTGGTCGGGTACGGCGGCGGCGATGTGCTGCGCGGCGTCAGCTTCGGCGTCGGGGAAGGCGGGATCACCTGTGTCGTCGGGCCGAACGGCTCGGGTAAGTCGACGCTGATGGCGGCGATCAGCGGGCTGCTGCGCCCCCGGCAGGGCAGCATCACATTCCGCGGCGAGCAACTGGCCGGCAAGACTCCCCGGCAGGTGCTCGACCTCGGCCTGGTGCAGGTACCGCAGAACCACAGCCTGTTCCGGGACATGACGGTGCGGGAGAACATCGACCTCGGCGGCTACACGATCCGCAGTTCCGCGCTGCTGGCCCAGCGGCGCGCCCAGGTCGAGGAGATGTTCCCCGAGGTCGCCGCGTGGGGCAGGCAGCGGGCCGGCAGCCTGTCCGGTGGCCAGCAGCGGCTGGTCGAGTTCGCCAGGTGCCTGATGCTCGACCCTTCGATGATCATCCTGGACGAGCCGTCCATGGGGCTGTCCCCCAAGGTGTTCCGTGCGGTGTTCGACGCCGTCCGGATGATGAACGCCAGCGGCAAGACGATCCTGCTGGTCGAGCAGAACGCCCGGGCCGGCCTGCGGCTGTGCACGCACGGCGTCGTACTGGAGAACGGCCGGGTACGCCTGGAGGGTACCGGGCAGGAGATCCTCGGGCATCCGGAGATCGGCGCTCTGTACCTGGGTGGCCATCCTGGTTCCGTCAAAGAGAAAGACTCGGCGGGGCAGACGGGCACGGCTGGGCAGACCGAACGCGGCAGGTGAGGGGAAAGCGAGGCGGCGGCAGATGGCAGTGCACACCTTCGGGCCTAACGCGGTGGACTGGGAGGAGCGGGCCGACATCGCAAGGCTGCGCCGCGAGCGGCTCGGCCGGCTCAAGGCGCAGCTCGACCGGTCCGAGCTGGGTGGCCTGCTCAGCTTCGACATGGCCAACACCCGGTACATGACCGCCACCCACATCGGCACCTGGGCGATGGACAAGCTGATCAGGTTCGCCCTGCTCCCCCGCGGCGGCGAGCCGGTGATCTGGGACTTCGGCTCGGCGGCCCGTCATCATCAGCTCTACAACCCATGGCTGGACCACGCCGCCACCGGCGCGGCAGCCCGTTCCGGGGCCCGGGCCGGGGTGTCCACGCTGCGCGGCGCGTTCCACCCGGACGCGGGGATCGCCCAGGACGTCGCCAGCAAGGTCGCCGCCGAGCTGCATGAGCACGGCGTGGCCGGCGCGCCACTCGGCGTGGACGTCGCGGAGATGCCGGTCCTGGCCGCGCTCAACGCGGCCGGCATCCAGACCGTCGACGGCCAGCAGATCTTCCTCGAAGCCAGGCGGACCAAGACCAGGGACGAGATCACGCTGCTCACCCAGGCCTGCTCCATGGTGGACGCGGCCTACTCCGAGCTGTATGAGTTCCTGCGCCCCGGCGTGCGGGAGAACGAGTGCGTGGGGCTGGTCAGCAAGGTGCTCTACGACCTGGGCAGCGAGTACGTGGAGGGGGTCAACGCCATCTCCGGCGAGCGCTGCTCACCGCATCCGCACGTGTTCAGCGACCGGCTGCTCCGGCCGGGCGACCCGGCGTTCTTCGACATCCTGCACTCACACATGGGGTACCGCACCTGCTACTACCGCACGCTCGCGGTCGGCAGCGCGTCGCGGGCCCAGCGCGACGCCTACACCCGCTGCCGCGAGTACATGGACATGGCGATCGCCGCGGTCAAGCCGGGCGCCACGACCGCCGACATCGTGTCGCTGTGGCCACGGGCCGCGGAATTCGGCTTCGCCGACGAGATGGCCGCCTTCGCCCTCCAGTACGGGCACGGGGTCGGGCTGTCGATCTGGGAGAAGCCGATCTTCAGCAGGCTCGTCTCCCTCGACCACCCCGAGCCGCTCGAAGAGGGCATGGTGTTCGCGCTGGAGACCTACTGGCCGGCCAGCGACGGCTGGTCGGCGGCGCGGATCGAGGAAGAGGTCGTGGTGACGGCGACCGGCTGCGAGGTCATCACCAAGTTCCCGGCCGAGGAACTGCTGGTGGCGGGCCGGAAGTACTGGACCGTCGGCGGCTCGCTGGACACCCTGCGGGAGAGCCAGTCGCACCTGAACACCGCCGCGGGCCGGGGTGAAACCTCCCCGGGCGGAGGTGCGCACTGATGGCGGCCGGCCTGGACTCCACCGCGCTGGACGCCGGCAGCCTGATCGTGCTGTACGACCAGATGACGCTGATCAGGCAGACCGAGCAGGCCGCGCATGACCTGTTCCTCGCGGGCCTGGTCAAGGGCACGACCCACCTGGCGGCCGGCCACGAGGCGGTGGCCGTCGGCGCGAGCGCCGCGCTGCACCCCGATGACTACGTGTTCGCCACCTACCGCGGCCACCATCACGCCATGGCCCGCGGCGCCACCCCGGCCGAGTGCCTGGGTGAGCTGATGAGCAAGGCGAGCGGCCTGTGCGGCGCCAAGGGCGGTTCCATGCACCTGACCAAGGCGTCGGCCGGGATGCTCGGCTCCTACGCCATCGTCGGTGCCCACCTGCCCATCGCCGCCGGGGCCGCCTGGTCGGCCAAGATCCGCGGCTCCGGCCAGGTCGCCGTGGCCTTCTTCGGCGACGGGGCCACGAACATCGGCGCGTTCCACGAGGCGCTGAACATCGCCGCCGTCTGGGCCCTGCCGGTGCTCTTCATCTGCGAGAACAACCTCTACATGGAGTACACCCCGATCGGCTCGGTCACCGCGGTGCCCAACCCGGCGGCCGACCGGGCCCCCGCCTACTCGATCCCGGCCCAGATCATCGACGGGAACGACGTGCTGGCCGTCGCCGAGGCGGTCGCCCAGGCCGCCCAGCGGGCCAGGAGCGGCGGCGGCCCGGCCATCCTGGAGGCGCAGACCTACCGGCACTTCGGGCACAGCCGCACCGACCCGGCGACCTACCGTCCGGCCGAAGAGGTGCAGGCGTGGCTGAAACGGGATCCGCTGGTCGTGGCGCGGGCCCGGCTCGCCGAACTCGGCGTTCCGGCCGAGACGGCGGACGAGGCGGACGAGCGGGCCGCGCGGATCGTCGCCGAGGCGGTCGCCGCCGCCAAGGCGGCGCCGTATCCGGATCCGGAGCAGGCGCTGACCGATATGTGGGCGGACGGAGGCTCGGCATGGCGGACGTGATCACCTACCGGGAGGCCGTGGCCGAGGGGATCGCCAGGGAACTGCGCCGCGATTCCCGGGTGGTCTGCCTGGGCGAGGACATCGGGGCCGCGGGTGGCGTGTTCAAGACGACCGCCGGGCTGCTGGGTGAGTTCGGCACCGGCCGGATCTGGGACACCCCGATCTCGGAGCAGGCGATCCTGGGCATGGCCATGGGCGCGGCGATGACCGGGCTGCGCCCGGTCGCCGAGATCATGTTCTCCGACTTCTTCGCCTGCTGCTGGGACTACCTGGCCAACGAGATACCCAAGATGCGCTACATGACCGGCGGCCAGGTCACCGTGCCGCTGGTGGTGCGCACCGCCAACGGCGGCGGGCTCGGCTTCGGCGCGCAGCACTCCCAGGCGGTGGAAAACTGGACCCTGGCCGTCCCCGGGCTGAAAATCGTGGCACCGTCCACGCCCAGCGACGTGATCGGCCTGATGGCCGCGGCGGTCCGCAGCGACGACCCGGTGGTCTTCTTCGAGCATAAGGGCCTGTTCGCCAGCAAGGGCCCGGCCGCGCCCGACGGTCACGTGCTCGAACTGGGCCGCGCGGCAGTCGTCCGGCCTGGCAGCGACGTCACCGTGGTGGCGCTGGCCGCGACCGTGCCGGTCGCCCTGGAGGCGGCCGGCGCGATGGCCCGCGAGGGCGTCTCGGCCGAGGTGATCGACCTGCGCTGCCTGGTCCCCCTGGACATGGCCACCGTGCTGGAGTCGGTCGGCCGGACCTCCCGGCTGCTGGTCATCGAGGAGAACCCGTATCAGGGCGGCTGGGGCGCGACCGTCGCGTCCATCGTCGCCGACGAGGGCTTCGAGCTGCTCGACGCGCCAATCCGCCGCATCGCCGCCGCCTGCGTGCCGCTGCCCTTCGCCGACATCCTGGAACAGCAGGTCATCCCGACGGCTTCAACGGCGGCCGCCGCTCTGCGCGAGCTGGCCGCATACTGACCGATTGCGGCCAATTGGCCAAAGCCTAAACAGCAGCTGAATGGCCCGGTACGGCTCGAAAATATGTACGATAGATTTGGTTTCGCCGGCGCTGCGGAGTATCGATGACACGCCGTGTGACCTGGACATCTTCAATTTTCTGGCAATAGAGAGGGACCATTAGCGCAGTGGAGACAATCCAGGTAGAAGGTCACGCCAATGCCCCCGGAGCCGACCATAGCTAAGCCTAAGGCCGCCCCTTCGGCCCATTCTGGGCCCTGGGTGATGACCCCGCTGTTCTGCCCGCCGTCGGCCACCGACTCCAGCGTGATCCCGATCCGGCCGATCGGGCATCGAGCGGGACCGGCGCGGCGAACCACCCGCCGCGGGAATACCCGCCCACCCGGCGGCCAGGGAAACCGCGGCCGCGCGAACGGGAAAGCCGCGCCGGCCAAAGACCCGATGGATCTGCTGGACATCACCACCGAACGGCTCCGCCACGCCTTGGCGCGAAGTTTTCTCCGTTACAGCATTCCCGGCGACCTGGACGCCGCCGTGCACGCCGCGATGAACGTCATCGAACCGGTCCTCGAAGCCAGGGACCGCGAACTGCTCCGCCTGCGCCTGCTCATCACCGCCAAACTCCCCGGCAGATAGGCTCCGGCCAGGCCCGGCGGCCTGGGTTATTTCGCATGCAGTGCCGCGATCGCCGTACTCACCGAATACGGTTGCGCCATCACACCGAGGAGGATCCGATGGCGGCCAGGATTGACCTGACTCTCGACTGCGCGAACCCGCCCAGGCTGGCGGCATTCTGGAAGCTGGCACTGGGATATGAGGACGAGCCTCCGCCCGCCCCGTTCGCCACCAGGGAAGAATGGCTCAAGCAATACGGCGACCCCGGCGACACCGTTGATGACGGTGCATGGTTGCAGGATCCGGCCGGGACCGGCCCCCGGCTGAGCCTGCTGCGGGTGCCGGAGCCAAAGACAGCCAAGAACCGGCTCCACATCGACATCCGGGTAGCCGGGACAGGCAGCGCCGACGAGCGATGGGCCAGGATCACGCAAACCGCCAGCCGGCTGACCGCCGCCGGCGCGACCCGCCTCCAGGAATACCCCGGCCACCACATGGTGATGGCCGACCCCGAAGGCAACGAGTTCTGCGTCTGCTAGCCCGCCACCTTATCCCGGAACCCCACACCCGGCGGCCCGCAACCTGTCCTGCTGTTCCCCGTCACCCCAAACCAGACAAACGGGTCTAATTCAGCGGAGCATGCGTCTTCACGCAGGCATCATGCGCGAAGAAGCGGTATCTCTGCGCAGCCTGGCGGCCGTGGTTCGCGGGGAACCTGAGGTCTGGCAGCCCTGGGGCAGTGCCCGGCCCTGCCTGACGGGACCGGGGCCGGAAAGGAGGGAGCCATGCCGGAAGTGGACCCGGTATTCCCCCGGGAATGGCTGGATATCCCGGATCAGGCCGGCCTCGCGCGGATCTACCGCTGCGATCTGACCTGGCTCACCTCGCACTGGAACTGCATCTACGGCAACGGCTGCCCGGGAACCCGCCAACCGCACCAAGGCTGCTGCACAGTCGGCGCCCACTGGTCAGGCAGCCAGGACCGGCAACGGGTGGAATCATGTGCGCAACGGCTGCCCGGCGAACTGTGGCAGTTCCGCGAAACCGGGCAGGCCGAAGGAATCACCGAAGCCGGCGCCGATGACGATGACGGCCACGGCCGGACCAAAATCGTCGGGGGAGCCTGCATCTTCCTGAACAGAAACGACTTCCCGGCAGGCCCAGGATGCGCCTTGCACCTCCTTGCGCTCAGGGAAGGCAGGCAGCCACTGGAAACAAAACCTGACGTGTGCTGGCAGATTCCCGTATGGTTCAGCTACACCTGGGAGCCGGTCGCGGAGGGAAACACTCTTGTCGTGACCATCGGCGAATTCGGCCGCGCAGCCTGGGGCCCCGGCGGCGCGGACATGAACTGGTGGTGCAGCAGCAACACCCAAGCCCACACCGCCGCCCGGCCGCTCTACCAGACATACGCCGGCGAGCTGACCGCCTTGATCGGCCACGCGAACTACCAGGAACTCGCCCGAATCTGCGGCCAGCGCTCCCAGTCCCCCACCGCACCCCACCGGCACCCCGCCGACCCGCCGTTTCTGAACAGACGTTGAACCCACCCGGCGCAACCCGCACCGCGGGGGTCCGGGGCCTCGGTCAGTAATTGTTAGCCGGTGCTGGTGCTCACCTGGCCCGCCATGATGGTGCCGTTGCCAGAGGGAGGCAGCAGGACCGGCCCGACGCCGGGGATTGCCTGGCTCTGCGCCTCGGCGAGCAGGGCGGCCGCGGCCTGCAGGCCGTTCTCTCCGGTGCGCGACATCCGGGCGGCGATGAGCCCTGTCACGATAGGAGTGGAGAAGGAGGTGCCACTCCACCGGGCCATGCCGTAAAACTCCCTCTCCTTCCCCACGTAGGGCGCGGCATAGCATTCGTACATGCCCGTGGCATATGCATTGATCAAATCCCGGCCTGGCGCATAGACATCGACCCATCCGCCGTGATTACTGAAGTCGGCGCGGCTGCGCCAGTCACCGGCAAGCGCGCCAACCGAAACTACTTCGGGGGAGGCCCCTGGCCAGAATGGCTGGTCAGATCCGCTGTTGCCGGCCGCGACGACGCATGCCACGCCCTTGCGCTTGCTCAGGTGCTGCAGCCATTTTTCCAGGGCGATCAGGGGATGACCTTTCCTGGTCGATGCGGCAATTGACAGATTGAATATATCCGCACCGTGCTTGAGCGCGTTCGCAAGATCTGGGACCAGGTCCTTCTCCAGCACGCTCCCGGCGACCTTGAAAACGTTCGAGACGATCACTTCTGCTTGCGGTGCCATGCATCGCACCAAGCCCGCCACGAACGTGCCGTGCCCGGCGTAAGGAGGTATTGCCGGCAGGCCTTTACTTTTACTGTTTGGCTTGCCAAGAAGCTCCCAGTCCTGCAGCGTCCCATCCGCATCGTGTGCGCGCTGGACGCCACGTAGCCATGGGTGCTCGGCGTCAGCGTCCCGGAGCAGGCCGGTGTCGGCTATATACACCCGCACCCCGGCGCCACCGTTCTGGCACACCGAGGGGAAGGGCTCGATTCCCGCGTAAGTGGTTTGCGGCTCGGTTGCGGGACAGATGCCGGCCGTCCCTCCCGGGCTGCCGTTGGCGACGGTGATGACATGGTTCGGTGTCGCGACACCCTCGCCGAATGCCGCATCGATGCGATCGAGCGCCTCGGGCACGCTGAGCTTGAAGTCAGCTAGCTGGAGAGCGACCACACCCGAGATGACCGATTGCCAAGGGAGACGCTTCGAGGTGAAGGCCTGAGCCAGTTCACCAATGACGTCCTGCGGTGTCCCATGGGACAGGAGCGCCATCACCGGTGCCAGGTATTCAAACTGCACAAGGATTTCACTCCGGTGGTACAGGTAGCCGATGCCGTGGTCGTGGACGGCGGTATCAATGTCGATATCCCGATTTGCCTTGAACTCGCTGACGATGTGCTCGACTTCGTGCTGCTCTCGCAAGAGCCTGGGATGTGACTTAAATACTTCCGGCCAGTTGAAATGCTTGTCTCGGCTGACCACTTTTTCGTGTCCGGACACGATCCCCTCCTTGGTTAGTGCGTGGCACCCCGTTCTCATGCTGAGTCCACGGTCACCCCAGGCCGGCCCGCACAGACTCCCTCGCGCATACGGAGCACCCGGCGTGCCCGCGTGATGCAGTTCGCCGGGAAATAATGCGAGCACGCACAAGCATGCTTACTTCATGTATGCGAGTTCTAACAAAGAGTAGCCCTGGCGGCACCGGCGAATATGAAACCGGCCCGTTGTATTCGCCCGAATCTCGATAGACCACGCGAATACGAGAGATCTACAATTATCTAGTGGCTGAAGTAGCGCAGGCGGCCGGAGCTGATCCGGGGGCAATAGACGGCCTGCCAATGCTGGCCGTGGGGCGCCCCCATGAAGCGTTAGCCAGGGCTCGTGCGGTACTGGCGGGGCACCCGAACAGTTATGAGGCGTCGGTGGCTCATCAGGCCGCCGGAATCGTGGCCCGTGACCTCGGTAATGCCCAGGAAGGCGTCCGGGAGTTGCGGATCGCGCTGCGCCTGGCCCGCCAGACCGGATCGATCACGCGCGAAACCGATGTGCTGGCCACCCTGGGAGCCGCGCTTGTCCACGCTGGCCATACGGCAGACGGATTTGCCGCATTCGACCAGGCCGTGCAGCAGTCCAGCGGCGTTCTGGCGGGGCGGGTGCTGCACCGCCGTGCCATGGCCCTGTGGGCCCTCGGCCGGCACGCCGCGGCCCTGGACGACCTGCGGCACGCGATCGGCATACTGCGGCGCGCCGATGACCGCATCTACACGGCCCGCGCACTGACCGCCCGCGGCCTGGTCTATACGGACCTGGGCTCCCCGGGCCGGGCGGACGCTGACTTCGTGGCGGCCGAGCGATTGTTCGCCGAGACCGGCCAGGACCTCGAGTCGATCTATGTGGTGCATAACCGCGCCATGACCGCCTTCGTGGCAGGCGACCTTCTTGCCGCGCTTTCCTGCCTGGACGAGGCCGCCCGCGGGTACCGGCTGCTGAATGCGCCAAACCCGTCACTCAGCATCGACCGGTGCACCGTGCTGCTCGCCGCCGGGCTGGCCGCCGATGCGCTGGCCGAGGCGGACGCCGCTGTCCGGGATATCGAGCAGAGCCACGGCAGACCAACATGGAAAGCCGTATTGCTGCTGACAGCCGCCCGCTGTGCGCTGGCCGCGAACCAGCCGCAGGCCGCCCAGGATTGGGCTCAGGCCGCATGCCGGCTCTTCCGGTCGCAGCAGAGTGCCTGGTGGCAAGCCCACGCGGCGGGCGTGCTTGCCCAGGCAAAGTACGCCACCGGGCTGGCGTCGGCTAAGTTGCTGCGTGAGTCGGACCGGGCGGCCTTCTCGCTGGAGATGGTCGGCTCCAGCGACGTGGCGCGCGCGCATCTGCTGGCCGGGCGAGTGGCACTGAAACTGGGCCGCCCGGGCGACGCCGGCCGTCATTTCACCAAGGCCGCGCAGAGCAGGCATCGCGGGCCCGCATGGTCCCGGGCCTGCGGCTGGCTCAGCGAGGCACTCCGGGCCGAGATCGACGGCGATCTGCGCCGCATGTTCAGCGCTTGCCGCCAGGGACTCGAGGTGCTCGATGAGCATCAGTTCACCTTGGGTGCGTCGGAACTGCGGGCGCAAGCCACCGCCCATGGCTCCGAACTGGCCGCGCTGGCGCAGCGCCATGCGTCACAGACCCATCGGCCGCGGCTTCTGCTGGCCTGGAGTGAGCGCTGGCGGGCCACCGCGCTCGCCGTCCCCGCGGTGCGGCCGGTTGCCAACGCGGAGCTTGGTGCAGGCCTTGCCGCGTTGCGCGCGGCGGCAAAGCGCGTGGAGACGGCCCGCCAGGCCGCCTCGACAGCATCCGTCCAGCGGGAACAGCGACGGCTTGAGCGGGAACAGCGACAGCTTGAGCGCGTGGTACGTGCGTGTGCGCTCCGGACCCAGGGCCTTACTCACCAAGGGCCTGGCGCCGTCAGGATTCCGGAGTTGCTCGATGAGCTTGGTCCGGCCCGGCTGGTGGAGATCGTCGACGTCGACGGCATCCTGCACGTGCTGGTCTGCGGGACCGGAAGAGTGCGGCAGTTCACCGCTGGCCGGGTGGCAGACGCGTCCCATGCGGCTGACTTCGCCTGCTTTGCCCTTCGCCGCCTGGCCCGCAGCCGGCCCGGGGACGAGGTGGACAGCGCGCTGGCCATCCTGAAGGCAGTCGGGCCGAAGCTCCAGGACACCCTGCTCGGCCCTGCGTGCCGGTACCTGGGCGACGGTCCTGTGATCATCGTCCCGCCCGGGAAGCTGCACGCGATCCCCTGGGCGCTGATCCCCGAACTCCATGACCGGGTGATCAGCGTCACCCCGTCGGCAAGTGCCTGGCTGCGAGTACGGGCCACCCCGCCGCCTGCGCGCCACCATGTCACGCTGGCCCGTGGGCCAGGCCTGCTTACCAACGGTGCGGAGATCCCCCCGGTCACGCAGTTGTATGACGACGTTACGGTACTGACCGACGGTGCGGCCACCGCGGAGAAGGTGCTCTACGCTCTCGACGGAGCCTGGCTGGCACACATCGCCGCCCATGGAATCTTCCGCGCGGACAGCCCCCTGTTCTCGTCACTGCGCATGGCGGATGGGCCGCTGACGGCCTACGACTTCGAGCAGTTGCACCGTGCGCCGTACCGGCTGGTTCTGTCCAGCTGCGAGTCCGGGGCTCTGGCACCAGCCGGGGCCGATGAACTGCTCGGCCTGGTCAGCAGCCTGCTGCCACTGGGCACCGCCGGAGTCGTAGCTGCCATAGCCCCATTGAACGACCATGCCGTAGTGCCCGTGATGCTGGATCTGCACCGGAACCTGCGGGCTGGCCACACTCTTGCGGAATCGGTCCATGCCGTCCGGTGCGGATCGTCCGGCGACCCGATCCATACGGCGACAGCGCTGTCCCTCGTTGCGCTGGGTGCGGCCTGACCGGTTCACAACTTGATCCAGCCGGTGAGGACGTCGATGCCGGCACCGGCCCGGCAGCGCAGCCGGAATGGGCCGCGCGGGACGGGCTGAATCGAGAAGCAGCCGATCTCGTCGCTGGGGATCACGGCGTCCGGGCCGGCACGAGTATGCAACTCGACGGTGGCGGCCTGGGCGGGGACCAATTGACCAAGCAACGAACCGCCCCTTACCTCGAGTTCGATGGTCAGCCGGGCAGAGGTGAAGGTGAGGGCGCGAATAGATGCGGCATCGGTGCGGGTGACCGCGACGGGGTCAGGAGCCTGGGTTGAGTCATAGGTGAGCTGCGCCAGCTCGGCGTCGATGTTGTGCCATGCGAAGGCGTTCTTACCGGCTTCGATGAATTCGGGTGGGACTGCCCGCCGGGCGCGGAGCGCATCGCGAAGCGCCGTGAGAAGTTCGTCGTCGTCCCAGCCCTCAATCATCACGGTTCACCTTGCCTGTCCCGCGCCGTTGCGGCCTGTTCTCAGCGATCGCGGCAACATGCCGGGAACGGCGGAGTTCGCTGAGGCAGCGGGCGCGCATGGAGCCGATACTTCCCACCGCCATGTCCAGCGTTGCGCTGATGTCGGCGTAGGAGCACGGTGGGTCACACATCAACATGGACAACAGCTCGCGGCAGGGACGCCGCAGCTCCGCAAACGCGGCACGCAGCGCGGCATCGCGTTCAGCCGCCAGGATCTCCTCCTCGATCGTCGCCGCACCGGGGCTGGATGACATCTGATCCCCGGATGGCAGTTCCCTGTGATCGTGACGGTGTGCTGCCCGCATCACACGAAAGCATTCACGCTGGGCAGTGGTCGCCAGCCAGCCGGGCAGCGCCGCGGGATCACGGAGGTTTCCGATGTTCTCAACCAGCAGAAGCCAGACGCTCTGACCGACGTCGTCGATGTCCTGCCGGCCTAACTTGTACCGGAGGCACACCGACCAGATCAGCGGGGCGTAACGCTCGACCAGCTCATTCCACGCTCCCTGGTCACCATCAGCAGCGCGGGCGACCAGAGCGACGACCGACGGGTCATCCCGCATAGCGCCTCCTCACCGCCTCCGCAGCCGGATCGTTCCCGTTGCCGGCCGCAAACGCTGCCACCCATACAGAGCGGACTTGCCCGCTGCCTGATGCAGGATCCGGTGACGAGGGTGAGCGACCGTGGATACCGGGCGGGATCCACTCGGTTGCATCACAACATCCCCTGGCGCCTCCGTCCATATAAGGACACAAACTGGAGGTCGTCATGCCTGCGCACCCAACAGGCCCACCCGTCAGAGGCGGTCCCTGGCCGGCCAGGCCACCCACCTATGACCGCGGCGGCGGCCAGGACGCCTTCGAGCAGGCGGTCGCCAAGTTGTGGGAAAAGGACTTCTGGGTCAACCCGCTGACCGGCCAGCGCGAACTGAATGCCGACCTTGTGCTCGAGGGCGGTGGCGTCAGAGGCATCGGGCTGGCCGGAGCGATTCTCGTGCTCGCTGAGGCGGGCTACCGTTTCCCCCGCGCGGCTGGCACCAGCGCTGGCGCGATCGTCGCCGTGCTGGTCGCCGCGGTCGAGAAGGCCGGCAAGGACATGACGGTTCTCAGCGAATACCTGCACGACATCGACTACTCCCAGTTCACGCACACCAACTCCGCTCAGCACGCCGTCAAGCGCATACTGGGGCCGGCCGCCGATGCATGGGAACTGATGCTCCATTCCGGGCTTTACAGCGGCGGCTACCTGAACACCTGGCTCGGCGCCCGGCTCGCCGAATGCGGAGTCCGCACCTGGAGCGACCTGGCAATCGGGCCGGATGACGATCCGGGCCTGAGCCTGCCACCCGAATGCCGGTACCGCGCGGTCGTCCACGTCTCGGACATCACCCGCGGCATGCTGGCCCGCCTGCCCTGGGACTATGACAACTACTACGGCCTGCCCGCAGGCGTTCAGGAGGTCGTGGCGGCGGTCCGCGCCTCGATGTCAATCCCGTTCTTCTTCGTCCCGGTCCAGACCCATACGGCGCAGGCCAAGACGAAGATGGATGACGGTTCCGTGCTGCCCTGGAGCGGCGGGACCGTGACCTGGGTGGACGGCGGCATGCTGATGAACTTCCCGGTCGATGCCTTCAACCGCACGGACAGCGAATCGGCGCGCTGGCCCACGATCGGCATCAAGCTGTCGGCACAACCCGGAGCGCAGCCCCCCGACCGTCCGGTCAACGGCCCGCTCCAGGAAGGCCTTCGCTGCCTGAAGACCATGACCGGCGAATGGGACCGCTACCACATTGAGCAGTTCACCGCCCAGCGTACGATCTTCGTCCCCAACGCCGGCATCACCGCTACGCAATTCGATCTGACCCCTGCCCAGCAGCAGCAGCTCTTCCTCAATGGTGCCCAGGCCGCCACCCGTTTCCTGATCCGCTGGGCCGATGCGGGCGGTGTACCACGCAGCACCCGCCACGCCACTGCGGCATAGGTGCATCATGAAGGCGAGCGCATGTTCAGCCATCATTTGCCGCATGAGACAAAAGAAGCACTAGAAAACATTAAGACGTACCTGTCAGCCGGGAACGAGGTGGTTCAGTATGCGTTCACCTTCCTGGCCGATCTGGTCATGCAGAATCCAAGCATGATGATTGGCGGGATTGCCGCCGGATCGGTGCCGCCGAACGACGTCGTGACCGATCCGGACGGCCCGGTTTTCCCGGTGAACCCGGGCACTACCGGACCGTTCTCAGGTTCGGTATTCCTGAACCTCAGCACCGGGTGATTCACGGCATCCTGGACAATCCAGCAGACCACCTCCAGCATCACCGGCTACGTACGCTGCGCCGAAGACGCCGGCCCGCCGCCTGGCGATCGGTTCATGTTCGTCATCCCGCAAGATGACGCAGGCTTCTTCGTGCTGACCACGACCAGCATCTGATGCCTGCGGGCCTGACCGCCGGGCACAGGCAGTGAATGCTTGGCGACGCAGCCTCCCGCAACCATGAGCCCGGCGGAGGGGGACGAAGGGGGACCCGTCTCCCTCCGCCGGCCCGCGGCACATCCTCGTAATCTCATGGGGCACGTCACTGCTGGGTGTTCGGTTGCTGATGATGATCCAGCGAGCCGGGACGCCTGGCTGCGGCCGTCCCGCCTGTCGTGAGGCTGCCGTGCCTCAGGTGCTGTAAGTGATCGTGACGGCCGTCTTGGTGCTGGAGATGGCCTTGGCCATGATCGTTCCAGTAGCTCCGGCGAAGCCGCCGGTCCCGCCGGTCACCTTGCCGTTGCTGAACGCGCCAGTCTTGAAGTTGATGGTGCCCGTGCCGTACAGGAAGCCGCCATTGAGGTCACCCGTGATGTTCACGGCGGCAGTGGTGGCCGAGGTGGCCTTAAAGTAGAGCATGTCGAACCCGATGATCTTGCCTGTCGCATTAACATCGGTATCCTGCGAGGCACTGCTCGTCTTGGTGAACATGATCGATTTCTTCGTCACCGAGATGAATTTCAGCGTGTGCGTAGTGCTGTGCGCGCTGGCGGCCGTGGGCGCCAGCAGTGCCCCCGTAATTCCAAGGACCGCCGTCGCGCCAGCCGCTGAGAGAGATGTGCGGAGCTTCATAGCTGCTTCTCCTGTCTGCGGGGCATCACCAAGTACCGGTCTTTGACGATAATCCGCCCAGTGAGCCGGGTAAACCAAGAGGCTAGTGGGAGAAAATAAGCGACGGCCCGTGCTTTACCTACGGCTCAAACTGACCGCCAACCGGAAGCCAGCCGGCCACGCCGGGGCGGCATCCATCAGCCCGTCCCGCCCCCGTCGTAAGGCGCACCTGGATCAACGAGGACCGCTGGAATCACTTTCAAGGCCGTCCGGGCAGTCCGGTCCAAAACCTTCCATGGATTTCCGGACCGGACCAAAATAAGGCAGCTCCGCAATGAACCTATCCAGACCGAAAGTGGATAGCCAACGACGGCGAAGAGCCACCATGTCTCACCCCACCGCAGACGGTGGCCAAGCGCGAGGAACTGGCCACACCCGTCTGCGGGCTCACCGACCCGTACGGTCGGCCACTCCCCCACGACGACCCACTGGCCCGGGAAGTCGCCCAGGGGCCACGACCCCGGCGGCCGGGGCCGCATCCTGGCGGTCGCGGGCATCGCAGCCTACGTGTCTTACTGGCATGCCTTTGACATCATCCGCGCCCACGGTGAGAGCGGCATGACAGCACGGCCGGAACCAGCCACAATCGACGGTCTGGTCTACGCGTCTTCGATGGTGATCCTGGTACGCGGCCCGGCTCGGCTCGCGGTGCCGGGCCTGGCCCGCTGGCTCCTGGCGCTGGGCATCCTGACCACCGCGAACGTGGCCCGCGGCTGGCCCGGCGGTCCCATCGGAGCTGTAGTCGCCACCTGGTGCATGAACCGATCGCGGACCAAACGGTGATTCAGGTAGCCGACCGGATGGATATGAGGCTCGGGTCAGCAGGTAAGGAGCAAGCCGACGCGTCTGCGACTCCTGGTGACACGGCCCTAAGCCAAGCCAGTGACCAGGATGTCAATGAGGCGGCCGTGGCTGCTTACCGCGAGAGCGTGGAAAGCGCCGGGCGGCTGTCCGAACGCAAGCTGGCCGCGATGTTCGGCAAGACCTCCCGCCGCTGGGGCACGTCACCAGGAACTATCTCAATCTGGCTCAGGTCGCCAGCCGCCAACGCCTCCACGAGGTTGATCTCAGCCTCGGCACTGACATACTTGCTCACCAGGTAGCACGCCTCAGTAACGACGTACGGCGTGACCAGCAGGTCATCGGTACGCGACTGAAGCAGGGCAGCACACCGAGCATGATCCGGATCGTTGCGGTTCAGGTAGGCGACGAGCGGACCAGTATCAACGATCAGCATCGCCCTGCCCGAACTCAGCGCGCATTACCTCCCGCGCCCGGGAGCCAAGGTCGGTTTCCGGTCCGTCGAAGGCCCGCAGCACCTTGAACCGATCCTGCTGCGGCGTCACCAGCCGCAGCGCATGCTCCCGCAACTCCTCGGCCTGCTCAGGTTCCAGCCGGTCGATGAGCTCATGCAGGTCGTGGTAGTCATGCGCTGCTGTCACAGTCCCAGCGTACGACAGGACGCACCCGAGGCTCGGCGACGAACCAGCAGATCATCGGTGCATGACTCCAGCAGATCTGCGCAGCGGGCATAATCCCGGTTGTTGCGTTCAGCGCTCAAGTGGGCGAGCGAGCCGCAGGGCCCTGAATCTCTCACGAGCTAATGCCGCCCAGTGTAAGTCGAGCAAGCGGCGGCTCTAATTGGCGTTCACTGTCGCGGCCTTCAAGAGCAGCTCGGTGGTGACGTTCCACAGGACGAGTTCGCGGTCGCGGTAGCCGTCGGTGCCCGAGGGGCACCGGCCAGGCAAGGCCGGCTGGTGGCCCACTCCGAGATGACGTTGAACCACCTACCGCAACCAGCGCCGTGGGGGTCCGGGGGCTCGGCCCCCGGGCAAATACCGCGGCCCTCGGGGAAGGTGCCCGAAGGGCACCGACCAGGCAAGGCCGGCTCGTGGGCGATACTGGGATCGAACCAGTGACCTCCTCGGTGTGAACGAGGCGCTCTCCCGCTGAGCCAATCGCCCGGGATGCGTGGCCGTCTCCGGCCCGCAGGCAACACAGACTAGCGTATCTGGCGCCGTGCGCAGTCCCGTCGGCCCCAGTTGCCGCACATGCCTTGAACCGATCGCCCGGACTGAACGTAACTGATGCAAGACACCCCGTTCTGGGGTGGATAGAGCCGAATGTCCGTAACAAAACAATGCCGGCTCCCCGCCATCCGGCAGCGATTCCCGAAGTGACCAATTTTGAGACTATAATCATAGAGTTAGCAATGCATAACTGAGCGTCATATTTACTGGTCAGAGAGCCAATCCTACGCCGCGCCAGCGTGGACGTTTGCCCAGGTCAGGTGGCATAGTGGTCGTTTTGTAG
>Ga0209167_10001058_pt1 | contig 17094 bp, 22 predicted proteins | sample Coa_R1_9_FD_187154 | JGI IMG/M metagenome (GOLD analysis project Ga0209167, IMG submission 187154) | Surface soil microbial communities from Centralia Pennsylvania, which are recovering from an underground coalmine fire - Coalmine... | ecosystem: Environmental > Terrestrial > Soil >... | reverse complement strand
CGATAGCGATGGCTGGAAGATTAGTGCCATGTTGTTTTCCGTCACCTTGGATGACATCGGGTGACGAACCCCGTACGTGCCGGTTTTGCTGCCGCGGAAGAGTCCGTTGTTTCTGACGCGCCCATTGCTCGTCCACTACATAGAGTGACGCGATGCGCACGAAGCTTCCGCAAACGAGCTGCTTGAGGTGGTGACGTCAGGAAAGGGTATGCATTACCGTCAATCAGCGCTCTTGCGCTCAAGGATTCTGCGCACGCCCACAAGGCATTGGAAGCGCGCTCAACCTCGGGCTACACCATCCTGACCATGTAATCCAGGACCCATAGGAGTTTGCCATGAGCATCCGTAAGACCGCTATTACCTCGCCCGAACTTGCGCCGCCGGCCGGCCCGTTTTCACAGGCGATCGAAGCCGGTGGTTTCCTCTACTTCAGCGGTCAGGTCGGGCAAGACCCGGCCACTGGCAAGGTGGTAGAGGGGGGTGTTGTGGCCGAGACAGAGAGTGTCTTTCGGAATCTCTCGGCGGTTCTCAAGGCGGCGGGTAAGAGTTTCGACCAAGTTGTGCGCGCGGGCGTCTATCTCACGAGCATAAGTGACTTCGGCGCGATGAATGGCATCTACGCAAAGCATTTCAGTCAGCCCTTTCCCGCCCGCACGACGATCGGGGTGGCCGCGCTGCCGCTAGGGGCCTGCGTTGAGATCGAACTCGTCGTCAAGGCTTGAGGCGAAACACGGAAGTCAATCTTGTGAAGTACACGTTTCACATCGTCGATGTTTTCAGTTCGACACCGTTCGGCGGCAATCAACTCGCGGTTTTGCCTGACGCGGCTGGCATTTCGCCCGAGGGCATGCAGAAGATTGCTCGTGAATTCAATTTCGGCGAAACGACCTTCGTCTTGCCGGCGAAGGACCCTGCAAACACGTGTCGGGTGCGCATCTTCACCCCTCGGAGGGAGCTCGACGTTGCAGGGGCTCCCTCGGTCGGCACAGCCTGTGCGCTGGTGATGAAACAGCAGGTACCGCCCGGTGATCCAATGCGGCTCACTCTGGAGGAGAATGTCGGTCCTGTGACGGTCGACGTCGCTCAGCGAAATGGGGGGTTCTACGGCGCGTTGACGTTGTCGGGGAAGATCGAGGCGCCGACCGGCGCACCTTCTCCTACTAATCTCGCCGCCGTTCTATCCATCGAGCCCGCCGAGGTGAGCCAAGTCTTTTTCGCGGGCGTCGGTGTTCCATTGTGTTTTGCGCAACTGAGCTCGAACGAGGTTGTCGATCGGGCCGTGATCAACCAGGCGGCCTGGGCGGCAACGCTCTCGCGGGCGTGGTCTCCTCACCTCTTCTTCTTCGCCGGAAATCTACGGGATGGCGGCGAGCTCTATGCTCGCATGTGGGCACCCGCGCTGGGCATAGAAGAAGATCCCGCGACCGGCAGCGCTTGCGCCGCCCTCGTTGGGGCAATGGCATCGATGCGCGATTTTTGCGGGACCACCTATCGGCTTTCGATCCAGCAAGGCGTCTTCATGGGGCGCCGAAGCGAAATCGACGCGGAAGCGCGTAAGAGCGGAGGCGTGGTGACCTCTGTCAGCGTTGGTGGTGCCACGACTTACATCGCAAGCGGCGAAATCGATGTGCCGCCGTTTGCGCTTGTGTCGTAAGCCGCCGAGGGATGATGAGACCTATAAGAATTCCAGGATCGTTATGTTGAAAAGTAAGCCAATAGCTAAGCATTGCTGAGGAGATGTTTGGAAATGTTGCGCTACCGGTCCCGGGAATCACCCTTTGGCGAGACGCAGGACTGACCGAGAGTTTTCAACAGGAGTCGATATGAAAGTTATAGCTGCTTTGATCACAGCCGTCGGGCTTATTTACGCGGCGAAGGCCTGGGACTACCCAAACTTCGCCACGATGGCGGTCGCCGATTCGTCGCGCCCGGAATCTGACACCGCACGGGATGTTGACCGAAAGCCTGCGGAGACTTTGGTGTTTGCAGGCATAAAATCGGGGGACAAGGTGGCCGACTATGTCGCCGACGCAGGCTATTTCACGCGCCTTTTCGCTAACGTCGTCGGCCCCACTGGTCACGTTTACGCTGTCGAGCCCACGGCATTCTTTAAATTCGAGCATTTCGTTAAGGCAGTTGCGGAGCTGCAGGGCTATGCCGTCGCCCATCCGACGGTAACGGTGACGACTGCAGCGGCACTCGAAGGGCTAAAGTTCCCTGAGAAGCTCGACCTGTTCTGGATATCCCGAAATTATCACGACCTGCATGACAAGTTCATGGGCCCGGTTGACACCGCCGCGTTTAACAAGGCCGTCTACGACGCCCTGAAGCCCGGTGGCTTCTACGTAGTTCTCGATCATTCCGCCGCTCCGGGCGCTACCACCGATGTAACCGAGACCTTGCATCGCATTGAGTCCTCGACCGTGCGCCGAGAGGTCGAAGCTGCCGGCTTCAAGTTTGACTCCGAGAGTTCGATTCTCGCCAATCCGGCGGACCCCCGCACGGCGAAAGTGTTCGACCAGACGATTCGCGGTCACACTGATCAGTTTATTCTGAAGTTCCGCAAACCTAAGTAATGAGGATGGCTGCCTCTCGGCTCCAACTCACAAGGCCGCGACGCAGGAGCAGTGTGGGCGGCGCGGCGCGCAGGCCTGGAGCGATTCAGGAGACGGCACTGTCGATTTTGCTAGCGGGTGGTTTGCGGCTGTCGTCCCGGAGCTGTCCCTAAAGCTGGACAGGGCGCTGGGCTCTTCACGTCGTCGACAAAAGGTCTTGTCTCACGCGAAAAGGTCGTGAGCAACAGCCCCCACCGTGCGCACGCCGGCTTCAGCGCGTTTGGTCCAGACGCCGCCCCAGCCGAGTCTGATGTAGTTGGTATAGGCGCTCGACGGCGAGAACATTCGACCGGGTGCGAGGCTGATATCCTTCTCGCGTGCCATTAGGCGCAAACGGTCGCTGTCCACCGCGGAAGGTAGCCCAATCCACGCACACATGCCTCCGAAGGGCCGGTGACTGACGGTCCCAGGCGGAAAGCACTCGTCGACGCAACGAAGCATTTGACCCATGGTTGTCGCGAGGACGCGGCGTGCTTGAAGCAGACCACGTTTGAAACTGCCTTCACAGATGAAGCGGTCGATCACCATCTGCTGCAGCACCGGAGTCCCGAGGCTGACTCCATATTTGAGCTCCATGGCCTTTTTCGCGAAGCGACCGGGAACAATCCAACCGACCCTGAAGGCGGGCGCCACCGTCTTCGAGAAAGATGAGCAAAAAAGGACCAGATCGCTTTGATCGTAGCGCTTCAACGAAGGCAAATGCGATGCCCCGTAGTAGAGATCACCGTTGGCGCTGTCCTCTATGATAGGCAGATCATGCCTCCCGGCGAGCTCGCAGAGCTGTTGCTTGGTATCTTCGGAATAGACCCGGCCGGTTGGGTTGGCGCAATTGGGCATTACGTAGCAGGCGGCAATCTTGTGCTTGCGCAACGCGCCCTCGAGCGCCTCCAGATCCAGTCCCGAGGGCATGCTCGGAATCTCCACAGCCTTAAGGCCCATTAACTGCATGATCTTGATCGCCCCGGGGTAGCTGGGCGACTCCATCGCGACGGCATCGCCTGGCTTGCATACACTCTGCAGAGCGATCCACAGAGCCTCCTGACATCCCGAAGTGACGATCGCATCGCTAGCTGCTACGGCAACGCCACGATCCATCATGAGGGCTCCGATGCGCTTCCTGAGAGACGGCAGCCCCATCGGATCGGCGTATTCAAAAGCCTGAGCGCCCGTGGTCCTCAGGATGTGTCGGGTGAGTCGCGCGAGCGACTCCCGAGGTAGGAGGTTGTTCTCGATGGACGCCACACCCAGGCGCAGGACGCGGTTGCCTTTATCCGCCTCCGCCAATAGATCCGGCATCAGATCGCGGTATTTCTCCAGCTGCATCGGCGCGCGACTCAGCCGCCCAAGTCCCCGCGACGGCGATGCGACGAATTTCACGTAGTAGCCAGAGCGCGGCCGCGCCTCGATCAGATCAGTCGCCTCGAGCTCCCGATACGCGGAGACCACGGTCGTCATGCTGAGTCGGCGCGCCCGCGCCATCAGTCGCACCGAAGGAAGCTTCTCGCCATAATGCAGGTCTCCCGTTTCAATCTTCCGGCGCATCTCGCCCGAAAGCGCGGCGAATTTGTTCATGAGTGGCCTGCCCCATCTGTACTGGTCGATTCGCGCTATCACTGTACCTGTACTGTATCGCTTACTGGCCTAAAATTCAGTGCGGTCGGCAATCGCGGTAAGTGACGGCTCGGAGGATGCGATGAGCGAAGATCGGCGCTCTGGGATGTCGGCGGCGACGCTGGCGGCACGTACCTATCTCGACGGTGCACGAAAGAACCGCCCACTGACATCGTCGATCGTTCGGGGGACGATTTACACCGCGCCGTCCGCGGAAGAGCACGCACGCCTGTATCAGGAAGGTGCGAACACCTTTTATCAGCGGTTCGGACATCCGAGCGAAGAGGATCTAGCAGAGAAAGTCGCAGCTCTCGAGAGTGCCGAGTCCGCGCTCGTGTTCGCCAGCGGCATGGCGGCGATCAGCAGCGCGCTGCTGGCTCATTTGTCCCCGGGGGCTCACGTGATCGCGGGGGAACAGATTTTTGCCCAAACGGACGAAGTATTGCGCTGGCTGGCGTCCGGCCGCGGTGTGGAGGTAACGTTTCTCGACACGCGTGATCTGCGAGCCGTCGCCTCGGCACTGCGCCAGAACACTCGGCTAATCTATCTTGAGACACCGAGCAACCCGACGCTGAGGGTTTCAGACGTCGCCGCCGTGTCTGCGCTGGCCCGCGAGAGCGGCGTGATGGTGTTCGTGGACAGCACGTTCGCAACACCGATGAGCCAGCAGCCGTTGCGCCTGGGGGCCTCGCTGGTCCTGCACTCCGCTACGAAGCTCCTTGGCGGCCATATGGACGTCATGGGTGGCGTCGTGGCGGGGGCCGCGGACGTTTTGAAGCCCATTGCCGAGATGAAGCGTCTTCTTGGCGGCGTTCTGGACCCACAAGCATCGTGGCTGCTGCTGCGCGGAATCAAGACGCTGGCGGTCAGGACTGAGCGGGTTTTCGCCTCCGCCCGGGCGCTCGCCGAGGTATTGCAGCGATCGCCTCTCGTCGAGTCGCTCTACTATCCGCTCCTGCCCACCCATCCAGATTTTGAAGTTGCGTCGCGCCAAATGTCGGCCGGAGGAGGGGTGATATCGTTTTCGCTGAAGGCCGGGCCCGTGCAGGCACGCAAGCTGCTCAATTCCCTCCGACTTATCCAGATCGCAAGCAGCCTTGGGGGCGTTGAGACAGTCATTGAGTTGCCGTACGACCTTGATTGGTACGGCAAGGACTCCCTTTTGGTTGGAGCGGTCAACCCGGGATTGATCCGACTTTCGGTTGGGCTGGAGGATATTGAGGAGCTCACCGCTGATCTTTCTCAGGCTCTACGGATGTGTGGGGAGGAACCCCAGTGAAGGCAGGCGCCTTCCGCAACCGATGAGCGACTATTGGCGATGCTACGAAGACAAGTTTCAGGTCAACCGCAGGTGAACGGAAAATGCTTAAGTCCATTATCATCTTATCCCTGTGCCTCGCAGCTTCCTCACTGTCGCTGGACGCACGTGCTCAGGATACCGAGGGCGCCTACACCCAGGGCCCGGTCGTGCAAGTGACCTACATACACGTTGAGTACGGGAAACTTGCAGAGTACGTCGATTGGCTAAATTCGACGTGGAAGCCGACCCTGGAAGCCATGAGGAAAGCTGGGCTAGTCATGGATTACAAGGTCTTCAGCGCCAGTCCGAAATCGCTGGATCAGCCCAATATATTTGTCATGATCACTTTTAAGAACATGGCGGCTTTAGACAGGCGCACCGAGTTTGAAGCAGTGGCCAACCGGGTGATTGGCAGCACGGAGGTTCAGAACAACGCCAGAGTGGCCCGGACTGACTACAGGAAGGTTCTGGGCAGTGAATTGATTCGTGAACTTATCCTAAAGTGATCCCCTTTTTGACGCGCAGAACAATTCCCCATGCTCAAATGCGCATTTCGCGGCCCGTGTGTGACGGCTGATAACAGCCGTCACACGGCGGCTTCGATCTGGGAGCCACCCTACTGCGCCGAATTGCCGGCGCATGCACGCGCTGAGTCGAATTTGATTGGCACGCTTGATCCCTTTTAGGATGGCGCATGTCAGCGATAACCCCATGTTGAGCGCCGCGACCGCTCATCTGTTGGCCAGATACCGTGCCTGGGCAGATGCGCTCACCTATCAGGCGGTAGCGGCGCTCCCCGCTGGCGAAGCTGCGAAGCTACGCTCGACCGAGTTCAAGAGCATCATCGGCACGTTAAATCACATCTACGTGGTCGATCTCGTGTGGCGGGCACACATTGAGGGACGGGATCATGGTTTCAAAACACGAAACGTGATCGTGCATGGAGAGTTGCCGGCGATGCGCAGCGCGCAGGAGGCGATGAATCAATGGTGGATCGACTGGGTCGAGAGCCAGACCGACGCGAGTCTTGACGAGCCCGTGCGGTTCCGCTTCATGGGGGGTGAGGACAGCGAGATGAGTCGCGGCGCAATCCTCATGCACGTGGTTAATCACGCCACGTACCACCGTGGTTGGATCGCAGAGATGTTTTTCGAGGTGCCCGCCAGGAACGCGACGACCGACCTCCCGGTCTTCCTGCGCGAGTTAGCCCGCAAATGAGGCGCGGTAGTCATCCGAGCAGCTGCCCCCATCCGGACCGAATGTGGCCCTTTTGCCCCCCGAAGTGCTGTCTGAACCTGCGAGAAGTGAATCCCGCGAGCCTGATGCGTAACCCGGGGACTATTAGTTGATAGCGGGGGCCCACTTGTGGCGTTGTTTGCTGCGCCTTCCGCGCCGGAGAACGTAGTAGCGGGGGCGCGCTACAGCTGAGCCGGCAGCCAATCCCGCTACTTGTAGTAGGGCGAGCTAGCGCCTAGGACGCGGACGTTTTGCCCGTTTCTGACCCGCTGCAGAGGGACGCGAACGACCGGTATTGGGGTATTGGGTGGGGCAACTCAGATTGCGGCTCAATGCACCAGCGGCGTAGCTGCATTGCACAAGGGGCAATCGAAAGCCCGCGATGGACTACGGCGCTACCGGAGCGTTTAATGGCTCGCCCCATCTTTCTGACGAACTAAACCATAAGGGGATATCCATGAAATATACGCGGGGGTTGTATCTGCTGGGTTTGCTGTCGCTGTTCAGCTTTGCATCGGTGCAGGCGCAGCAAGCTACTGGGGGGACCGAAAAAGCCATTGTGGCACTTGAAAACCAGTGGTTGAAATCGCAACAGACGAATAATCCTGACCTGACTGCCCCACTGCTGGCCGACAAGTACGTCTTCACCAGCGAAGATGGGAAAGTGATGGACAAGGCCCAGAGCCTTAGCGATGCGAAAGCGACGAAATATACGTCCGCCGACTACGAAAATGTGCAGGTCACTGTATTTGGCAATACGGCCATCGCAATAGGCGGCGGCCGGTTCAAGGGCACGGATTCTTCAGGAAAGCCTATGGATTCACATGACCGCTTCACCGATACCTGGGTGAAGATGCCGGACGGCAAGTGGCAGTGCGTCGCCACGCATGTTTCGCGCATGAAAATGTAATCCGCGAGTTATCGCCTTAAGAATATGGCCGCCGCAAGGCGGCCATGCGCGACTGAAGGGGGCTCTTGGGGAGGATCCGAGTCGTCGACGATCAAGTGCCAGCACTGCGAACCGGCCAGCCAGGAGATAAGGCGACGCCGCGAGCTCACCAACTGAGCGGCGTCAAGGGCATCATGGAGCAGCTTGAAATGCCCGTGCGATGATTGCGACGTGCCGACACCAATGACACGCTTGGGAGAATAATGATGAAAACGGGATTCTGCGCAATAGTGCTGCTCGGCGTAGCGCTAGTCCCCTGTGTTTCGCGCGCGGCTGGGCCCAGTGAGGAGCAGCGCATCCGCGACCTAGACAAGAGCTGGTCCGCCGCTGCGACCGGCAAGGACGCGGCCAAGACGGCATCGTTCTACGCCGAGGATGCTTCGCTGCTGCCGTTCAACGGCCCCATCGTCAACGGCAAGGCAAAGATTCAAGAGACATGGGCCGGTCTCATGAAGGAGCCCGGCTTTGCGATCCACTTCGAGCCGACAAGCATCGTGGTAGCCAAGTCGCATGACATGGCATACGACATCGGTACATTTGAATTTACGATGAACGACGCCAAGGGTAATTCCGCCACTGTGGTCGGCAAGTACCTCGTCGCTTGGAAGAAGCAGAAGAATGGCGAATGGAAAGCCGAGGCGGACTGTTTTAATACCGACAAGTAGTCGGACGCGTTGGACCTGACGCCGTGGAGGCGCAGAATGCGGGGACGCAAACCTACGAGCGCAACCTCCGCGATATCTTCAAGGTACAGGACGAAATCTCCGCCGCCGTGGTTGATGCCTTCAAGTTGCGGCTGAGTTCACCGGGCTCGCAAATCGCCGAACGGCGCACCGCGAGTCCGTCATTGGACTACCCAAAAACTGACACTCACGAAGGTCAGGGTCAAACCGGACGCGGGAAGTGGTAGCGGGGGCGTGCTTGTGGCGTTGTTTGCTGCGGCTTCCGCGCCGCAGAACGTGGTAGCGCGGGCAGGGTTTACCGCGTTCGCGTCAGTCGTCTCAGTGCCTCAGAGCGTACGTTTGAAATAGCCCCCCGCTTTGAGCCCGAGGTCAAGCGCAGCCGAATGCCCATAGTGGCGCCGAACCACTGCAAACTAGGTGCACGATATTTACGGCCTCTCGCGGCGTGGCTGATGCAGGCCCAGCGTTCCGCCACCCGGCAGCTTTATGCGTGTGGAACGCCACATCCTCAGTGGCCGGAACCGCCTGACAAGGCGAGTCGCTGCAGCGGATCGCCCAGCTATTCGATCGTAACCATTCCGCGATTGGCGGCATCTGTCGAGAACCGGGGGTATACGGCCTTCGCCACGCCATCGTTCGGCGTTGGCGCTGCAGCTGTCGGAACGTGAAGAGGTCTCCCGCGGGGTGATGGCCGGACGGTCGATGCGTACGATGGCGCGCGCTCTGGGGCGGGCACCGAGCACCGTGAGCCGCGAGATCGGCCGCAACGGCGGTCAGCGGGCATACCGGGCGAGCGAGGCGGATGCCTCGGCATGGCAACGGGCCAGGCGGCCGAAGCGCTGTAAACTGGCACAGATTCGGGTCCTGGCGCGGCTTGTGGCCGAGAAGCTGCGACTGCAGTGGTCGCCCTACCAGGTGGCCGGGTGGCTCAAGCGCAGGTACCCGCAGGACGAGACGCGCCAGGTGTCCCACGAGACCATCTACCACACGGTGTTCATCCAGGCCCGCGGAGCCTTAAAGAAAGAGCTGCTGCAGCACCTGCGACGCATGCGACGCACCCGCGCGATGCGCCGTTCGCGCCACCACACGCAGAAGACACCCGATCATGGCCGGATCACCAATACGGTGTCGATCCGCGAGCGCCCGGCAGAGGCCGAGGACCGGGCGGTGCCGGATCACTGGGAAGGGTCGTGACCCCGGCGGAACGCTTTGACCAATGTGTGGCGTCGATCGGTTGAATCCGCACCAAAAAGCGGCCACAAGCGCCGTTACCTGTAAGCGGACGTCCGTAGCAATGCCGGCTGCGCAGTTGGCGGAGTCAATGAGACGTGGAAGACCTGTCCCGGCCCTCGTACGGGCGTGTCTCTAGGGTCGTGATCGAGGTGGCCGTCCCTGTTGCACCCAACGCTGCCAGAAGCGCGCTAGTCAAGGTCTTTTCGCATCCCCCTCCTGGCAAACGGGCTTGTATAGGCATGTACCCTCTCCTCCACCCTATAGAACCGTAGTAGGTTATCTCGAAGCGGAAGCCATCTATCTGCTGGCCGCTTGCTCCGATTCCAGCTGTCGGGATGACGTACAGATTTCGGAGGATAAAAAAGTGGTAGAACAAGCCCTCATAGTCCGCCTCATAGCCTCGAATCCCGTCCCCGCGACTTATTTTCTTGATCTGCACTCCGTCGGCTCCACAGAGTGGGGCTGCCGACAGAATCGCTTCTCGCGCGATCGCAAAAGCTTGCGATTGAGGGATGGCGTAAATGATTTCAGGGCCACCGGGACTCGGCTTCAGAGCCGAATTGGCGCTCTCACAACCTGCAAGCACGCAGGAGCTGATGAGGCTGGCGATGAGCAGCACTCCGTACTGCGTGTTGAACAAGGCCATGTCACGCAATGCTGCCGGCCTCATAGGAGCTATCCAACGATTGGATTTTAGTCCGCACCCAAAGTTTTCCCTACCATTTTAATGTTGGATTAATCGAGTCTTCATCTTTGGGCAACACTCCAACTGTCCTGGCAAATCAGGAACGCGGTTTAGGCACTAATCGAGTCTGGGGTCGTCTAGGTTCTCAGGCAAGCGATCGGCCGCCGCGCGTTGCCCCGGCATCGTTTATGACAGGTGAACACCCATGGCGAGCCCCGGAACGCCCTCTTATATCCCTATCAACACGCGCGGGTTACTTCGCGCATCGGTTCTTGTCCTGCTGCTGGCGAGCAGTCTTCCCGGGTGCACGGTGTACAACAGCTACGAGAAATGCGGCTTCCACGGCTGTCCAGGGGATGCGCAGATCACGGCGCAAATACAGTCACAGATCAATCAGCGCAGGGACCTGGAGTCCACTGCGATCACGGTGCAGACGCTGGATCACACCGTCTATCTCTATGGCGTCGTCAGCTCCGGACTGGAGATCAGCGACACGGAGTCGATCGCCCGCAGCGTTCCCGGGGTCAGGCAAGTCATCAATTCGATGGCCATCTCGACCAAAGGGGAATAGCGTGCCGACAGCAGCCGTGCAGCCGACGGGAGACTCGAGAGCACACCGGCTGCTCTCCACCGCAGCGGGCATTGCCGCGGCCTACCTAGGATCGATCCGCGTAGTGGCCGAGCCCGCGCAAATGTTGCTCTACAATGAGCGCAATATGGCCGAGGCCGTCATCGCACGCGTCGCCGGCGGAACATTGCAAGTATTGATGGTAGTGGGGGCGTGCTATGTGATGTCCCGCACGCCTGCCAGTCGGCGCGTTTGAGGTGATTGCAGCCTCGAAGGCGTCATCCAACCGGTCTCTGGCGCTCTGGCGGATCATTATGGTCCCGCGAAGGTCCTTATCGCAGGCCTAGGCGTGCTAGCGATCGGCTTGGCATTGACGCCGTTCATGACATCGGGGCTTGGCCTCATTTTTTCGCTTGGCGTCCTCGCGGCGATCGGTTCCGGCGCAGGCAGTTTCTCAGTGCTAATTGGAGCGGCAGCGCGGCACCTCAACCACGATAAGCGCGGCAAAGCGGCCGGCATCATCAACGCCGGGGGATCGTTGGGGCAATTCGTATTCGCTCCGGTCGCGCAGTCACTGATCCAGCTGCTCGGATGGATGGGTGCAATGTGGTCGCTGGCGGTGATTACCGTGGGCGCGCTACCCCTCGTGGGTATGGTGACTACAGGCGAAGGTCGCGTGCACGGCAGCGCCGGCCCTGCCGTGTCCGCGCCATGGCAGGCCGTGCAGGATGCTTCGCGGCGCTTTATACCTTCGGTAACGGACGCGCGAACTTCAACTTATTTGTCCGTAACGCCGACGGGATGCTCGCTTCCGAATCATCGATCATTCGTTACACCCTGAGCGAGGAGCAATATTGCGAGTGGATCGAATATACGACTCGCAACAATCTAGACGCGCCGGGCGTCACAAACGCGGCGCCGCCTGTTTCTTCGCACTGTACCCCGATCAAGAAGGCAGGCGACAGGTTAGTTTTTGCACCGCCGGGAGAGTCAGTAGTTACGACGTACGATCGAAACGGCTTCACAGCGGTCATTGAGGGTCAATTCACCGATCACTGGCGGAAGATCAACTGAAGTTCGTCTGCTCCGGTCCCCGAACGAGAAGTGTTCCCGAGAGATGACTCCAACCGAGCGAACCTTCTCTTTCTGAAATCAGACGGTTGGATCTTCGACGCTTTTTGTTACCCAGAGAGTTACCCACGCCGATGGCGCGCTGCGCGGGGGGCCGCTTGGCATCTGTCGGGCGCGCATGAGCCGGCTTGTCACCTGGGACGCGTGTTTACGAGCGTTCGCCTGGTTTTCGCGTCGGCCACCATTTTGACGATGGGATTGAGAATGTTTCGGCCGAGTTGCTGACAGCGAAGGTAAGAAAGCACAGAAAAAAGACCGAGTGTTCCAGGGAATATCCAAAATATCGCCACAGTGCGACGTCGGAGCCGGGATAGTTGGCCGAGAACAACAGAGTGATCATGTAGATTGCACCGAAGACACTGGCGACCCTCACCCATAACCCGATAACCAACGAAACTCCAATGGCCAGTTCGCCATAGGCCACCATGAAGGCGATCGGCGTGCCGTGCGGTAGGACGAAGTCCTGGAGCGTGTCGCGCATGAAAGGGTACGCGCCGTCCCTGATGAACATGTGGATCCAGTACTGGAAGCCGCCGTGCAAGGTGAATTCGGTTCCGAACACTTTGTACTGGGCGAAGATCAGAAATAGGATTCCGACCGCAATGCGCAGCGCGGCCAATGCCTGTGAATTGGTGAGTTGTTTTGCCTTCATACCACAATAGAACTACCTGCTAACGGCGTCCGGCCTTCTGGAAGCTGCCCCGCGTCACTTGCGCCGCCTTAAGCGTCGCTACACGCGCCAGCGGCGTTGCTCCACCGCTGGCAGATCGTAGCCTGCCAGGAAGCCCGCGAGCTGTTGCGCCTCGACCGCAGCGTCGGCCTCCGGGCGGATGAGATGGCGAGGCGGCAACGCCACGCCCCGGTGTCGCAGCAGGGGAGCCAAGCGGCGCCAGTGAAGCCCGTCGCCCGATTTCCCCTGCACCCCGATGGCGACCACCGCATAACCGTGGTGCGCATACTCAGCTACTTGATCGGCAATCACGGCGAGCAGCAAGCTATGCTGGCCGGGCGGGGGAAGGTGCAGCACCCCGTAGCCGCCGGCTTCCAGCACGCGCATCACGTCGGGCAGCGCCGCACGGATCCGGTCCGGCGGATTGATCAGTGCGTCGGGCACCAACGCCATACGCCAACCGCGCGCATCACCGCTCACGGCGCCGCCGTTTGTCGCGACGTGTGCCCGCAGCGACTTCGCGACCATCCAGGAACTGCTCGAGGTCGCGCCGCGAGCCCGCCTCATCGAGGCGGCCCATGTCCAATGCCCAGCCCGTGGCCGGCACCGCTGGCAGGCCCCGGCGCGCTAGCTCAGCTTCCAGTTCTTCGATCCAAATGCCTCGGCGCGGCACGATCTCCCAGTCGTCTTCCGGCCGGTTGGGCCGCCCGCCCCAATCGGGCTTGCTGGAAGTGAAACGCACGCCGCTGGAGGGACTGCCGTCGAGTCCAATCAGAATCACCTCGTCGCCACGGCGCAGATGCTGCTCGATCAGCGGCGCGATCGCCTGCGCGAGGCGCCGGCAGTGAGCCCGATAGGCCGGAGTGTCGTACTGCTCGTAGACGGCCCACCAACGCCGCACGCCGGCGAAGGCCAGCTCGGGGCAGGGCAGCTGCAGGAGCTGGTACCCGCGGCTGCGCAGTGCCTCCACGACCGGATTCACCAGACCCGTGTAGTTGGCGCCCTGGCAGACTTTGGCGTTCTGGTTCAGGAGGCAGTTGGCGACCAGTGCCACTTTGTGGGGTGCTCTCTTCTCCATGCTGGCTCGCTACGCGTGATGCGTCCTCCAGTGCTCTGCGATGGCTGCCCGATTGCACAGCCAGACGCCCTCGTGACGCTGGATGTGCTCGAGCAGGCGCGCCAACGCGCCAATCCTGCCGGGGCGACCGATGATCCGACCGTGCAAGCCGACACTCATCATGCGCGGTCGCCCTTCGGCTCCCATGCGGTAGAGCCAGTCGAACGCGTCCCGGCAATACATGAAGAACTCATCGCCCGTGCTGAAATCGCCCCCGCGCTGCAAGCGGCTGTCATTGTTATCGAAGCTGTAGGGGATGATCAGATGCCGCTGGCCTGAGACTTCGGTCCAGTAGGGGAGATCATCGTTGTAGGCATCGCTGTCGTAGAGAAAACCGCCGGTCTCCACGACGAGCCGCCGCGTGTTCGGGCTCGGGCGGCCCGTGTACCAACCCACTGGCCTGCGGCCGACGAGACGGGTGATGGTCTCGATATTGCGTCGCATGTCGGCGCGCTCCACGTCCTCCGGAACGAACTGATAGTCGATCCAGCGCTGACCGTGACAGGCGACTTCTATGCCACTGCCCGCGAGCTCGGCTGCGACCCCGGGGTTGCGCTCCAACGCGATACCGACGGCGTGCACGGTGACGGGAGCGCCCATGCTCTTCAGCAGTCGCATGATCTCCCAGAAGCCCACCCGACTGCCGTATTCGAACAGCGATTCGACGTTCATGTTACGCACGCCAGGCAGGGCATCGACGGTGCCCAGGTCGGTCAGCACCGACTCCGAGTGACTGTCGCCGTGCAGCACGCAAGCCTCCGCACCTTCTTCGTAATTCAGCACCAGGGATACGGCAATGCGGGCCTCACCCGGCCAGTGCGGATGCGGCGGGTGGGAGGCGTAGCCGACCAGGTCGCGGGGGTAACGCTCCTTTGTGGTCATCGTGCCTCACGCTGCGGGTCCGAGCGGCGCTCGGCCACAATCCAGTCCATGTAGGCGTGCAGCGCCTCGCGCATGGGTCGCGGCTTCCACCCTGTCTCGTTGCGGAGACGCGCGATGTCATAGGCACCCCACATGCCGTCCTTGAGGGTGGGGTCCTGGAGGATATCGGCCTGCTCGGGAGGCACGATCTCGGCGCCAAAGCCCGGCGCCTTTTCCGCCGCCCAGCCGACCATATCGCCGATCGTCGCGGTCGCACCGTATGCAACGTTGTACGCGCTGTAACGCAGGCGTGGCGCACGCAGCAGAGAGACTATGGCGCGTGCGACGTCCTCGGAATGGATGTAGTCGCCCAGCGCATCAAGCGAATTGACCCGCACGCGCCTGACCCCATCAACTGCCATGTGGGCAATTCGGTTGGGCGTATGGCGCATATTCCGGGTTGCGGTGACGCGGTCCATGGTGCCGTAAACAGAGGACGGACGTACCGATGCGGTCGACAGGCCGAAGAGGTCACCGTAGCGCTCGGTAATCAGCTCGGAGGCAAGCTTGGAGATGCCGTAGAGCCGCCGTGGCATCACGTAACCGTCCTCGGGGAGTGGCTCACCGGGACGATCCGGCCCGTGATGCTTGTAGACGGCACCTGAGCTGACGTACAGGAACCTCTTGAAGTTCGGCAGTGTTCGCGCCCACTCGAGCACCGCGATCGTACCCATCACATTGACGTCGATGATTCGAGCGGGGTGTTCCGACTCGGGCTCGCGCTTCGCCTCGGAGGCGCTGCCGCGCGATATGGGTGTGATGGTTGCGCCGTGGACGATGTGAGTGACGCCATGGCCCGCGAGCGCCGCATGCCAGGTCTCGGGTTGCGTCACATCGGCGGTCACGACGGACAGCCGCTTAATGAACGGGGCGAAGTAGCGCTGGGCAGCGGTATCGAACGGAGCAGAGTCCAGCACGACGAGGCGTGCGTCGGGATCGGCGTCCAGCCAGTGGCGCCCGAGCACGCTCATCACGAACCCCGTCGCACCCGTTACCAACAATGTCATCAAGGACTCCCTCGCAGCCCGATCAGAGGGGAAATTCCAACAGCAGCCCGAGGAGCGCGCGCGTTCCGACCGCGAAGTCCTCCAGCGACATGGCTTCGTCCGGATTGTGACTGCCATGCCCGTTGCGGACAAAGATCATGGCGCTCGGAATACCGACCTTGCAGAACACGGCCGCGTCGTGTCCGGCGCCGCTCGCCATCTCGAAGGGCTGATCCAGCAAGCTCATCAGCCGGGATCGCAGGCGACCGTCCATCACAGCCGGGGGAGAGTCGCTGGTCGCGCCGAGATCGATGTCGACGCGGTAAGCGGCACCGAGGCGCGCCGCCGCGGCGCGTGCCTCGACCGCGACGCTCTCCATGGTCGTGTCGGACAGGCTCCGCAGGTCGAGCACGAAACGCGTTTCGCCGGCAATCTTGCTCGGCCCATGCATCGCGGGGTCGGTGAACAACTCACCCGAGGTGAGAACCAGATCGGCTCCGGCTTCTTCCTGCGCGAGCCACACGGCCTCCATGTGATGAAGAAACGCGACGGTTGCCGCGACGGCATCCCGTCGGTAGGGACGGGCGACAGCACCCGAATGGCCATACTCGCCGCTACAGCGCGCATTGCGAAACCGTTTGCAGCCGCGGATGCCGCTCACGACTGCAGCCGGCAGTCCCCGGCCGACGAGCGTCGGGCCTTGTTCGATGTGCAGCTCGAGGTAGGCGCGGATCCGGGATGGATCCAGCAGCCTCCGCCGTTCCCGGATCGGCTGCGGATCGAAGCCTTGGCTCGCCAGCGTCGCCTCGAGAGTGTGGCCGTTGTCGGATCGTGCAATCGACAGACAGGCCGGATCGAGCAGTCCAAAAGCGCCGCCGCTTCCCAGGTACGCAATGTCGAACCAGGCGGACTCCTCGGCACGAATCGCCATCACGGACAGATCGCACTTCGGCGTAACTCCCGCGCCGCGCAGCGCGGATAACATGCACAAGCCGGCGACCACCCCCGCTGCGCCGTCGAAATTGCCTCCTTGGGGAACGCTGTCGAGGTGCGAACCCATGATGATGCGCGGCGCGCTCCGGTCCTGTCCCGGCAGCGTCATGAACAAGTTGCCGATCGCATCGACCGAGACCTCGAGCGCCGTGGCGCTGGCGGCCGACCGCAGGATGTCATGCGCCGCCTGCTCACCGGTGCCGTAGCTGTCGCGCACAATGCCGCGGCCGCGGCGCGTCGCGCGGCTGAGCTCATCAAAGAGCGAAGCAGCCAGGTCGAGGTCGGGTTGGGGCGCGGCGAACATGGGGATATTCTCAAGAGGGAAGTGCGCTGGTCCCGTGGTCTCTATAATCCGAAGCTACTGGGGGGAAGCGGGGTGGCGAAGTCGATGTCGAT
>Ga0209167_10001056_pt1 | contig 17105 bp, 9 predicted proteins | sample Coa_R1_9_FD_187154 | JGI IMG/M metagenome (GOLD analysis project Ga0209167, IMG submission 187154) | Surface soil microbial communities from Centralia Pennsylvania, which are recovering from an underground coalmine fire - Coalmine... | ecosystem: Environmental > Terrestrial > Soil > Unclassified... | reverse complement strand
TTCATGCCCGACGTGACTCCTGCATTGAACGCAGGACCGTTTACGATCGAGTCGAAGACGCTGCCGTCCGGGCCGATCGCCAAGCCAATGGTGTACTCATCGTTCATCACGGGACGGCGGCTGTGCGTTTTGATGGGCTTATCGTTGAAAACGAGATTCCAACCGCCATTCTCGATTCCGCCGACGGGCGGATTGGGCGAGGTGGAATCGAGCCGCTCGTGGAAGAACCTGGCCCAGTCATAGGGCACTATCTGATTCAGGCTCGCAACCAACTGCTCGAACGTGTAGGTCTTGAGCTGCGGACCGTCATTCGGTCCTCCGTGAAAGAGATGGCAGAAGTCGTCGATGCTCTTCGCGCCGTGAGTCTGCTGGTGAATGATGGTGGCGACTTCAAGCCATAGCAAATCGCCTTCGTCATAGTAATCCGTGCCGCGGCGCCAGTTGAGCCAGCCGCGAGCAAAGCCGAGGCCAGGCTCGCCGACCGCCGTATCAAGCAGCGGGCGCCACGTGCGGCCAAGGCGGCCCACGCCGAGACCCGCGGAGATATTTGCGAGATTCGCGCGGTACTGTTCCGGCGTCCAGAGTCCACTGCGCGCGGCGAGCAGCGGTCCAAGATAATCGGTAAGGCCCTCATACACCCAGAGAAGATCGGTCTTCATCGGAACTTCGTAATCCGGCGTCGACAGATCGGCCGGGCGGCGGAATTTCCCGTTCCATGAATGAACGTACTCGTGCGCGAGAAGGCCGCCGACCGCGATCGCGGCATTGGGCTCGAGGAGAATTCTCTCCGGGAGGCGGCTGTCATTGCACTCGTGGTGCTCGAGTCCAAAGTGGGCGACATGATCGCTGAGCGCCAGGAGAAAATGATAATTGCGGTAATGGCGCGCGCCGAAAAGCGCGCCCGCTTCGGCGACAAGATTCTTCAGTCCCTTTTCAACTTCAGGGCTCATGTTGAGGTCGGCCGCATCGTCAGCAGCGAGATCGATTTCATGGTGAATTTTCTCGCCCGGAGGAGTCAGGTCGATGTTGCGATAGTATTCGCCGGCAATGACCGGCGAATCCACGAGTTCTTCGAGAGAGATCGTGGCAAACGTCGTCTCATTTCCCGACTGGCTCTCGATCTTCTGCGGCGTACCGAATTTCCATCCATCGGGAAGAACAAGTTTCGGCGCGACCATGATTTTGTCGACGGGAGAACCTGCCGGGTAAAGAACGGTCTGGTTCCACTCAAGCACGATCAGCTTGTCGGTGGCCGAGAGCGACCCTCCGTAAATTCCGCCGCCGCTCGGTTCGAGGTAGTCGTATTTCGCTTCGACCCGATCCGCGCCCGCTGGCACGTCGAGGTGAAACGTGAAGACGTCGGTCAAGTCGCGGCGCCATGGAATCGTTTGCCCGTTCGCAGTGAACTTCAGCCCCGTCAGATTGACGATCGGTCCGCTAGGCGAGTGCTCGCCGGGAATCCATTTCGGGTAGTAAAGCGTCAGCGGGCCCGGCTTGACCGGAATCACCTCCGTGCACGGGATGAACTTCTGCGGCGTTTTCGTAGCGTCAACGGTGAGAGAAATCGTGCCCGACTGCGCGAAAACTGCGCTCGATGCAAACGAAACGGCAAGCATGAGGCAGAGCAAGGCAAGAAACAAGCCGGCGCGCTTGGAATTCATTCGAAGAGGCTCCCTGGATGCAGATTTAGAATTGCTTACCGTATTGCGCGGCGCATCATACCCCGCGATTCGGCCGACGTTCAAGCAGTTGCCGTTCGGACAAGCCTGTATCCCCTGTGGTTCTGGGTTGCTCTGCCCGACATAAGTGGCTGCAACGATGCAAATTAAGGCAACGCGCGAGACCTCACCCGTAAAGTACCCGATACCATTCCGCCGAGCGATAGCCTAGGCTCTTCGTATTGTTCAAGTTGGAGGTCTCACGAAGACGAAGCAAACCAGCCCGGAAGAATGCAAGCGCTCGAACCTGCCGCCCGGCCCTAAGGAGTTGACTCTGGGCCCGAATTTTCGGCCTCCCTACGGATTTAAATCCGCGTTGCGAGAGCCAGATATCGAGAGAACTCAACCATGAAAACAAGACTCTTTCCGTACGTTTGCCTGCTATTGGCGGCCTTCCTGATGTTCGCGCTGCCGCAAGCCGCCAGGGCGCAAGACCAGCAGTATGAAGGCGATCAGCAGGATGGGCAGGCTCCGCCGACACGCGTCGCTGAACTGGACGACATGCAAGGATCGGTGTCCTATGAACCATCCGGCGAACAGAATTGGGTGCAGGCCGAAATCAATCGTCCGCTTACGACGGGCGACAATCTCTGGACCGATCAAGATTCCCGCGCCGAACTTGTGATCGGTAGCACTGCATTCCGAATGGGCGACTCGACAGGGATTTCGTTCCTGAACCTGAACGATCAAGCGGTGCAGGTTCAACTCGCCGAGGGAACGTTGGAAGTTGACGTTCGCTACCTCAACCCTGGCGAAGCCTACGAAATTGACTCCCCGAATCTGGCCTTTTCCATTGTCCGTCCCGGCGAATACCGGCTGCAGGCCGACCCCAACGGCGCGTCGACGATAGTTACCGTCTATTCGGGACAGGGCTCGGTCACCGGCGGAGGGCAAACTTACAACGTTTCGCCGGGCCAGCGCGCAATCTTTTCCGGGAGCAATGAACTTAGCGAAAACGTGGAAGGAATTCCGGCGCCGGACGCGTTTCACAGCTGGGCGCGGTCGCGCGAAATGCGCTATGAGCATTCGACTTCGTTGCACTATGTGTCCGCCGGGGTGACCGGTTATGAAGATCTGGACGCATACGGATCCTGGCGCTCCGATCCGGAGTATGGCAACTACTGGGTGCCAAACGACGTCGCCTCAGATTGGATTCCTTATCACGTTGGACACTGGGCTTGGATTGCGCCGTGGGGATGGACGTGGGTTGACGCCGAGCCTTGGGGCTTCGCGCCATTTCACTACGGCCGCTGGGCAGAGATCGAAGGGCGGTGGGGCTGGGTGCCCGGCCCCGTCGCGGTGGCACCCGTCTATGCGCCCGCGCTCGTCGGATTCGTCGGTGGGGGCGGGTTTGGCGTGGCCGTCGCGTTCGGCTCGACCGTAGGCGTGGGCTGGTACCCGTTAGGTCCGCGCGACGTGTATGTGCCGGCGTATCAGGTGGACGAGCGCTACGTCGAGAGAATCAATGACGGCGACACGAGATACGTCAACCGGACTAGCATCACGACGGTGTACAACAACTACACGGTGAACCACATCACGAACGTGAATTACACGTATGCGAATAACGCCCGCGCGGTGACCGTGGTAAGCCGGGAAGGATTTGTGAGCGGCAGGCGGGTGGAGCACTCGGCCATTCGCGTGAACGCGGAGCAAATCAACCATCCGCGAGTGATTACCACGGCGGCGCTAACCCCTTCGCGGACCAGTGTTGTAGGTGCCGCCGTTGCTCCGGCGCGGAGGCAACCGCCAGTGCGCGCTGCCAGCCAACGCGTGGTGACCAAGCTGAAGCCAAGTCCGCGCGCCGAACCCATTGGACGGCCCCGGCCCAGTACCAATCCAAACTTGACGAACGCGGTCCTGCAGCGCTCAGGCTACTCGCCTCAGCTTCAATTAGCCCACGCGCGAGCGGCCGCCAGTGCACCGGCCAGGGGAACGACTCCGGAGTCTCGCACGCCAAACGCGCTCGCACCAAACGGAACAGCCCGTCCCGGACAGCCGCCTGCTCGGCCGGAAGTTCAGCCCGTACGCCCAACTCCCAATCGACCGGGAATTCCGTCAGCGAGGCCGGCGCCAAATCAGCCCACAGCTCGACCCGGGATCCAGCCGGCGCGTCCGACTCCAGGTCACCCGGGGACGGAGCCTGCCCGGCCCGGACAGCCGGGGCGTCCGGAGGTAAATCCGTCAACATTCCCGCCTTCTGGGCCGGCGCCGAATAACGCGCGACCGACACACCCGTTCACACCTCCCAACAGGCCTGGTGTGAATCCGCGGCCAGCGCCGAATCAGCCGAGACCCGCGTTTCCGCCGCGGAATCGGCCAGCGGAGCCACCGCGTCAGCCGCAACCTGGCCGGGCATTCACGCCACCAAATCGACCTCCTACACAACCGAACCGGCCAACGATGCCACCCAATCGACCCTCGGCGACGCCAAATCGACCGGCCGAGCGCCCGCAGCCTCGGCCAACCCCCAGCCGGGAAATGACGCCTCGTCCTCCCGCGCGCGAGCCCGTGCGGCCTCAGCCGAGGCCCAAGCCAGAAGCACGACCGCCAGCTGCGCGGCCGCCAGTTGCACGTCCAGCCCCGAGGCCGGCAGCGCGGCCCCAGCCACCGCCAAAGGAACACCCGCAGCCGAAGAAGAAGCCCGGAGGTCCCGACGGCCCGGGCTCATAGCTGGAAAACCACCAAGACCACTTCGAACGGAAGCCCCGTGCGCCGATGGCAGCGGGGCTTTCTTTTTGCCACATTCGCCGCGACGCTGTTAAGAATCTAAGTGCTGCATCGGCGTCGTTCTTGCGGAGCCATTGTCATCTCTCTAGTTGCACGTAGATCCTGCTTCCAAAATCAAGCTTCGAAGGGTCACACCCGAAAGTGATGCGCATCACAGCGCGGAGAGGCCATCCGGCTCAAACTGCGGTGAGATGGAGCCTCTACCCTGAGGTCAGTTGACGTGGTAGAGTGGATTCCGGTGCGACGATCGCTCATTCTCGCTTTGGCATTGAGCCTGGTAGGGCTGGGGCCACTGCCGCTCTCCGCGTGCGCGCTGCGGTCTTCGAAGCTGGCGGAATGCGCTACACCTCAAACACAATCCGAATGCGACAAAATGAATATGAACGAGAGCGGAACTCGTTTTGTCGCCTCGCCCGATAGGTCTTGCTGCTTCGCCAAAGCGCCCCTTCCCGTATCGCAATATAAATCATCTGATCTTGCACTCGCATCGGCCCATGCAGTCGTTCCCGATCCCATAGGAATCGCTCCCCACGTCCAGAACATATACCAGGCGGTATCCCCGCACGATACTTCTCCGCCCGGTCTGCAGTCCCTCCTCTGCACGTTTCTAATCTAAGACTGTCCTGACTCGCCTCGAAATGCGCCCGGGTGTGTCTCTGTGCGCCCGAATGGAGTTCTTAACGAGACGATTGAGCCGGCCCGGTCATTGACTCCGGACCCGGAAAGGACAGCTTATGAGGTTCGGTTACGCGCTGATTGCTCTTCTGGTTTTGTCGCCGCCATCGATCACGCGAGCACAGCAGGCGCCTTCGACCAGTCAGCCGGTAAAGCTCGCGGATCTTCTCGTCGAGGCTGAGCGCAATAATCCTCAGATTCAGTCTGCTCGCCACGAGTGGGATGCGGCGAAGCAAGTTCCCACACAGGTTTCTACTCTGCCCGACCCGCAACTCGTCGTGCAGCAATTCAGCGTGGGGAGTCCCCGGCCTTTCGCCGGCTACACGAACAGTGACTTTGGGTACATCGGCCTCGGTTTCTCGCAGGACATTCCGTATCCGGGAAAGCTCCGCCTTCGCGGTGAGATCGCGAAGAAGGATGCGGGCGTCATCCAAGAAGGATATGAATCCGTTCGCAGGGCGGTCCTGGCTGACGTCAAGAAAACATACTTCCAGTTAGGCTACTTGTCCGAGAGGGAAAAGATTCTCGATAGTGATCGAGAATTGCTACGGCAGATTGAGGAATCAGCCGAGGCCCGCTATCGCAGCGGCATGGGGAATCAGCAGGAAGTCTTGCAGGCACAACTCGAACAGACCAAGCTTCTCCGGGAAATCACCACCGACCAGCTCGAAATCGGCAAAATCCAGGCGGCCGTCAAGCAGCTTCTCAATCGTTCGCAGTCTTCGCCGGACATCGAGACTGCCCCGCTTTCCGAGACCGCACTCTCCTACACGTATGACCAGCTGCTGGCATCAGCCAATGCCAATAATCCCGAAATCGCCGGAATGCAAAAGATGGTCGAGAGACAAAAGCTCCAGGTAGAACTCGCCAGGAAAGACTTCTATCCCGATTTCAATCTGCAATATATGTGGCAGCGGACCGACCCAACTCAATATCGCGCCTACTACATGCTCACGTTCGGCATCCGCATTCCCATCTATCGAGGGCGCCGCCAGCAGCCGGAACTCGCCCAGGCCGAAGCGGAACAGCGTCGCTCCCGAAGCGAATACGATGCGCGATCTCAACAAGTCGCCTTCGAACTTCGCGAGCAGTTCGTCAGCGTCGAGAAGGCGGCGGAACTCCTCAAGATTTATCGCGATGGACTGCTTCCACAAGCCCGCGCGGAATTACAGGCTGGATTAGCTGCCTATCAATCGAACCGCGAGGACTTTCAAGCGCTGCTGGCCTCATTTCTTGACGTGCTCAAACTTGACCAAGAATACTGGCAGACACTTTCCGAACACGAGACATCGCTGGCCCAAATTGAGGAAGCGACGGGACTATCGCTCCGTTGAGCCACGCGTATAGGAGAAAGATTATGACGAATTATCGAAGGGCATTCTTCCTGGCAGCCATCGGGAACCTGGTACTCGGCGCTCTGCTGATCGCAATTTGGTGGTACGCGCGAAGAGCACGCACGGCACAACGCCCCTCCGCATCCGCGACCAGCGCCGTGGAGCAACCGGTTCAAGGGGGAGCGCCTGGTTCCGCTGCAGTTCCGCCAGAAACTCCACTCGTGCCGGTCCAACTCTCCGCCGAGCGGTTGCAATCCATCGGCGTGAAGTTCGGAGTGGTTGAACGAAAACCGATCCAAGATGAAATCCGGACAACCGGAACTGTCGCCATTGATGAAGCGAGGCTCTCTTACGTGCAAACGCGCTTTTCCGGCTACATCCTGAAGGTCTTTGCCGATGCGACTTACAAATACGTCCACAAGGGGCAGCCGCTGTTCACGGTCTACAGCCCAGAGCTCGCAGCCGCCGAGCGCGAATACTTAGTCGCGAAGCAGAATGCGCAGGCCCTTTCGCAGAGCACCGTGCCAGGCGTTGCCGCAGGCATCGCCTCGCTGGTCGAAGCGTCCGCGGATCGACTGAAACAATGGAACCTGCCGCAGCGCGAAATTGCACGGCTCGAATCGTCCGGCCAGGTACAACGGGAGATGGAGATTGATTCACCCGTTTCAGGCTACATCACGGAGCGGAATGCGCTCCCCAATCTGACTGTTCAGCCCGACACTCGCTTGTACACAATCGCCGATCTCTCGACGGTCTGGGTCCTTGCCCAGGTATTCCAGAATGATTTAGGACGAGTGAGAGTTGGTGAACCGGCCACGCTGACAGTCGATTCCTATCCGGGCAGAGTGTTCCGGGGACGGGTTGACTTCATCTATCCCGACGTGGACATGACCACGCGCACCGTCCGAGCCCGTCTCGTCTTTTCGAATGCCAAACTCACCCTCACACCCGGAATGTTCGTCAACGTGACGCTGCAAGTTCCGCTCGGGAATCAGCTCGTCATTCCTACAAGTGGCGTCTTGCAGTCCGGAACGCGGCAGATTGTTTTCATTGATAAAGGTGCGGGCTATCTTCAACCGCACGACGTGCAACTTGGAGCGCAGGCAGGGGATCAATACATCGTTCTGAGCGGGTTGATAGCCGGAGAGCGGGTCGTTACGTCCGCCAACTTTCTGATTGATTCGGAGAGCCAACTCCAAGCCGCGATCGGATCATTTGTACCACCGCCGCCCGGTGCCGGCGCAGCAGCGGCAATGAACCGGCAGGGCACGCAGCCCGCAGCGACAATCGTTTTTTCGACTGAGCCGACAACGCCGCGCAAGGGAATGAATCTCTACCGCGTCAAGCTCACTGCCTCCGATGGATCGCCCGTCACGGGCGGGCAAGTCAGCGTTCGGAGCTACTTGCCCGCAATGCCGGGGATGGGAATGGCAGCAATGAGTGTTGTGACGTCGATGGTTGAGAAAGAGAGCGGCATCTACGAGGGCCAGGTAAACCTCGATAGCGGCGGCACGTGGCAGCTTACAGTCACGGCGGCAAAGAAAGGAGCCGTCCTCGCAACCAAACAATTGAGCCTGAACGCAGAAGGGGGAATGTAACCATGATCTCCCGCGTGATTGATTGGTGCGCCGGCAACCGGTTCCTCGTCTTCACTGGAACGTTGCTGCTCGTTCTGGCCGGAATCTGGTCTCTCAAGAATATTCCGCTTGATGCTCTGCCGGACATCTCCGACGTGCAGGTGATCGTGCACGTCCCCTGGGCAGGCGAACCTCCGAATATCATCGAGGACCAAGTCACCTACCCCATCGTGACATCCCTCCTGGCTGCTCCTCATGTGAAGGCGGTCCGCGCGCAGACAATGTTTGGCGATGCCTACATTTTCGTGGTTTTCGAAGATGGCACCGATCTCTACTGGGCTCGTTCGCGCGTCCTTGAATACATTCAACAGCTTCAGGGAGTGCTCCCGAAAAATGTTTCTCCGATGATCGGACCCGACGCAACAGGTGCGGGCTGGGTCTACGAATACGCGGTCGTCGACCGCTCCGGCCAGCACAGTCTTGCAGACTTGCGCAGCCTGCAGGATTGGTATCTTCGCTATCAGCTGGAGACCGTCCCGGGTGTGGCAGAAGTGGCCTCCATCGGCGGATTCGTTCGTCAATACCAAGTGAATTTGGACCCGAACAAGCTTCGCGCTTACAACATCCCACTTTCGACGGTGATCGACCGCGTACGCGACAGCACAAACGAAGTTGGAGGCCGGGTGCTCGAAATGGGCGGCGCGGAGTACATGGTTCGCGGCCTTGGCTACCTCCGTTCAACGCAAGACCTCGAAAACGTGCCGGTCGCGACCAAGAACGGCACTCCCGTGCTCATCCGCGACCTTGGTGCCGTAACCCTGGGTCCTGACATTCGGCGTGGAGTTGTGGAATGGAACGGCGAAGGCGAGACCGTTGGCGGAATCATCGTGATGCGATATGGGATGAATGCCCTCAACGTGATCAACGGGGTGAAGCGAAAACTTGCTGAAATCAAACCGTCCCTTCCTGCCGGCGTCAAGATTGTCTCTGGCTATGACCGCTCCGGATTGATTCAGGCCTCCATCGACACATTGCAACGCGACCTGCTCGAAGAAGTAATCATCGTCAGCTTCGTGACCATTGCCTTCTTGTTCCACTTCCGCTCCGCGTTGATTCCGATCTTGACTCTACCCATTGCTCTCCTGTCGTCCTTCATACCCATGTACTTCCTGCACGTCAGTTCCAATATCATGTCTTTGGGCGGCTTGGCCTTAGCCATCGGTGTCCTTGTTGACGCGGCGATTGTGATGGTTGAAAACGGCTACCGTCACCTGTCGGAACATGCCCTCTCATCGGCTGGATCTCAGACAGCGCTGACAGAGAAGGATAGAAAGCGCATTCTTCTCGGCGCGGCAAAACAGGTGGGACCGGCCATCTTCTTTTCGCTGCTTATCATACTGGTGTCCTTCCTTCCGGTATTCCTGCTGGAAGCGCAAGAAGGGCGAATGTTTCGTCCTCTCGCATGGACCAAGACCCTATCCGTCGCGTTCTCCTCTCTCCTGGCCATTACGCTCGTTCCCGTCCTGATGGTGATTTTCATCCGCGGCCATCTGAGACCGGAATCCGAAAACCCTTTCTCGCGGTGGACGCAGGCTTTATATCTGCCCGTCCTTCGATTCTGTCTTCGGCATCGGAAAGCAACACTGGTTCTCAATCTTATCTTCCTGGCCGTCACAATTCCGCTCGCGTGGCGCATCGGCAGCCAGTTCATGCCCCCACTCTACGAGGGTTCGGCGCTGTACATGCCGAGCGCTCTTCCCGGTATCTCCATCACCCAGGCCTCCACGTTGCTTCAAGAACAGGACCGCATCATCAAGTCTTTCCCGGAAGTCGAGAGTGTCTTCGGTGCCGTCGGCCGTTCCGATAGCTCAACGGACAATGCCCCGCTCGACATGTATGACACTACGATCATGCTCAAACCACGGGCGCAGTGGCGTGCTGGCATCACCTACGAAAAGCTGATACGCGAGATGGATGAAAAGCTTCAATTCCCCGGCCTGACGAATACCTGGACGATGCCCGTCCAAAATCGGCTTGATATGGAGCTAACCGGAATCAAGACGCCTGTGGGGCTTAAGATTCAAGGTCCGAATGTCCAGGGAATCCAGCAAGCTGGCGCGCGGTTACAGCAGATTCTTGGCGGAATGCCTGAGCTACGGTCCATCTTTGCCGAGCGTGTCGCCGAAGGCTTTTACATAAACGTGGAAGTCAACCGCCCCGAAGCCGCGCGCTATGGCCTTACCGTTGCCGATGTGCAGCGCGCCGTGACTTCCGGCATCGGGGGCGAAAACATCGCGGAAAACGTCGAAGGCCGCGAACGCTACCCCATCAACGTGCGCTACAGCCGGGATTTTCGCGATGACATCGGGCAGTTGCAGCGGGCAGTTATTGCTACGCCCACTGGCGCGCAAGTTCCAATCTCGGAAGTCGCCAAGGTCTACTTTTCGCGTGGGCCAGCAATGATTCGCGATGAGGAAGGCCTGCTCACCGGCTACGTCTATCTCGACCTTGCGACGAAGGACTACGGCGGATTCGTGACGAAAGCGGATCGGCTCCTGCATGAGAAGCTGAAGCTGCCTCCCGGGTACACCTACAAATGGTCGGGCGAATATGAATTCGAGCTCCGCGCAAAAGCGAGGCTGAAGATCATCGTGCCCATCGTATTCTTCGTAATCTTTTTTCTGCTCTACCTGATCTTCCACTCAGTCACGGAAGCCGTCGTTCTTATCTTCCCCACATTCTATGCGATGACAGGTGGGCTCATTCTCCAGTATTGGCTTGGATACAACTTCAGCGTGGCCGTCTGGGTAGGCTACATCGCGCTGTTTGGAATTGCCGTCGAGACGGGCGTAGTCATGGTGGTCTATCTCCATGAGTCTTTGGACAAGAGGATTGCGTCGGGCATCACACTTAAACACGAAGATATCGAAGCGGCGACGATCGAGGGTGCCGTGCAGCGTCTGCGCCCGAAGCTTATGACCGTGACGGCTGTCCTGGCCAGCCTGATCCCGATCCTTTGGGAGAGCGGAATCGGGTCGGATGTCATGAAACCCATCGCTGCCCCAATTGTCGGCGGCATGATCACATCAACAATTCATGTCCTCATTCTGGTGCCGGTCTTTTTTGCCTTTATGAAGGAACGCGCGCTTCGTGCGGGTACTCTGAGCATCAAGACTTCCAACGAGTAGTAAAGAGGAAAGTTGGCTCCCCGGGCAAGACTCGGACGGACAAGCCTTTGGTTAACAGGAACAATTGCTAGACCCCGATTACATTGCGCGGCTCCTCTCGGTGCTCTTTGGGGGAAGGCGGTACGGGAACGACAATCTTCGTGCGCGACGGTCTGCCGCGCATGACCACAAGTTAGTCGCCTGATGGAAGGAGTACGCGTCTGCGTATCTTATCTCCCGGGATGAAATGCGCCGCGATCACCTGCTGCAATCCCGCCATCCGCGCGAGATGGTTCGATACCCGGGTGTACTCGGGAGAATTCATTGATACAACGTCATTGGTTTGGAAATGCAGCGTCGAGCTTGCATACACGGCATCGGACATGTCGCTCCGCATATAAAACCGATCGTTCGAGTAATACGCGGCCGCGCCAAACAGTGAATTGGCGAAGAAATAGGTGGTTCTCTCCGCCAACTGGGCGTCCCAAATAGGGGAGCCTTCCTCAAGGGATCGTTCCTGATGGATGCCCAGCAGATCGAGCACGGTCGGTTCAACGTCAATGTGAGAGGTAACCCAGGGGATCGTCATGGTGTGCTGCAAAGCCTTTGGCGCATAGATGAAGAGGGGAACGTGGAACGAGTACTCGTCGATCATGCCGGGGACGAGACGAGGGTCTTCTTCCTGGTTGCGAATGCCATGATCGCCGGTAATGACGATCACGGTGTTGTCGAGCTGATGTTCCTCTTGCAGCAGCGTTACCAACTGGCCCAACCATCCGTCCTCAATCCTCAGAATCGCACGGGCTTGCTCACGAATGTCCTGCCCGGGTTCCTCGTGCGGCAGGTCGGGATAAGGCAGGTGGCTGATTTGGGGAAGAAATACCGCTGCGAAGTGACGCCCCTGCGAGGCGCATCGTCGGATGTCTTGCTTGAGAAAGCCTAAGGTGGCTAGATCGCGAGTAACTCTGGATCGCAGCCACTCGTCTCGAAGATTCCCGGCCGGCGGCGCGAACGCGTCGGCCGGATAAATTTGGTGCTCCACCCCGAGCTGCTCAAACATTCGTTCGTCCGGCGACGCCCCGCCGCGCATGGGACTGTAAATTGCCGTGTAGTACCCCCGGGCCGAAAGGACCGCCATTATTCCGGGAACCCTCATGCTGGGATATCTGTCTTCAAACATCTCGGGCACGCCGGAGGGATACCAGGAGGTGAGGAGAGAAAAGAGGGCTTCATGGCTGCGTGGGAAGGTTGTGTAATGGTCCAAGCCAACGAATGAGTGCTCCCGCAACTGTTGCAGGTTTGGAAGGTCGTCCATATCTCCGGCGGGTGGCAAGAATCTAGTCGGCATCGTCTCGAGTACGAAGAAGAGGACGTTGCCGTCTTTTGCCTTCCCCCAGTACCGCGCATCCCCCTGGGAATTGGGCGCATGATCGATTTCCCGGTAGCGAGAGAACAGGCCGGACGTGGTCAGGCCTGCAAACTCCTCCGTGGGTACTGTCTCGTCCTCGTACCAGGACGCTCGAATGGCTCTCACCAGAACGCTCGAGTTGTAAGGGTTGGACGGGACGTGCGGCAACGAGAATGCAAATAAGAGTGGAAGGGCGCAACACAGGATCGGCACCCAACTGACTGTCCCAAGCATGCCATTCCTGACCTTGGCTTCCAAAGGAGTTTCGGCCTGTTCTCGTCGTTTCAAGAGCCAGCACAGCGCCGCCAGGATACCCACGGTCCCAACGGCGAGGAGCAACGCAGTCCGGATGCCGAGGTAAGCCGCGTAGGCAGCCGGTGCGCGCAGTCCCCATGTAATAGCCGACCAGAACATACGGAAAGAAAGGAACTGCCCGACTACCCGGAACGCGCGGAGCTGAGCGTAGAGCGTCAGAGTCACTGCCGCGCTCACCACGGAAACGAACGGTAGTCTGAAACGGCGGGGCAGGAGATCGCCAATCAAGAGGAGCGCTAGGGCGACGAGCGCAGCTGCAGCGATGTCCATCTTGAAGAATGAAAGCTTCTCCCAGAACGCGAAGTCTCTCGTCATGCCGAGCGAGGCCGCCGTGATCCAGTATCCGGACGCTAGCAACAGCGCAGATTTCAAATAGAGGCTGGCGGCGGCAGGTACAATCCAAGGAAGGAGCCAGAATGGCCAGGAGCTAAACCGGATTGTGGACATGCGTTCGTTTCGCAACATGCCCTCGGAGGACGAAGGACAAAGCCTTCCTCCCTGGGTGCGGCGGTCCACGCCTATTGGGCCCGGTGACTAATTATGTATCTGGATGTGGCGAACCGTCCACACTTGCTGGGAGCAGGTGTCCACCTGTACCACAGGGACAGTCCCTGGAGGATTCGTTCCGCCCGGAGCAATCGAGCGCCGGCGAGACGTTTCAATCCGCTATCCGCCTTTTGTCCTTGAAAAGACCCAAGAGCGCGAACAAGCGCTTGACCCCGCTTCGCGGGAGGATGATGATCGTGCGCGCTCTACCGGAGACTCGAAATGAGACTGGCTCGCTTGCATCGCTCCCAGGGTAATAACAGGTTGCGCCTCTTGCGCTCCGCAGCTTTGTTTGCTTGTTTTGTTCCTCTGTCCGTTATGGCCGTTGTGCTGGCCCGGGGCGCGGCTGGCTCGAAAGCGAGAACGTTCGCAAAGGATGAACAGACTGCGAAAGGCAACGACCTGAAGATCTATTTTGTCGATGTGGAAGGCGGACAATCGACGCTGTTCGTGACACCTGCGGGCGAATCGATGCTCGTCGACACTGGCTGGCCAGACAACAATGGCCGCGACGCCGACCGCATCGTAGCTGTGGCCAAGAAAGCGGGCGTCAGCAAGATCGATTACGTCGTCATCACGCATTTCCACACGGACCACGTGGGAGGCGTGCCGCAACTGGTCGCGCGCATTCCGGTTGGTACCTTCATCGACCACGGGGTGAACCGAGAGAGAGGCGACGCAGCGACGGTTGAGGGCTACAAGGCGTATAAGAAGGTGCTTGCGACGGGGAAATATAAACACATCGTGGCTAAACCGGGTATGACGCTACCGATCGCGGGAATGCACGCGGAAGTGGCGAGCGCCGATGGCGCCACGATCGCGAATCCGCTTCCCGGTTCCGGCGAGAGCAATACCGCACCGTGCAGAGCCTCGCCCCAATATCCGACCGACGAAACGGAGAACAGGCGCTCGGTCGGCATGGTGATCACATTCGACAAGCTGCGCATCCTCGACCTGGGCGACCTGACGCACGACGAAGAAGTGCGCTTGATGTGCCCGGTGAACAAACTGGGCAAAATCGACATCTACATCGTCTCGCATCACGGGTGGGACCAGAGCAGCAGCCCCGCGCTGGTTTGGGGGATCGCGCCTCGCGTAGCAATCATGGATAACGGAGCGAAGAAGGGCGGAACTCCGTCCGTGTGGGACATCATCGAGAGATCGCCGGGCCTGCAGGCGCTGTGGCAATTGCACTATTCGGACGAAGGCGGCGCCAAGCACAATGTCGCGCCCGACTACATAGCGAATCTCGATGGACCTGACGCGGGTAATTACATTGAGGTAACGGCCAGTCCCAGCGGCAGCTTCTCCGTCTTTAACTCCCGCACGCAAAACAGCAAGGAATATAGGGCGCGGCGAACCCCCTCCCCGGAACCAGAAGAAACGGAGCGGCACCCCTAGGCCGGACCGAACACGGAGAAACAGGACATTAGACCGACTCGGGGATGGGCTCGATGCGGCCAAGCAGAAAAATGTAGCCGCAGATGCCGAGAGCCAGAAATGCCGCTGCTCCGATAAACGCTCCTGCGAACGAGTGCGTGAACGCGACGATGTAGCCCGTCACAATGGGCGCGGCGATCGCGGCACACTGATTGCAGAAGTTCATCACACCCCCCAGCGTTCCGACGCTTCCCTTCGGCGCAATCAATGACGGCGCCGACCACCCCACCCCGGAAGCGGCGGAAAGCCCTCCAAGGGACAGCGTAATCCACACGACAGCGGTTTCGATCGTGTGCGCGTGCGCCGCGCCGAAGATTCCGAGTCCGAGCGCAGTTCCGCTCACGAGGATCGTCTGCCGCACGCGGCTCGCATCCCAGCCGCGACGAATCAGCGCGTCGATCATCCATCCGCCGATTACGAATTCCGCTATCGCGCCGACCAGCCACGGGATGCTGGTGTACATCACGGAGTGCAGCAGGTTGACGTGCAGCGACATGTAGAGATAGCTCGGCAGCCATGTCAGCAGCAGATAGAACGTGTAGTTGTACGACGCATACCCGAGCAACAAGCCGCCCACTTTGCGCTGTCGTAGAAGATAGGCGAGTGAACTTCTCTGAGTCCTCCCGCTCGAACCCTCGGGATTCGCTCCGCCCCCGAGGATGTATCGCCGTTCTCGTTCCGTCAGCGAGCGATCCTCGCTGGGATTTCGGTAGAGCCACCAGAAAAGAAGAAAATAAAAGAAGCTGATGAATCCGGTGGCCGCGAAGCTCCAGCGCCAGCCAAAGTGAATCAACAGGATGCCCATCAACGGCACGCCAATCGCCGCTCCCAGCTTGGCCGAGCCGTCGTAGATCGCGGTGGCAAGACTTCGCTCGCGGTCGGGGAACCAGTAACCGGTGGCCTTCGAGCTGGCGGGAAAGCTCGGCGCTTCGCCCACGCCCAGCACCAGCCTCGAAGCGAAAAAGCTGGGGATGCCGGTCGAAATTGCACCGCCGAAACAAGCCACGCTCCAGAGAAATGAGCCGATCAGGCCGACCTTGCGCACGCCGAAGCGGTCGAGCAGCAAGCCGCAGGGCACCTGCATGAAGCAGTAGGTCCAACTATAGGCGCCGAGCAGATAGCCAAATTCGACCGTGGTCACACCGAGGGCGGCATGCAGCGCCGTTTGAGATACCGAAACGTTCACGCGATCGAAGTAGTTGACGAGGACGCCGAAACCCAGCAGCAGCGCGATCGTCCACCGGCGGCGAGGCACGGCGCCGGATTCGACGGCGATTCCTGCGTTCGATTGCTGAATGGGGAGACTCATAGCCGGCACGCGCCGACCGATTGTAAACGAGTGTCGTGCCGCACGCGGATAATTTGTGGGGCGGCCGAAGGGCCGCCCGGCAGGCGATATCGCGAACTTGCGACGGCTAGATCTGTGCCGCTACCGACTTGGCCAGGTCAATCGTTTGTTTGTCGGAAGGATTCGAGTTGATGCTGATGAAATAGCGAACCTTACCCTTCAGAACATGGATCGCGTGGTTGGAGTCGATGTACGCGGAATCCCCGATTCCTGCGGGCTTCGATTTGGGCGGGAACCACATCGACAATTTGTCGAAGTTCTGCTTGGCCTCCGCGGGCGATCGATCGACGTACACGATAAGCGTCACGCCCCCAGGCCCGCCCTTCTGCTCGTAATCGCATTTCGTGCCCTCAGACATGCCCATGTACGGCGCGGGAAAACTGCCTTTTGTCGGGGCTCCAAAGGGCTGGCCGAACGTCTTCTGCAATTGCTGCGGGGTGAGCAACGAGCAGAGATCCGAAGGCAGATTCGCTCCCGCAGCGGTTGCATTCAAGGGAAGCAGAAAGAAAGCGGCGGTCAGCACCACAGGTATGCCACAAAGGATTCGCAGGGGCCGCATGTCAATCCTCCCTAAGATCGGCCTCGCCCGTACGCCGGCAGGAACCGGGAATCTCGATCGACATGAGTCGTTTTCTCCGGAATCTCGACTCTTCGTCTCCTAATTGGGCCCAACCTACACTAAACCATTTCCCTATGCAACGATCGGACGTTGGCACCCCCGCCCGGAGGACTGTCCGAAAGCCCACAGCTCCGGCTTCCTCTGCGCTTACTGCGCTAGATGGCGGAGAAGAGTCAGTCAGCCAGCGTGACTTCGGAAAGTTTGAGACTGGCGCGGCCGCGCTTGCGT
>Ga0209167_10001055_pt1 | contig 17111 bp, 10 predicted proteins | sample Coa_R1_9_FD_187154 | JGI IMG/M metagenome (GOLD analysis project Ga0209167, IMG submission 187154) | Surface soil microbial communities from Centralia Pennsylvania, which are recovering from an underground coalmine fire - Coalmine... | ecosystem: Environmental > Terrestrial > Soil >... | reverse complement strand
ACTCCAAGGGATTTGCGGTCTCGTTGGCGCTGTAGCCATAGAGAGCGTTGGCGCGACTGGAACTCTGCGTGGGGAAACCTTCGACGACCAGTTCTCCGCCCCACTTGAACGTGTGGTTCCCCTTGACCCAAGTCATGTTGGCGTTGGCCGTTGGCTTGTACTCCTTCTCATCCTGGTCCGCGGCGAAGCCGACGCCCGGTCCGCCGAAGAGGCCGCCCACCGCAAGGCCGCCGTTGAAGAAACTGCTCAAGCCGCCCAGGTTGGGCATAAAGCGATTATCCGGGTACTGTTGGTTCGCCGCCCAACCCAGGAGGCTCCCCGCGTTGACGGCCGGCGGATACTGGGGCTCGTCGAAGTACAGAAGACCGGCGCCCAGATGCAGCAACAAGGTGGGCGTGATGGTTTGGTCGTAATTGAGGCGGATCGTTTGCGAGTGTTGAACCTGAGGCGTGGCCGGCTCCTCGAGCGTCGTATATCCATTGGCATTGGGCGAATAGGTCCACGTTGCGGAATAGTATCCGGATACCTTGATTTTCGAGCTCACGTTCTGATCGATCTTGAACGAGGGAATCGTGGTGTGCCGGTAGTTGGAGAAGGCCGGCTGAAGCGAGTTGTTCTGCAGTCCAGCTGTAGTAGGCCCGATGAAATACTTCTGGTACAGGAGCGACGACGGATCCATCCGGCTGTACGGAATAGTGTTGTTGGGGAACGGGCTTTCGACGTATCCGGAGCCCGTCGCGCTGCTCACATAGTGGGAGGTGGTCGGGTCGAATATTTGGCCTGTCAGGTCGGTCGAGCCCGTTGGAGAGAGCGCGCCAAACCCCGCAGCCCCGAAAGGTTTGCCCAGGATATTGCTGAAGTTTGCATCGCCCCCTGTATTCCCCGCCGTCCACTGAGGCAAGGGCGCCGTCGCAATCAGATTGTCAGTAGTATTAGTCTGGCGGAACTGCTCGAAGTTGAAGAAGAAGAATGTCTTGTCCTTGCCGTTATACAGTTTCGGGATTCTGACCGGCCCGCCCAGCGTAAACCCGTAGTCGTTCCGGTTTAGTGGGTTCTTCACCAGCCCGCCGTTGCCGTTGTTGGTGAACGGCAGACCCGCGTTCATAGCCGTGTTCTGGAAATAGTCGTATGCGGAGCCGTGGTATTGGTTGGTGCCCGACTTCATCGTGTAGTTGATGTAGCCGCCGCCGACCTGCCCGTACTCAGCCGCGAAATTGCTGGTCTGGATCGACACTTCCTGAATAGCATCCACACTTTGCTGGACCGCCTGGCTGTTTGTTTGCTGAATGCCGTTGGTGGAGTCCTGTCCTTCCACGCGAATGGCTTGCGTGCCGGACGGCAGGCCGTTGACGCGAATCTGGTAATCGGAAGAGAAATTCGCGCCGGGCAGGGTGCTCAACACCGACAGTGGGTCCCGAATGTTGCCGATGCCTTCGTTGCCGCTCCCGTTCAGGGTGAACAAGGGGATGGCATCCGCTTCGGTGTAGTCGATCTGGTGGCTCAATTCGCCGCTTTCGGTTTTCAGCAGCGGAGCTTCGGCGTTGACCGTGACCGTGTCGCTGGTAGCTCCGACCTCAAGAGTCGCGTCCACGCGTGTGGTCTCGGCAACCTGGACGGTGAGGCCTGGGCGAACGTACTTCTTGAATCCCGCGGCGTTTACCGTGATCTCGTAGGTGCCTGCCGGCAACGAGGAGAGTGTGTAATTGCCAGTTCCGGTGGTGCCTGCGTTATACGCTTCATTGGTGGCGGCATTCTTCGCCTGGATGGTGGCATTCGGGACCACGGCGCCTGCCGGGTCGAGAACCGTGCCTGTAATGCTTCCGCGGTCGGTCTGCGCAAGGACCACCGGCGCGAGCAAAAGGAATACACTAACCGTAGAAAACAGTGTTCTCATGATCTTTCCCTCTGATTCCCTCTGTGCTTGAAATTCGAACCCCACAACCTACTGCTAATCCCTGACAGTCAGGCGGAAGCTTATCAAAACATCTTTTTGCTTGTCAGCAAATTGATAGCGATTTGATCGAACTTTAATTGATGACACCAACTACCTTTGACATTAGCTCCCGATTGCACCTACTAGTTCCTGCTGGGTTGAGAGGTGAGGCGGCAGATTCAAGAGAGGCACCCCAGCCTGGTGGGTTATTTACGATCACAGGTTCCTGTTTCACTGCTGTTGGACGATCTAATTCGGGAACTTGCACTTCCGGATGGCTGATCCACGCGCAGATCTCAAACACTGATCGCAATAATCGTTCGGCCTTCCAAGCCATTGAAGTAGCAGCAACCAGAAAGCGCCGCCGTCGCACATTGGGACCTGTTCACCTTCCGTTAAGATGGAGTCAAATAACTGTCTATTCCAGGTGGAAAGCCTTTGTTATGCGACGAAGTAGGCCAGCGCGATGCCGACGCGGCCGTAGCGTTCGGGTCGCAGATTCGGTTGACCGTCACACTATCTGAGCCAGGGAGGAAACCCGATCCCGAAGTGCGGCGAAACGAGGGTCGTTTCTGAGTGTGTCCGCCTTGATATCGAAGTCAAGCCAGGCGAGCATTGGGGACCTCTCCGAATATGCCCGCTCCAACTCCTGAAATGCCTCGTCTCGTTTTCCCAGCGCCTCAAGGAGTAAAGCCAAGTGATAAGCATCGACATACTCAGTCTTACGATTCCACTCAAGCTGAGCAAGTATCCCCAGAGCCTCGCGCGATCGTCCCTGTTTGACGAGACATATGGCCTCGCCCGCCGCAAACCATGCAACATCCGGCGCGATGGTGCCGGCAATACGGTACTCTGTAAGCGCCTCCGGCCCTCCATTTGCGAAATCCAGCGCCTCCGCGTAGTTGAAGTGAGTAAGCGGAGCATTGGGGTAAAGATCTACGGCCTGCTTCGCGCAAGCAGCCGCGGCATCGATGTCCCGGCGAAATAAGAGCAGGCGTGGCTTTGCAAATGCCAGGGACGGCAACAATGGGTCCGCCTTTTCCGCCTGCCTTAGTTCAACGAAAGCCTCATCGATTCGCCCCTGCAGGAAATATACGAGCGCCAGATGAACATGAACCTCTGTAATGTTCGGCCTGGCACGGTGAACCCGCAGCAATTCCAATTCCGATTCCGCCAGGTTCCGTTCAAACAGGTAGAGACTCACGGCGCGATTAAGCTGTAAACCAGGCGTCGATCCCTCCAGGGCTACAGCGTGCTGGTAAGCATGCAGAAATAACGTGTGCACATCACGGGAAAGGCGAATGCAAAAGCATCCCAGTTCCAGATAGGAGGCGGCGAGCGCTTCCCATGCTCTCGGGTTCGCACCAACGAGTTTCGTTGCCTGATCAAAGCTTTTGATCGCATTGCCGAGACCTGACGGTGTGAACTGAGTTCTGAAATGCCGGCCAACTCGCATGAAGTGTTCCGACTCTGGCATTTCCAAATAGTAACCATAACCTTGGCGAACCTTGATCCAGTATCCGTACTCCCCGAGTAAGTTCTTCAGCTCTCCCAAAGTCACTGCTACAGTGTGTTTGGAGACCGGGGCGTCGTCCCACACCTCATGGAGCATTTCGTTGTAGTCCAGCAGGCGTCCCGGGTTTTCAACCATGAATCTCAGAACTTCAAAGACCTGGCGTCTGACCTTCAATTCATGCCCATCGCGAAACAAGCGGGCGTTGAATATATCCACCATGAACGGGCCAATCGTGATCTGCCCTGAATTGGGTATACCTGCCATGTAGCGATTTATTGGTAAAACTGTGTCACGCCGATGCGCACGACCAACACACAAGATGCCGCCACTCGGCTGGCAAGAAGCGGCGAACATAGACACCGCGTTGCTAAATGCGCACCGACCTTACTTAGCTTAAACGGAAATCACTATCATCCGGTTACAAGAGTTTGTGGGCGCGAGGTAGGTTTAGTATCCATCGCGGGGCCAACCCCACCGCTTTCGCAGACGGTAAGGTTTGAGCAGGTTTCACCTTTCCCTCTATGTGCAAAGTGACGAGGACTCTCAGTCTGCGGGCGATTCGCAGCACATCGGACGGATCTTATCCCCGACAAGGTGACTCGTTACCGATGCCCGTGGTCGGGGCACTCATACCGACATAGTGTTTCGACTGCGCAACAAGCGCCCCCGGAAGTGGAGGCGCGGCCCCCAAGAGTGCGCGCGCCACGTTTCTTCAGGCGGCTTTCAGTCGCAACCAATCCTACTGACGTGAGCCGGTAGCTGTTTAGTGACGATTATGTTCAGGGGCATTCCAACAGGTAGAAGGCGAATGTGATCTGGGGGCGGACGCCGGGCCTACTGTTATTGCCTATCCACAGTCTTTCGACTGTCGGCGGCAAAAGCCGAGGCCGCAAAAACGAATAAGCCCGGCTGAATTATTTGGATCTTCATATCGATAGTCTCCTTGTCTGTTCTGGCTTTCTAAACATCTGCTCTGACTTTCTAAAACGTCAACCGCAATTGAAGACTGATCTTGCGGTTATAAGTGCTGGTACCGCCTTCCGGACCGAAGCCACCCTGAAGACTGAGCGACTGCCCGAAGAAGGGCGACGTCAAATCGCCATTCGGAGCGGCGAAGTTCGGATGGTTCAAAACGTTCATCGCCATGGCGCTTAGCGTCAGATTGTAACGCTTCGGGGTCGAGCCGCCAAAGATGCCGCCCGCACCGGGAGGAGGACCGCCGCCGGGGGGGCCACCTCCGCCGGGAGGACCGCCACCACCAGGACCGCCGGGTCCCGGGCCGCCGCGCGCGCCGCCCATCCCGGGAGGAGGAGCATCTCTGTCGGCTGGGCCGGATTCGCCGAGACTCCCAAAGCCCCACGTACGCGACAGGCGCAGGCTCAAGTTCACCGCAGCCGGGCCGCGTCCGGCGTTTCGCTCGATCATGGGTGTTCCCGGCGCTGGGTTGAGATTGAAGCAACCGAAACCGGGGGCGTACTTCAGCGATGCGCCTCTGCAGGCAGATGCCGGCAGATCGACGAGCGCGGGGCGCTGCATTTCGTAGCCGTCACCGTCCGGATCCGGCAGGCCGGTAGTGATGTTATACGGCGTGCCGCTGCTCACATTAAAGAAAGGAGTGGCCGTGATCTTCCACGGCAGGGGGAGCCCGGTGCCCAGTACAGCGCGATGGCGGACGTCACCGAAGGATGACGGTCCCCACTCGGCGCGCAGATTGTACGGATTTGCAGGCAAGCCCTCGTTGTCGTCCTCGCCATACGAGAGAGTGTAGAAGCCGAACAGGAATAAGTTCTTATAGTTCACCGTGGGAGAGACGGAGAACTGGCTGGTCCGGCTGAAGCCGGCCGACTCCGTGAGAATGCGAACTGTGTCGTCGCCATACGGATAGATGGCGGTGCTGCCCGGGTACGGAGCGTTGGCATCGGTCTGGCGCAGCAAGTGGACGCCGCGGCCGTTGATATAGTTGGCGCTCAGACGCACGTACCTGCCGACCTGGCGATCCACCCCGACGTTGGTCTGATAGTTTCGCGGCGCTTTCAGATCGCCGGCGAGCAATTGCAGGGTTTGGGGTTGAACGCTTCCCGCGAGCGAACTGAGCGAAGGGATGTTCGGGAAGAAATTGGGATTTGAAATCAGGTAGGACAGCTGCGTCACTCCGTTGTAGCGAATGGCATCGAGAGTGTCGGTGTCGGGGATGCGATCGTAGAAAATCCCGAAGCCTGCCCGCAAGACGGTTTTGGCGGCCTTGTTGCCATGGCCGTCGATGCCCCAGGCGATTCCGAACCTTGGCGACCAATCGCCGGGGTCGCGGATATTCGTCTGTGTCTCATAACGCAGACCGTAGCTTATGGTGAGATTAGGCCTGAGCCTCCAGTCGTCGTTCACGAACAGGCCGGCGTCGAATTGTTTTACGCGCGTGAGCGGCGTCCCCGCCCCCAGTGAGAAGAAAGAAGCGCCGCCGCCGGCTGCCCGAATTTGCGCGGCGGAATAACCATCCTGCTGCATCGCCAGCGTGAGCTGGTAAACCTGCAGCGCGGTCAATTCCATCGAGCTTCCCGGCACAGGTTGGCCATTCGCGCCGAGTTCTTCGCCCAACCCCCCGAGGAAGGTGAAGGTCCCATTGAAGTTAGTTAAAGATGTGTCGTTGTTGAACGACTGCCGCGCGCGCGCGCCCCACTTGAATGTGTGCGTCTTGTGGTTGAACGTCGTCATATTCGACAGTTCCCATTTGTTGGTGAGGTTGCGGGACTCACCAACGGTTGAGCTGCCGCTGGTGAATGCGTCAAGGACTGAAATCGATGGCGAGTCGCCGGGAACCGTGTTGGCGCTCGCTGTCCACATGTATTGAAAGCGCGCTTCGTTGATAAGGTTGGGGCCGAGCACCGCCGTTTCGGTCATTTGCGCGGTCCGTTCGGTCGACGACTGGTTGTAAGCCGTGGAGGCAAGATTGAAACTGCCCGCGCCCTGGTTGTCGAGACCGATCTCGACATCCTGGAAACGAACCACCAGTGTGTTGTTCGCATTGATCGCGTAATCCACGCGCGGAGTCACTGTAGTGCGGGTTTGCGGGGTCAGAAGTGCCTGATTGACGGCCTGTGCAATCAGGTTGGTGTTCAAATTAGTCGCCAGAATGAACGCGTTCTCGGTGATGTCGCGACGTTCAAAATCCAGCGTGAACGATGCTTTGCCTTTCTTGATCGGGCCGGTGAGATTTCCGCCATAGAACAGGTTCTTGTAGGGTGGAAGCGACGACGATTGCACGTATAGCGGACTGCGCGAATTGAAGTACTGATCGTTGTATTGGAAAAACACCTGGCCATGCAGGGCGTCGGTGCCCGGCCTGGTGAATATCTCGATGCGGCCGAAACCCTGCCGGTCGTACTCGGCGGAAAACGGATTGGAATTGATCCGAATTTCGCGGATGGACGATTTGGGAGGCAGGTTGCCGCCGGTAAATCCATCGATAAAGATTTGCCCGCCTTCCGGGCCGGCGCCGGGTCCCGCCATCGCTTGCAATTGCTGCGATAACTCATCCGGATCGTCGGACAGAGCTTCCAACTCTTTTTGTCCGAGCACCAGCGCGCCGCCATTCGAGGTTGGGTCCGTGCTGACGGCGGTTCTGCTGTTGGCCTCGTCCTCCACGTTGAGCACCTGCGATTGGGCCTCGATAGTGAGTTGGTAGTTCAAGACGGTGCTTGAGCCGATGTCGAAATCCTGCCTCCGGCCAACAGTGAAGCCTTTGGCAATAACCCCCACGGTGTACTTGCCGCCCACGAGGGTTGGAAACGCGTATTGTCCGGCGGCATCGGTGGTTCTTCGCTGCTCGCCACCCGGACCGCGCAGTTGCACCACAGCCCCTGGGACTGTTGCGCCGGATGGGTCTGTGATGGTTCCCCGCAGACTGGCTATGGCCGATTGCGCCCGTAGTGCAGATGACGCCGTCAGACTCACGATACATACTATGAGCGCCGACAGCGCCGGTAACCTTTTCATGAATGCAATCCTTTTCGACAAACTATGAATTTCCCGGGCTTGGTAAGAGCCGCTAACAGCCCTGGCCAGAAGTCTTAGAGCGCCGCTCCCTGACGGTCACGGTTCTGTAGAGTCATCATGTTGCGGAGCCGCGACCGCGAGGGAGTCGGTTTTACCACGGGCTGCTAAGGGCCGATGCCCGACAGCCCGAAGCCACCGAGCATGCCGCCCAAGTCCATTCCCCCTCCCGCCATCCCGCCGGAAGGCATTCCAGCGCCGCCCCTGCCACCGGCGGCGGTTCCCGCACCTGATTGCGCGGCGGCCATCCGGACCAACATGTCGGCGTTCGCGACAAGTACGATGGCGGTCAGGCGGTCGCTGGCTGCGCCTTTGGTGCTGGAAACGATGAGGGTTTGGCCGGGCCTGACGTCCTCAAATTTCCCCGCCGGCATCATCTCCACCATCTGCGCGACGGTAGGCCCACCGGCCGGCGGCATACCGGGAGGCGGCGCACCACCGGGAAAACCTCCGGTAGGTGGACCGCCCGGGCCGCGCCTTCCCGGTATCGCGCCCATCGCGGGGAAGTTCGGCATCTGCTTGATGCGGGAATCGGACGTCACCTCGATTACCACCGGCTTGCCGGTTCCTGTTTCCCTCATCGTGATTTCCTTCGTCGCCGTGTCGACCGAGACCACCGCGCCGGCCACGGTCAGGAATGTTCCGAAGACTACTTCGTCGGCCGCCACAGCCTGACCATCCGCACTCTTCGCGCCGCGTGCGCGAAGCTGATCGCCGACACTGATTGCATCCGGATTGCTCGGCTTCGCGTCCGCGAACTTGACCGAATCGGGAGCATAGCGCCGGAACTTTGTCTGGCCGGACACGGTAACCGTCTGGCGAGTTTCGCCTTGCAGCGAGCGAGTCCGGATCGTGATGGTGTTGCCGTTTCTGGCAGCCACAATGCCCGAAATTCCGCGCGCGTTCCAGTCCTGCCGGTCGGCCTCGTCGCGTTTGCCGATATCATCCGCCGACATGATGACGATGCGCCTGGCATTACTGGTGGCCGATTCCAATGTCACCAGGACGCGGTCGCCAATCTTCAAGTCGGTGAGTTTGGCCGCCGCTGCGTTTTTGAGGGTTGTCTCTCCCGGCGCGACTCTCTGCGCGACGGTATCGGGCGTGAGCTTCACGTCTACCGGCGCCGCGTTGTCCGGTTTGATTTCGGCCCGTGTATCCGGCTTGAACGCAGCGACAGTGCCGATGAAGGATCTCCCCGCCGGTGTCTGCGCCGCGGAACGGCACAGACCCGCCGCAAGGAGAATTAATGCTGTCCCTGCGCCTTTGCTCATTTTCTATAGTGAACGATGGTTCGACTCCGAGCGCTTCTTAAGATTTGTAAAAAATCGGTGCCGGAGCGCTCCGTTTTCCGGGAGTTGAGGTAAAGTGGCATCACGACAACGGGGATGGAGACGCGATTCGAGGCCACCGCTCCAGTGCGATCGATCCTGCTGGTTGATGACGATACCGGGCTTTGTTCCCTGATAAACGAGTTTTTGTCAACCGCGGGTTTCCACGTGGAGGCTTTGCATGACGGCCGGCAGGGACTCGCTCGGGCGTTTGAAGGCGGCTTCGACCTGGTGATTCTCGACGTCATGCTCCCGGTGCTGAGCGGATTCGAGCTGCTGCGGACGATTCGGAAGCGCAGCGCAATTCCCGTGATCATGCTCACGGCCCGCACGGCGCAGGAGGACCGGATCACGGCCTTGAACGCCGGCGCGGACGACTACCTGCCGAAACCCTTTGGCCCGGGCGAGTTGTTGGCCCGCATCCGCGCCGTGCTGCGGCGCGTCGATAAAGCGGAAATGATGGAACCAGGAACGATCTCGGCCGGCGGCGTGGAACTCAATCCGCATACTCGCGAGGTCCGGCGTCACGGCGAAAAGATCGAAGTCACCTCCGTGGAGTTTGATATTCTCGAGTTCCTTATGCGGTCGGCCGGACGCACGGTGTCGCGCGACGAGTTGACCGCGGTCCTGCATCAGCGCGAGTCAACGCCCTATGAACGCTCGCTCGATGTCCACATCAGCCATTTGCGGAAGAAGCTTGAAGGGGCGGACAGGAGTCTGATCCATACCGTCCGGCGCGCCGGATATCTGTTTGCTCCCCGGATGGAACTGCCTGAAATGGAAGCGCCTGAAGTCGATCGGCTCAAATGAGATCGGTCTACTTCAAGATTCTGCTGTGGTGTTTCGGAACGCTGTTGCTGTCTCTGATCGCGTTCATGATGGTTTCGATCTTCGTTTCCGGAACCGCGGCCCGGGGAGCTTTCGTGACCGATGTACACGCATGGCAGACCGCTGAGGCGGCGCAATCGTACGAGTTCGGCGGCTCGCCGGGTCTGGCCGCCTATCTGGAGAATATGCACCGCTTCCTGAACGGGCACGACTACCTGACGGATGCCCGGGGCACAGACCTGCTTACCGGAGAAGACCGGTCGCCATTGTTGAAACTTGCCCGGCCGGCTTCGGAACGGCCCCAACAATCGGGCGGCCACCTGGTGATGGTTACTCCCTCGATCGACGGCCGATACCGCTTGATCAGTGTGGTGGACCCGCCGATCGCCATCCGGAGCCTGCTTCCCTACTATGTCCTGATCCTGGTCGCTGTTGCATTGGTGTGCTGGATACTGGCGCTGAGCATCGCCACGCCACTGCGCGATTTGGCTCGTGCCGTCGACCGGTTCGGCCGGGGCGAGCTGGACGTGCGCCTGAGGTTGCGCCGGAGAGACGAGATTGGCGAACTGAGCCGAAGCTTTGATCGGATGGCGGAACGTATTGGAACGCTGTTGACCGCCGAACGCCGCTTGTTGCAGGACGTTTCGCACGAACTGCGATCCCCGCTGGCGCGCCTGAGTTTTGCCGCCGAACTGACCCGAACGGCTCCGGATCGCGGTGCCGCCGTCGAGAGGTTGAAGAAGGAGATCGACCGTCTGACGGACTTGGTCGGAACACTGGTCGAAGTGACGCGCGCGGAAGGCGACCCGTCGGCGACGCGTTTGGAGCCTCTGCAACTGGGCGCGTTGCTTCGAAGTGTCGTCGATGATTGCCGGGTGGACGCCGACGCGCAGGGCTGCGCCATCGATATTGACTGCGAGTTCGATCCCACTCTCCAGGGAGATCGCGAATTGCTGCGTCGGGCCGTGGAGAACGTGGTGAGGAACGCAATCCGCTACACACCGCGGGGATCCACCGTGGGTGTCAACGTGGACAGCGCCGGCCACACAGTGCGTATTTCCGTTCGCGATTCCGGCCCGGGAGTCCCTGAAGAATTACTGCCGAAGATTTTCCAGCCGTTCTTCCGCGTGGACGATTCCCGCGACAGCTCTACTGGCGGCGTGGGGCTGGGCCTCGCCATCGCTTACCGGGCCATCAGCGTGCATCATGGGCGTTTGTGGGCACAGAACATGAATCCGGGGCTAAGCGTGTGCATCGAGCTTCCGTTGGCAGCGTGAGCTCGCCAGTCTTCCTTGTAATTGCGTTCACCGAAAACGACTGAAAACCGCCTTGGGAGCAGAGAACCGGATTTCCAATCATCTGTCCAAAATAAGCTGGTGAACTAAACCGCTTCGCGGTAAACGTCTGCGCAGGCCACTGAGGGGTGTTGGGTGGGCGGGTTTTCTTTCAAGCTGGATATCGGTTATCGCCATAACCGCGATTCCAACAGAAGGAGAAACCAATGACCCCTTTACGAGAGAAGTTCATCGAGGACCTGCGCGTACGTGGCCTCGCGCCCACCACACAAAGACAATACATCCATCACGCTGTCGCATACGCAAAATATTTCAACCGCAGTCCCGAAGAACTGGACTGCGACGCGATTCACCAGTATCTGGTCTATCTCACGGAAGACCGCAAGCTGTCGACGGAGAGCGTCAACACCTGCATTTCGTCGCTGAAGTTTCTCTATCTCAACACGCTGGAGATGCCCTGGAGCGACGAATATTTCCCGCGCGTCCGGCGCCAGACACGCCTCCCGGTGGTACTCAGTCAGGAAGAGGTCCTGCTGTTCTTCGATCATGTGACGGGCCTGAAGAACCGCGCCGCTCTGATGGTCTGTTACGGAGCCGGACTGCGCATCTCCGAGACCGTCTCGCTCCGCGTCGGCGATATCGATTCCCGGCGCATGCTGATCCGCGTCGAGCAGGGCAAGGGACAAAAAGACCGTTACGCCATGCTGTCGGTGCGGCTGCTTGAGGTGCTGCGACGCTACTGGAGAATGTGCCGCCCCGCCCCGGGCAAGCCGGAGGATTATCTGTTTTCCTCGTGGCGCGCCAACCGCCACCTGAGCACCGGTTCCCTGCAGCTCGCCTGCCGCGAAGCCGGGCTTCGCAGCGGGCTGCGCAAAAGGGTCACCGTGCATGGACTGCGCCACGCCTTTGCCACGCACCTGCTGGAGAACGGAACCGACCTGCGTGTGATCCAGGCGCTGCTCGGTCATGAGCGAGTCGACACCACCGCCCGTTACACGCGGGTTGCGCCGCGGGTAGTCGCGGCCACCCTGAGTCCGCTCGACCAGCTCGACAAGAACGGAAAGCCGGACAACAAAGTGAAACCGCACCCGAAGAAGCCATAACAGATGCCCCGGCCGGTTCACGAACTGGCCGACATTTTCCGGCAGCACGGCAACACGTACCGTAAGGCGCGCCGCCCGCCGCTTCAGCAACTGCGCGTCATGCGGGCGATCGAAGTGTGCCGCACCTCCGTGCTCGGAGGTCATGCCGACCAATGCGGCCAGTGCGATTACACGCGCATCTCCTGGAACTCCTGCCGTAACAGACACTGCCCGAAGTGCCAAAACACGGAGCGGGCAAAGTGGCTCGAAAGCAGACGGGGAGAACTGTTGCCTGTCGAATATTTTCATGTGGTCTTCACGTTGCCGGAAGAGATTGCCCGCATCGCCTTTTACAACCAAGAGGTCGTTTACGGCATTCTCTTCCGTGCCGCTTCAGAAACCCTGCTCACCATCGCGCGCGATCCGAAGCACCTCGGAGCCGAGATCGGTTTCTTCGGGATTCTTCACACCTGGGGTCAGAATCTGCTGCATCATCCCCACATCCATTTCGTCATTCCGGGCGGCGGCATCGGCCCCGATCTCGAATGGGTCTCGTGCCGCCCCGGTTTCTTTCTTCCCGTAAAGGTGCTTTCGCGTCTGTTCCGCCGGCTCTTTCTCGAAGCTCTCAAGGCCGCATACCGGCAGAATCAACTTCAGTTCTTCGGTGAAATCGAATCGCTCAAAGACGAAGCCGCCTTCCTCGGCTATCTCGAACCGGTTGAGGAATCCGCATGGGTGGTCTATGCGAAGAAGCCGTTCGGCGGCCCTCAAAAGGTCCTCGATTATCTGGGCCGCTACACGCATCGCGTCGCGCTTTCCAATGACCGCATCCGCGACGTCTCAAACGGTCAGGTGACGTTTCAGTGGAGAGACTACCGTAATAAAGACAAATACAAGTCGCGCGCCATGACCGTCTCAGCCGATGAGTTCATCCGGCGCTTTCTCATCCACACGCTGCCGCCCGGCTTCCGGCGCATCCGGCACTTCGGATTCCTCGCCAACCGGTTTCGCAAAGAGAAGCTCCAACTGTGCCGCAAACTGCTGTCCAATCACGTGACCGAACTGCTTCCCGCTCCCGCTCAGTGCCGGGAAGTTGCGGCAGCACTTCATACTCAGCCGTTTCACCGGTGTCCGAACTGCCACACGGGCATCCTGATCCGTATCGCCCTTCCCGGTTACCGCTGGCCGCGGCGTCCGCCCGATTCCTCATGAGCATGCATTCCCTGGCGTCTGGCTCCGGCGTTGCTCGCACGGCATCCCGCCGCCGAAGTGTCACCCCTCAGCTCCACAAGCACCGAAATCGTCCCTTCTGCGAGCCCTTCGGTATCCCCACCCGCTCTGCTTCCCCGCCATGGCGCCGAAATCACACGAAAACCCTTCGAATCGACCGCTCCCTGAGGCTTCAACCCGACCAGGCGGGTATTCAAACTCCATAACCGACCAGTACGTTGCGGTTTAGTTCACCGCGCGGTTTCATCAACCGGCGGCCTGCCTGAACTCTGTCTCGCGAAGCATTTTCTGCCGCCGGCTGATGAAACCTTTTGCAGTGACGGACACGCTTTCGGGCGAGACCATTGTCTATCAATACGATGTGCTAAAGCGGTTGACCTCGGCTTCATCGACTCCCACAACCGGAAGTTCGACGCCTGCGTGGAATGAACAGTTCAGTTATGACGGCTTCGGCAACCTGACGGGCAAGACTCTGAACGGAACGCTGCAATCGATTCCGGTAACAGCGGCGACCAATCAACTGCAGAACGCGACCTACGACGCCAACGGAAACACGACATCCGGGGCCGGGGCCGGGGCGACGGCGGCGTACAATGTGGACAATAGGATGATGTCGGCGCAGGAAACGTCGGGCGGGATAGAGTATTATTTCTACGCGCCGGACGGGAAGCGGGTCTGGCGGCAACTGGCGAACGGGACGCACCAGTTCACGTTCTACGGAGCTTACGGTGAGCAGCTCGGCGTGTTTACGGACGCGAATCTCACCTGTATTTGCGGCATTCTGCAGATGAACGTATCGTTCGCCGGGAAACTGATCTGGCAGGGCGTGCCCGGCGCGGGCGCAACCAGCGCGGTCTTGTTGGACCGACTGGGATCGAACCGCAACGGCGCGCGTTTTTATCCATATGGCGATGAGATCACGTCGACTGCCAATGACCGCGAGAAGTTCGCTACTTATACGCGCGATTCGTATACCGGCTTCGACTACGCCAACCAGCGTTTCTTCGCGAGCACAAATGGCAGATTCAATACCTCTGACCAGTACATGGCCAAGGCGAAGGGCGCCAACGATCCGGCCACGCCGTCGAGTTGGAACAGGTATGCGTACGTTTTGGGCGATCCTGTCAACAATGCTGATCCACAGGGGCTCTTTGTCACCCCGTGTGATTGGGATTGCTACGGGCCGGGAGGCTGCATGCCGGTTAGTATCGATGGCGTGTATCAGCCGTCGCCGTGCCTGCCGACGGGGCCTGCGCCCCCGGCGATACCACCGGTTCCAATCTGTGATGTGGATCTGCTGTCCCAAGCTGCGGGGCCAACAATAGATCCATTCAAACACACGCTTCTTAAAGTGGTGCTTTCAGACGGCCTTACTGACTACCTAGAAGGCATCCCAATACCGAAGAAATCAAATAAATCAAACGTTATAACGGATCCGATGTGGCTAAATAGTTCGCGTAAAACTACCGGGCCATACTATGGAAACCCGACAAGTCAAGTCCAACTGTGGCTGGAGCCAGATTCTATTTGCTACAAGCTCATCAGCCTCGTTGTCGGCTTTGTGAATAATAAAATAACCTACAACAATAATAACCCGTTCAATGGGCCCAACAGCAATAGTTTCACTCATTCGCTTCTGAATGCGGTTGGTATGTCCGTCGAGGGCGGGCTGTCAAATATTAAGTACCCCGGATGGAGTAACACATCCGTGCCGTTTGGGCCCCTGCCATGAGCCGGACTGGGCGGTGGATGAGCAAGACAACTCTATTTCTGGGGATCGGTGCGCTGTTCTTACTTGTCGGTGCCGTCGCAGAGACTGCTAGATGGCGCATGGCCGGCAGTCGCAGCAGTTGGGTTACGTTGAAGGACCCGACAGCTAAGAGCGTCAGCGTGGCAGTAGGCGTGGATGCTTTTGCGCTGTTGCTGATGTCGCCGCCCTCGCCGGCATGGAAGGAGCAGGTCGGCGCCTTGGATGTGATCGGCCCTGGAGTAGACCCCTCGATCGCGCGCAAGATGTATGACTCGGCACGGTCATCAGGCCAGATTGTGGAACTTCCAAATGGCACCCACGGAGAGGTCATCGACAGAACGGAGTTCGCTGGGGGGCGTTTTTTTCCACCCGCGCCCGGAAGCCTCGCTGAGAAGCGCAGCCAAGGCAGGTTCGAAGTTTTGGAAGTCAGGGTTCGAGATGGGCACTTCAAAGGCATGACGGGATGGACTCTGCCTGAGTTAATGCAGCACGACGTCGCATGGCCGTAACGCTCAGGCATTTGAGAGTCTTCATGCGTCGGGGAGCTCCACGAACGCGATAAATCCCAGCGAAAAATTAGCGATCGCGGATGTGATTCCTAACTGTTTCAATGATCGTCAACTTTACGATAACGTTATCGGCCCTGTGGGGACGGGCTTCGTTAGGGCATGTCAGAAAATAACTGTATCAACTTCTGGGTAGGAGCTTGTAGTTCCAATCGCCATGGAACTTTTCTCTCCGAAGTTGGAGTTCGGCCATTTGCTGATCGGAGACCTTGAGTCCCGGCTCGTAAATATTCGTGTCAATCTTGCTTTTCACGGTCAGTCCCGTTTTTGTGGTGGTTGCGCGATCAGATCGATGATGACCTGATGACTGATCAGCGGTTTGCCGCGCCAGTTCTGACTGATGAAAGAGAACAGACGATGTTCAATCTTGTTCCATTTGCTGGTGCCAGGCGGAAAGTGACAGACCGCGATCTCCAGCCCGATATCGTCAGCGAGTTGCTGTAATTCCCATTTCCAGAGCCGCACTCGTGCTCCGTTACTGCCGCCCGAATCGGCGGTAATCAGCAGCCGCTTCGCTTTCGAATAATTGCGGCGACCCATCCAGCGCCACCAGCGGCGTACGCTCTCGACCGCAAACTCCGCCGTATCGTGATCCACTCCCACGCTGACCCATCCCATGTTGCGACCCAGGTCGTAAACCCCATAGGGAGCCACTTTGCCGTTTTCCGGCTGACGAATTTCGAAGTCGTGAACCCGCACCGGCTCGGGTTTGCCTTGCGGATGCCATTCGCGCCCGGGATTCTTGAAATCGCCCACCAATTCCTTCTTTTTGGTGTCGACCGATATCACCGGCTCGCCCCGTTTCAGATAACGCTGCGCCTTGCGGTTAATGTATTCAAACTGCCGATTTCGATCCGCATGCCGGCTCCCCTCCAACTTCTTCTGGTTGGCCTGCAAACTGTAATCCATCTCGTGAAGCAGTTCCGCCACGGTTTGGTAACTGACAGCATGACCCTCCCGCTGTAGTTCCTCTGCCAGCACTCGCACGCTCTTGCAGGTCCAGCGAAGAGGAGATTCCGGATCCCCTCGAGTCACCGGATCCACCAGCCGGTCCAGATCCTCACGGAGTCCGGGATTCTTTTCAACAGCTTTCTTTCGACCTGCGCCTTTGCGCCGAATCCGGAACTGCGCCGCCGGAGGCTCGTATGACCCATTCGGCTGCATCAGTTCCTTCATTCCTTTCGTAATCGCCCTTCGTGACACGCCGGTAGCGCGAGCGACAACAGAAACGCCCCCGTATCCAATCGCTGCGCTCTCGGCAGCCGCCACCAACCGCCGCATCCGCTCGTCCAGAAAGGCCGACAAAGATCGAAATCGCAGCCCAATGTCCTCGGAATTCACATCCACGAGTATAAAACATAATCGGCTTAACTTGTTCTACTTATTTTCTGACAGGCCCTTAGCTGGGGTCCCCTCGCCAGTGCGGTTCACCAGCCGCTTACAAAAAATGACTCGTCAGAAAAAATCGTGGGTTGATTCTGGTTACGATGGTGCAACATTTCCCAGTGCCGGGTACAGAAGACATGTGTCAGAGGG
>Ga0209167_10001054_pt1 | contig 17126 bp, 25 predicted proteins | sample Coa_R1_9_FD_187154 | JGI IMG/M metagenome (GOLD analysis project Ga0209167, IMG submission 187154) | Surface soil microbial communities from Centralia Pennsylvania, which are recovering from an underground coalmine fire - Coalmine... | ecosystem: Environmental > Terrestrial > Soil >... | reverse complement strand
CGGCCAGGAAAGCGGGCGGTCACCGGTTGTGACCGGGTATCGTTCAGGCAGCTGCGCCAGTTCAGGAACGATTGAAAGCGCCCAGGCGTCGGCGGCGCGCGGGTCGATCTTTTCGTCAAAGTACAATTCGAGGTGGCCGCGCCCGGCGCGCCGTTGCCAGTACACCGGATAGGCTCCCGCCCGCGCCAGCGCGCTTAACCAGGTGTCAACCTGCGCGGGTGTGACCTGGTCGCGTTCGTCTATGTCACTACACCATACCCACGCGCGGCCACCCTCATCGGCCAGGCGCGATCCATACAGCCGGTTCAGCGCGCCCGCTAGATATGCTGCATAATCGGGCTGCGCGTCACCTGGTAGGGTGATGTACTTCTTGGCTTCGCTTTCCTTGCCCGTTGCCTTAATAAGCGCACCCTGCCCCCGGCGCTTTTCTAGCCAGGTAGCCACGATCTCGGCAGGCGGCGTGTCTTCTACATCCACATGCGCGGGCGCGCAGGCCTCGACCTCGTTCCCATTATGCACATCCGGTGTGCATATATCTCCAGATACATTATGCACAAGGGAAGTGCATAATGATTGTTGAGCTTGTTCTATCGTCGTGACCTCGCCTGGTAGGGGGGGGGTATCTGGAAGAGATGCATCTCCCGCGACGGCGGTTTCTTCTGTTTCGGTTTCTTCATCGCGGTTCACGGCGACCACATTTTCAGCTAATACGCTGCCACAATCGGCGCATACCACGCGGCTATAGCGCGCCAGGTGAACGCTGCCACAATCGGGGCAAACAACGGGCGGGCGGCGTGGGCGGTCGCCCCGACCTGGTAGTCGCTCGGCGTCGGTAAGCAGCGCTGGGGTAACGCTGATATCGATGTGTACATTCCCGTCGTCGGTTTTACGCCGGAAGCGGGTGAGCAGGCCTGCCCGTTCCATAGCGGTTAGTTCGTTGCTGAGAGAGTTACGCGATATGCCCAGGCGCGCCACCATGCTACCGGCTTGCTCTTTATCCCCGATCCACATGGGAGCCTGTTCGCTCATATCAGAGAGGCGACCGCGCGCGGTCATTGCGGCGCGGTCTATGATAAGGGCAAGAGCGGCGACCCGCGTTTGTGGACTGGCTACCGGGTTAAACACATGGCGCTTAACTGTGTTCAGCAAATCAACGCATTCATGCAGCGCGCGATCCTTGTCAGCATCGTTCATGCTTGCAATGGCTTTGTGGGTGAGGCGTGGCGCAATTTGAAAGGCGATGGGTTTGCCAGGGGGGTTGACGGGCGACCCCGCATGTGCTACAGTATCCATACAAAGAATTCCTTTTACTAAGAGGGTCAGCACATGCTTGGCGGCGCGGCTGGCTCTCTGCGTTTTTGGGCGGCGATTCCGTCCAAAAGCCCTTGACTCATCCATTAAAAAAGCAGGCCCGGATGTAACTGCTACTCTTTTCAAGTAGCGCCATCCTGCCTGCGCGTTTTGTTTTCGTTCGTTGGTGGACTTGCTCCGGCGCGCCCGCCTCGTCGGGGCGGGTACGTGGTGGCCTATCTTCAATTCTACTCTCTGAATTTGCCCGCGTCAACAACTTTTTCAGTGACCTCCCCTGTGTTAAGGTGTTTGTAAGGAAAATTGACTAGTTACGCAACACTGGCGCATAGCGCATAGGCTGCCGTTTGCGCGCCTGGCGCCGCGTGGCTATCATCGGCGTAGCGGTCGCGATCTGGCATTCGCGCCTGATATCCACTGAATAGCCATGTGGCGCGCGACCGGCGCAAACTGGACACAAACGCGGGCTTTCATGTCGGTTTTTCAAGCGCCGCTCCAGGTCGCGGTCGCCGGTCATCCATAGGCGCGTCACTTGCCAACGAATACCGCGCTCTCCTACCACTTCCATAAACCGCGATCCGTTGCCAGCCGCATGGCACGCCAGCCGCTTGCGCAAGGCCTCCGGGTTATGAGCATAGCCCATATAGTGGCGCGCCGGGTGTCCAGCCGCCAGGGGCTTTTCCAAACAAATGAGATAGACGGGCATGTGAGAAACCTCCCGGTTTCGCCCGCCCTTTCGCGCCTGGTAGGTTTGTGCTACAATGCGCGGTAACGGGGAAACCTGTTGGAAAGCGCCGGGTGTCTGAGCCTCGAAACTTGTCACCCGGCGCGGCCTATGCTATCGCGCGATCTTCTTCTTTCTTTTCACCCATCAGCCAGGGCTTTTTCACCGCCTCCTGCAAGCGCGCATAATCGGCGCGGGCAATATAGGCGTACTTGCTGCGCTTGAAACGGTAGGTTTTAATGCCCAAGTCCTGAGTGTAGTTGTACACGCTTGCCCGGCTGATACCGAGCAATTTCGCGACCTCCGCATGCGTCAGGTATTCTTTTTCCTCTGTCATGATGTTTGTTACTCCTTTCAATAACGCTATGTCACAATCTTACCATAATTCTAGCTATCTGTCAAATTGCCCTATTTGGTGTCTAAATCACTTGTATTTGGTGTCTATATGTGGTATACTCTAAGTGTGAAGAGTCGAGCCCTGGGGCGGCGGGAGCCGCTTTCAGGTCTAGCAATAAGGAGTAAATCAATGGCAACGAACAAACCGGAGTACGCAAGTGTTGAGTCTATCCTGGCCGCGCATCGCGTGACCGCTGACCAGGTTTCCAAGTGCGAAAAGATCGAGCAAACCAGCCCGATCCACCAAATCTTTTATGTGGTAGCTAGCGCTAGTCAAGCGGGCGTCGAATACAAAGTGAGTTATAACGCCGAGCGGGGCGGGCTGCAATGCCAATCATGGAACGATGGGCCGGTGTGTTTGGCAAGCGCAAGCGGGTCGGGCTGCTGGCATCGCCGGGCGGCGGTCGCCGCGTGGCAAATTGAAAAGTTGGAAGCGTATCAAGCCCGCGTCAACGAACAGGCGCGGGTCGAGGCGACCGAGGAATACAAGCAAGAGCAAGCCGAGCGCGCGGCGTTGGATGACGTGATAGCCGAGGCCGAGGCCGCGCTTGCTTGCGCCGAGTCCGATGTACATGAGGCGCGCTCGTTCAGTAGGGAAGCGGATAGTAGGGAAGCGCGGGCGGTTGCTAGGGATGGCGCGCGGGCTTACCAGCCGGGCGAGATCCACCGCGATGAACAGGGGCGCATTTTACGGTAGTGCGTTGTAAGCAGAGCGGCGGGCGCGCCAGCCATAGAGCGCGCTGTAAAAATGGCAGCGCCGGGCATGGCAACGAACAGAAGCCTCCCGGCGCGGCGCGGGTGCTTTGTGAAGAGTCTCCCGCGCTTCAAGTGTATCACGAGAGGTACAAAAATGGCAACGAACAAACGAATGGACTATGAGGCGATCAAGCGCCTTGCAAAAGAGACGGGTCGCCCTGTAACCGACCTCGTCGCCCTGGCCGCGCAAAATGACCCCTTCTATCAGGGAACCCCCGGCCAGCGCGAAAAGGGCGAATGGTTTGCTGAGATTTACCGGCGTCAGGGATGGGATAGCATGCGCATTCACCTGCGCATGTGTCATTACCAGATTTTAAGCCTGGGGCTGATGCAACCGGGCGGCGGCCGTCCCTACGAAAACACTGAACAATGCTGGGATATGCTGAACGTGGCATCTAAGGCCGCGCGTTACCTGGGACTGGTAGACATGGCAAACTTTGACGACGCGCGCAATGATAAGCCATTGCGCTATGAACCGGACGAGCCCGACCCGGCGCTGGCCGTTGCTGCATACCTGTTCACGTCTGAATTACAAGTCCCTGAATTTCCCGACTTGCCCAGTTATCGCATTGAAAGCTACCAGGCGCGCCAGCGTTATCACATCGAGGTCTGGTGTGAGAAGACAACCATGAACCGCTTTCTTGAACCGTTGTGCAGGCAATATGGGGCGGTGCTGCAAACCGGCGCGGGCGAATTGAGTCTAACGGCTTGCCAGTTGCTTATCGAGCGGCTGCGCGACCGGGGCAAACCGGCGCGTATCCTCTATATCAGTGACTATGACCCTGCCGGGCAAAGTATGCCCGTTGCCATTGCTCGCAAGCTCGAATACTTTGTGCGCAATAGCGAGCTTGACGCCGAGGCTGATATCCGCTTGTTTCCCCTCATTTTGACCGGCGAGCAATGCGCGCGCTACAACCTGCCCCGTACTCCTATCAAGGAAAGCGAACGCCGCAAAGACAGATTCGAGCAAAGACATGGCGAGGGCGCGACCGAGTTAGATGCGCTTGAAGCGCTGCAACCGGGCGAGCTTGCCCGCGTGGTCAGGCGCGCGATGCAGCGCTACTATGATCCCGGCCTAGACCGGCGCGCCGAGGCCGCGCGGCAGTCCTTAGATCGCGCCCTGCGCACCCTGGCGCAAACAGTACGCGGTCGCTATAGCGCTGAACTAGGCGCGGCGCGCGCCGAGCTTGCTGGCATTCAAGCAGATATGAGGCCGCGCCTGGAGGCGTATAGCGAACATGTCCAGGCCGTATGGCAAGCCATGCGCGCCGACCTCGAAAACGCCGCGCCTTACATCGAAGATTATCCCCTGCCGGAGGCCGCGCCGGGCGATGAGCTGGGCGCGGGGCTGTATAACAGCGAACGCGACTACATTGAACAGTTGGAAGCGTACAAGCGCTTTCAAGGCAAGGAGTCCCGACCATGAACGTTGAAGAGGCGCTGGCCGTGATAGACGACATGCGCGCCCGCTATCCGGGGCGCATAACCGCGCGCCTCATCCCCCCTGGTAGAAACACCGTTACTTACCATGTCGAATTGTCTCTGCCGATTGCTAACCGACGTTTCAAGTTGGAGTACCCCGGCCAGCTTGAAAAAGCGCTGGAGGGCTGGCAGGTGTTCCTACTCACTGAAAAGGAACAGGCGCGTATGATTGCGGCGGCGACGCGATTGCCGGTCGCGCCGGTCGGTGAGGAGGACGAACCGGACGTCGGCGGCGATCCGGGCGGGCAATTGCCACACTTGACGATGCTCGTTAGAATAGGGGTGTAGCGCATGACCGTACACTAATTGACATTAGTTGAACCTCAGAGCGGGGGGGCGCATCGCGGTCACGTTTCGCCCGATGCGCCCCGACCTGACGAGCGGCGACCTATGCGGTTTGTGCGTCGGTATGAAAGTAAGGAAAGTATGAGCGAACAGGAACAGGAACGGGCGCGCCCCGGTGTATACTTCCATACGGCGCGGCCAGGGCATTGCCCGCTATGCGGCCAGCCTCTTGGAAGACACCCGGCGACCAGCCGCTATGATAATGCAACGGCGATATGCAGCGCCTGCGGCGTGTATGAAGCCATGAACGCGGCGGGCGACCTCTTTACCGATGAACAGGTCGCCGAGGTGCTAGGCTCGATTCGACGCGCCGAGGCGCAACAGGAGTAACCCTATGGATGACCCGACCCGCGCCCTTACAAGCATCGTTTCCAGCAGCCCTATAGATCTGGCGGTCGCGGGCTGGCTGGCCGCTCATAGCCGCTCTGCAAAAACGCGGGCGGCCTATCTCACAACCATCAAAGAATACCGCGCGGCGCTGCAACGCATCGGGCGCGACCTCGATTCCGATGTGACGACCCTGGCGCTGGCGGCGCAGGCCTATGCGTCATATTCTAGTAACCCCCGAAAAGAGCGCGCCGGCAAGAGAACGGTTAACCAGCGCCTGGCGATCCTCTCATCGTTTTTCAGCTATGCGCTCGACCGCTATTTGCTGCAACCAATGGATGACGCCGGGCATGTGCTTAACCCGATTCGCCTGGTAGACCGCGAACAGGTGCAGGCCTATACAGGCGGCGCGCAGCCCCTCGACCGTAAGGACGTCGCGCGGCGGCTTGCTGAGATTGAGAGAAGCGACCCGCGCGGCGCGCGCGACTATGCTCTGCTTGCTGTGCTACTGGAGACAACCTGGAGACTCAGTGAAGTCGCCGCGCTCTGCTGGCGCAATGTGGCTTTTCAAGAAAGCACCAGGCGCGTGACTCTCACGTGCGAACAGGCAAAAGGCGGCGACCCGCTCTCAACTGAATTATCCATAGTAACGAGCGCCGCGCTTCTCTCATGGCTTGACATGTGGTATCAGGAGACGCTGGCGGTCTTGCCCGGTGCATCGCCGCTATGGGTGTCACTGGCGCATGATAGAAGTTGTGGCTTGCCATTAGGAAAGCACAGTATAGCGGCGATCTGCAAAAAGCGCTTAGGCGATAGCCGGGTGCATGCGACCAGGCATACAGGCGCGGTCGCCTATGAGGACTCAGGCGCGAAACTCTCTGAGATACAAAAGCGTTTAGGACATCGCAACGCCGCGACTACTGGCATTTACTTAGAGCGCAAGCGCAGCGCTGAAAACAAGTATGCGGATACGGTCGCCGCGTTGTTTGGAATCGAGTGATAGGAAGATATAACCAGCCGCTTATCGCCAGCGCCCCATTTTGCCTGTTTTTGCCCGTCGCGGCGCGGCGATCTGCAAAATCGAGCGGGCGATCCGGGGCGCTGGCCAGCTCCACTCGCCCTCTTTTGATAAGGCGCGGCTTATGCTATACTTTCAGTGGATGACGATTGTGTAGCTACACGATTCGATGCTTGCCAGAAAGCCCCCGGTGCTGTTCTTTACCGGGGGGCTTTTTTGTGCGTGTTGGCAGCGCGGGCGCGCGATGCTATAATGGAAGCGTACACAAATGGTTAGACTGTCGGTTTACGCTCCAATCGAGTGAGGACTGGCGCGCCGTGTTTGGGGAGTCGTTACCCCGGCGTGTGTTTTTTAGACGCGGCGCGTCCCTCACCCGCCCCTCACTTCTTATCATTCTTTACCAGATGTATCGCCCGCCCCGGCCAGCGCGGTTTTAATCTCATTCTGATGTGTAAGGGCGTAGTTCAAACAGGCCTCCAGGTAATCCGCTTTTTCTATCTCTTGCGGATACAGGTCATGGGCAGCCCCTTTGAACGCGGCATCAATTGCCCGCATAAGCGTTTTTGAGAGATAGACGGTATGGCGGGCGCGGTCGCTTGCGCCGGTTGTCACTTTATGCGCGGGCGTCTCTGCAATGGTAGATAGGCCGAGCGGTGCGCCCCGCTTCACCGTCTCTGCTTTTAGCATCGTTTTGAGTTTATCTTGCGTCATAGGAAAACCTCCCCATTATCTCTTGTGCGAGTCGTTTGTAGGCATGCGCCCCGGCGCTGGCCGGGTCGTAGTGGGTGATAGGCTGCCCTGACGCGGGAGCCTCTGCTAACTTGATGTTAAGCGGTATCACTGTTTGGAATACCAGGTCGCCATACTGTTCTCTGATTTGAGACTCGATCACCTGGCTTAAACTCGTTCGCCGATCATACATAGTACAGACGATCCCGCCTATCGCCAATCCCCGGTTCAGCTTGCGCACAAGGGCTATGGTTTCCTCTAACTTGGGCAAGGCCTTATAAGCGTACACATGCACCTGCAGCGGAACGAGAACCTTGTGAGCAGCGGCTAGGCTATTCAGGGTGAAAATGCCGAGGGTCGGCGGCGGGTCTATCAGAATGTAATCGTAGGGAACGCTAGACGTTTCCAGCGCCTCCCGCAAAAGTTGCTCGCGCCCGATCTTGCCCGCCAATTCCAATTCTGCGCCGGCCAGGGCAAGTGTTGAGGGGATAAGGTCAACACCCGAATCCGTATGCAGCGTTGCGAACGCCGTTCCTAAATTCGGGTTAAGCAATACCTCATACACGCTATACTCTAAAGAGTCGAGGTCAACGCCGAGGGCTTGCGTTGCATTGGCCTGCGGGTCTATATCGACAAGTAGCACCCGCGCGCCCGCTTGCGCCAGGTTAACGGCGACAGATACCGCCGTTGTCGTTTTGCCGACCCCCCCTTTTTGCATGGCCAGGGCGAGTATATGTTGTTGTGCCATAAGTCTTACATCTCCTACATGTAGGATATACCCTAACTATCATATAGTGATGTATTGTAGCACATATCTTACAGTGATGCAATATCCTACATGTAGGAGATGTAAGGTATTACTGATGTGGCCAGCCCTCCGGCTTATGGAGTTCATGCCCGGCCTGGCGCATTGCGGCGATGCGCTCGGCGCGTTCTGAAAGCTGGTAAGGATCGGCGGGCAGGTAGCCAATGACCTCGCCGCAGCCCGCGCAAGTCACGACAGTTTGATCGCCCCCCGGCGTTGGATGAAACGTTACCCATGCATCGGGGGCATTGCCCCCCGTTAACCAGCGTATCACCTGGTCGCCCTCGTGTTGGAATGTAGGTGAACCGTCAGGGTCGCCGGTCAAAGTCTGTCTAATCTTCTGTTCTGCTGTCAGTTCTAACATGATAGATCGCCCTCCTGCTTCTTTCTTTCAAGCGTTCAATGCCGGCCTCATCTAGCGCAATCTCATAAGCCGTTCGACCTGGCACAAGAGACTTACCGGGCATCAACTGAAAGCCCGCCTCACGCACAAGATTATCGCCCTCTTGAGTCGCGGTGACAGTATACAGTTTTTCAATCTGGTAGCCATTGGCCAGCAGGTCAAGTATTCTATCCGCAAACCGGGAGGCAATCACGCCCCCATACAAGCGGCGCAAGTGGGGCGCTAGGTCGGGGTCGACCGCCATCACATCAATATAGACCGCAAACGACTTGCCACGTTCAAAGGGTAATACTTCCCTCACAGTGATATCGCGTTCGATATGCGCGCCGGTTAAAATATCCTCTTGAAAATCAGGCGGGAAACGAAATAAGCTGATGTACCCGACGACCTGGCCATCAACTTTCAGGCTCCAAAATGTATAGCCGTTTTTCAATTGAAAAGCGATCCGCTCGGCCAGGGGCGTGATGTATTGCGGCCCAAAACATTTAATGCCAATATGCATCTCTTGTTCCTGTTCGCTGAGGGTCGAGCGCGAAAAAACCAGATGTTCATGTTGGCTGTATAGCATCTCTTGCGCCTGGGCGAGTGCATCAATAATCTTCTTAGGATAGACCCCCAGGCGTCTCCCGCGTGGAATGACACGCGGGATTTGACCCTGATTCACCCGGTAGAAAAAGGTGGCCTCAGTCAACCCTAACACCTTGCGCGCCTCTGCTGCCGTATAAAACTCTTGTTGCTCACTCATAAACGCTATTCCCCTTGACGTTTCGACTCTTAACAGGTACACTACCATAAAAGCGCAATTCTTACAAGGGTTAAAGTCTCAGAGAGTTTCAAGAGTTTCAAGAGTTTCAAAGTTTTGCAGTTGCGCAAGTTTTGGTAGCGCGTTCCCTGTAGCACGAAAAAGCAACGCCCGCCCTGTCAAGATGAACGTTGCTTTTTCTCTCACCTTGTAGCACGTCGCCGCGCCGCATGGCTGTACCCATTCTAAGACATGGCAAGCCATGCGCGCTAGTGACATCCGTTCTATACAACACACACAAGCAAAGGAGTATCAACCGACATGGCAAACAACGGAAACGGAATGACCCCTGGCGAGAACGCACGGGCGGTCGCGGCAATGGTACGAGAAGAGGACTTGCAAGAACTGGAGGCCTTGCAAGCAGAGTTAGTGAACCGCGTTGATAAGGCGCGCGGCGATGGGCGGCTCTACTTAATGGGTCAGTATGTGCGCCTAGTCGCCCTGGTAAGTCCTGAAATTAAGCGCATCCGTGCGCGCTTTCACCGGGAAAACCTGGCGGCGTTGCGGCGCGATCACCGGGAGCTTAGACTGGCGCAAAAGGAGAATGGCGCATAGACCTTGTAGTAACGCCGCTCGTATCTCATCGCATGGTGAGACAGCCGGGGGATGTTGCCAGGACTGGCGCGGGATCGGCGCGGGAATCGAGCGGCGCGTTTGTTCACTTTACCGCGTCCTTTTTGAGAGTTACCGGCGAGTTTATCGAATTGGAGGAGACATAGCATATGAGCATCATAACCCGGCTGAAATCGTCACTCGGCCAGGCAACATCACAACTACATCCTGCCCCTGATATCGTTGATGCAATCGGCGACCAGGGCGGCGCTGATTTTCCAGATACCGCCCCCCTTAGCATCTTGCGCCCGGCGCGCCAGCTTTCCCACTTTGAACGCCAGCGCGCGCGTATTGATAGCTTTGATGAGGACTACGCCGACCGATGGGATCGCGTGAAGCTCCTGGCGGCTAAAATCGTGGCGCTCGTTTTGCCAGTGATAGCCGTGTTAGCTATCGGCGACGAGCTTTCAAAATACTTTGCACAGTTTACGGGTGGCGGCTTTTCAAGCGCGCTGATTGCTTACGCGGGCGAGGCGGCGCTGGCCGCGTTAACCTACATCCTGGGCAGCCTATTCGGGCGGGCTGAAAAAAGCGCCAGCCACTATATCAAGCTGGCGTTAACTCTACTCGTTTGGCTGATATTCATTTTTGCCAGCGCCTGGGGGCAATGGGCAGTTGCCAGTAGCGCGTTACCGCCCGGCGCAAAAAGCGGCCTGGTAGTAGCTATATGGTTGCGCATCGGCATGGCCTGCTCGTTAGACGCGGCCAGCGTAGTTATCATGTTCTGGCGCGGTAAGTCCTTAACAAAGTACCTGGCGCAATTGCATCAAAAAGCTACGGCGACGATTCAAGTGAACGAGGCTGAACTTACCATCGAGCGGGCGCAATCGGCGGCGGCGACCAGGCGCAAAGAGGACGAGCTATACCTACGTGGCAAAGAACAAGCGCAAAATGTGGTGATGCGTGTTCAGGAACTACAGGGCGAAGCGCTGATTGAACAGGCGCGCTCGGCGCTGCAATTGCCGGAGGGCGGATCTCGAGACGGGCGCAAGTTGCGCGGCGGCGGCTCGGCCTGGTAGTTCCTGGTAGAAAGTACGAGGTATGAACACATGAGTTTGGATCGCGGGCAAACTCTGAACTTGTTTTTAACCCATAGCAAGGCACTGGCGGTCACGCTTGAAAAGGTTCATACCTCGTACTCGTTAGAAGTAACGGTCGAGGGTGCGCCATACCGGGCGCTCATTCTTGCCCGTTCATCGGATTATTGGCAGCAACGCCTGCACCTGGCGCGGCGGCGGCCTGAACTGATAATCTGCTATGAGCATGATACGTGTTTGCCCTGCAGGGCGCTTGACTTGCGCGAGGGCTTTCTGTATGCGGCGGGCGAGCTTCCCCATTGGTATGCACCTGAAAAGCGCTTTACCAGGCGCGGGCATATGGTACTCATCGGCCAGCTTCTAAGCGGCGACGAGCCCGGCTTTATCCAACTGGCCACGTTACCGCGCTCGACGCGCTATCGCTATCTTGCTGAGATAAAGCGCTTTATGACGAACCGGGTCGGGCGACCCCTGGTAGTGGCATAGCCAAACGAATGAAACGGTAAGGGGAGCGCTTCCAATCCAACTTGACAGACGGTGGCGGCGCTCCCCCTTGAGGCTTGTGACCTCGCGGGCATTATAACACATGCGCGCGGGGGCTTGCCAGAAAGCAAGAGGGAAGCACCCATGAAAAAAGCGGCGGGCGGCCTGCTCGTGCTACTTGCCCTATACCTCGCCCTGGCATCGCAAAACATCGGCGGCGCGGGCGCGGGCGCAAACACACCAACCCTATCGAGCGCCGGGGGCGGGCATAGCGTCCTGGGCACGCCCTCAATTTCAAGCGCGTTTATCAATCGGGTGTTACATGCGGCGGGTAGCCCGGCTGCAGGCCTCGGCCAATCCCTGTATGCCCTGGGCGTGCATTATGGCATAGACCCGGTTTTCGCGTTGGCTTTCTTCCACCATGAGAGCAGCTATGGTACAACCGGCGAGGCCAAGGTAACGATGAGTCTAGGTAACGAGCGCTGCATACCAGATAGGCCATGCATCGACCGGGCGCGCGGCGGTTATGCGCTCATGCGGTCGTGGGTTGACGGATTCGCTCATTGGTACTACTTGATAAGCACCCTGTATATTGGCCAATGGAGGCGCTCGACCGTTGAGTCGATCATCCCCAAATACGCGCCGGGCGGCGATGGCAATAACGAGCAGGCCTATATCAACGCGGTTCTATCGGACGTGGCCAACTACCAGGCCGGGCAAGTCGTGTACTGATTGGTTGATTGATTGATTGCCGATTGCGGCAGGTGCAAAAGAATAGAGCGAACGAACGAGGGAGACAGACATGATAACCAGCAATGAACAGGAACTGGCGGCGATCTACGGCCCAGCTGCCAAACACGCCGACCACCGGGTCGGCGTGCGCCTCACCTATAAGGACGCCGATACAAGCGGCGCGCTTTCAAGCGGGCGCATTTTGTGGATTTGCGCGCCGGGCGAGCTGGCCGGGCGGCTTTTGCCGATGCGCTACATAGTTGCGCCCGATGTGGCTACCGGGTTTGTGGATGTCGTTTTTAGTGGGGATATCATTGTTGCACCGGCCAGGACTTCTTAGCCGGCAACATCACCTGCGCCTCGTCTAAGAAGTCCTGGCCGGGCAAGGGTGCGCCGGTCACACCATCATAAAAAGCGACCAGGTGCGCCACATGCTCAATTTCTTGGATCTCGGCCTCGGCCTCATCTACCGCGCGGCCTATCGCATCAATGCGCCTCGTTAATGGTTTAATTTCCACAATGGATTATCCTCTCGTTTTGCGGGCAGGCGCTCGGCTATCACCTGTTCTAACGCCGCGATCTTTGCGTCCAGTTCTACCAGGCGCGCATGCGCGGTCGCTTGTTCCAAACTGCCGAGCGCGGCGCGAACCTGGACGCCGGGCGGTATGTCAGCATCGGCGCGCATGTTGCGCTCCAGGGCGTCGATAGCCGGATCGACGAGGCGTAAAAGCTTGACAATACTCTCTTGAAAAATCGCGGCCTGGGCGGTTCGTAGTACCCTCTGAAACGCGGGCATGGTAAGCCAACGCCGACCAGTGCGCTCGGCGACATGCGCGGCGCGGCAGGCCTCGATCACTGTGCTACTTCCAACCAGCGCGGCGATGAGCGCGTGTTGCTTAGGAGTCAGTTCGTTTTCATTCATGCCATAACCTGTCATTCGTTGCCAGGATCGGCGGCGGCGTATCCACCGCGCGGGCGACCCGCCCAAATGCTCGAAACACGTCTATAAAGCGCGACTCGCCCTCCGGGTCGCCCAGGTATACTAGGGAAGTACCAAACTGGATTTTTTCAGGCCGCTTATGCGGGCGATCAAAGTAAATTCTGTCTCTGCAAAAGCAGATAGGCCCCCATGACCATAGCGGCTGAAAAGTGCTACTTTTCGGGTCAGCCTTAACGAGTGCAATCGCCTGGCCGACCCGCCCGGCGTCGTACTCTGCTTTCAGCTTGTCTAGGAACATGCGCGCGATAGATTGCCCTTGCCAGGCGGCTTTTTTGAACAGGTGGCCGGTCGATCCATAGGGCGGGTTTATGAAAAGCGACCGGCATGTCCAATCTTGCGCCAGGCCGTTCTCTTTTTGCGTGAAGTAGCGCTCGGCGCGTACTACCAGGTTTGCCCGTGCGGTCGAGGCGGGGTCTAGCTCGATGCTATCCATAACCAGGCGTGCGGCCTCAATAAGCAGCGCGGGCGTATACCACTCGTTCGCCGGGTCGGTTTCAATTTCTGGTATGTCATCCGTGTTGAACAGAAGCGCCTCGCGCGAGACGATACAGCCCCCACGTTGTGCCATATATGCGGATCGTGGCATGTGTTTACCGCTCCAGTCTAAATTCGCGATTGCCGTTAAGCGGCGCGGCTGCGCGGCGGCGGGCGGCCTCATCGTCTCCTTCTATCGGCGCTACAGGTGCATACAGCGCTTCCATGCGGCGGGTGGCCTCGGCGCGGGTGGCCAGGCTCGAATGTTTGCACGTATGTCGATAGAAAAAGCCCGCGCAGGCGCAGCCAGTTGCCACATCAACGCACGCGGTCGCGCGTCCATCTCTTGCAAGAGTGACATCGTACAGGCTTGCGCCCGATGCGATGCGCCAGCACACCAGGCCGCTCTTTTTGAAAAGCGCGCGGGCGACCGTATGCGGCGCTTCTTTGTTGTTGGCAGCGCTCATAAGAATAGCCGGTCTAGCACGTTGGCTATAGGCGCGAACTGGCGCATAAAGGACATATAGGATTGCACGCCGGGCAGCCAGATGAGAAAATGGCAAGCCGGGAGCTTTACCACGACCGCGAAATCGCCCCCGCCCGCCTCTTCAAAAGAGGTCAAAAAGTCGCCTGGTATGCCTGGTAAGGCGCGCATGTTGCGGCGCTGCAACTCAGCGGGGATATCCTCAATGTGTGCATTTGCGTCTCTGATAACCGACCCGTCGTGAATTTTGACACGGATCGGCGGCCTGGCGGGTCGCGCCGTTGTCGCGTTGCTTTCGCTCATGACTTACCAGCGCCCCCCGATGCTCGGCTTTTGCGCGGGCGCTTGCCAGCCTGGGGCAAGCGGGGAAACCGCGACCGGCGCGCCCATCGCGTCTTTAATCACATAGCCCTTTTCGGTGGCCATAAGGCGGCAGGCCTCATCGAATTTGCTGGCCACATCATCTTCTACCAAGCGCAGGCGCTCGTTCTCTGATATGCAGCGCCTCGACCAGACGCCGAGGGTGTCAAAAACTCTGCCAAATTGGACAGGGGATACCATACACGCGGTGCTACTGGATTCGGCCAGGTCATAAACGACTGAGGCGGGAACACCTGCGGCTTTTGCCAGATGTTCAGGGGTTAAGCCAACCTTTGCAAGCCGGGCGAGTCTCATGTTGAAATTGGTAGCCATATGGGAACTCCTTAAAGCGGGTTACTTGCCCGCTTGTTAAAGCCCCGGCCTATAGCTCCGGCCTTGTTTCTTTTCTATCTAGTTCCATTGTATCACGCCAGCGCTGGCATGCATACCGCGAGGCGGCGGCTTGCAACGTGCCAGGTGTCCAACCGCGCGGGCGGCCTGGCGGCGCTGCAATTTTCAAGAGATGCAAGGCGAGCGCTCACCCGGCTTTTCTCTCTCAACCGCGCCGAGCGACGTCCAGGCCTGCGCGGGCATGGTACAATAGGTTTGCGCGGCGCGGCGGGTGCAAAGAGGACACAAACCCGCAGGCGACCGCGCGGAAAAAATATCATCTTCTTCTACTGGAAAGCCATTCGGCCTCGGCGTAGGCACGCAAGGTCGCCAGCCGCGTTTCCAGCCCGCTCGAAAAGCCCCGGCGTTTTGTGACCACGTACAGAACCTCGCCCGGCTGGTATGTCTCCACCAGCGCGGCGGCCTCGACCACTTGCATATGCAATTGAAAAAAATTTCCCTGGTAAGGCCCTGTAACGGCGATCTTCTCATCGGCGCGTAACACCCGCGCCCGTTCACCCTCATACATGAGGATCGACCCATCACGAGGGAGCCTGATAACATCGGGACTCGGCCAGCCCTCGATATCGTCGCGCATGGTTTCAAGTAACCCATGATAGGGAAGCGGCAGCCCTTTGTGTTTTTCAATCAGGGCGACCAGGTCGGGCGGTTGCCATGAGAGGTCGCCGGTCAGCCACTGAACCGACCACAAGGTACAATCAAAATTGGATATGCCCGACATTGCAGCGCCTCTCCTTAATAATACCCATTATGCGGCGCTTCAACTTGCGCGGCCAGACGCTGCAATGTCGATAGCGCGCTTTCAAGAGGCGCGGGCAGCTGCACCTGGTCGCGGCAGGCGCGGCGTAACTTTTGCGTGGCCTGGGATTTTGCCAGATACGCGGCGAAGAGGCGCGCTCCCGGCCTATCACTCGGATCGCCCCCCTGCGGCGCAGGCGCGGCGGCGCTCATTTTGAACTCGACTGCCCGCCCCGGATCGGCGGCGACCTCAGCACTGGCCAGCCGCGTAACCGTCCCAGCATGACGGTTACTTTCGTCCAAGAGCGCCTGGCGTATTTTGCCGATGTGAGCGCGGCGGGCGAGTGGGATATCTTGCGCGGCAGCAAGGGTATCTAACCAATATGCGGCCTCGTTCATATCGGCCTGGTATGCAGCGACCTCGGCGCGCAAGGGACTGGCCGAGTCTACCAGGCGCGGCGGCGGTTGCCACCTGGTCGCGCGTGTTTCATAGCTATCATTCATATCTATCAAGCCCCCTTGTCTTCTCTCAGTTCTAAAATGTGGGCGCATATCTCACAGACGAACCGACCCGACCCTGCATGTTGCCAATACTGGCGATGCAGCCCCGGATCGACGCATACCCTGATATCGCCCCCGCGAATCAAGTCTACCAGCATGGCGCGGTGTTCGCGAATGGCGCGCCGGGTGTCCATCGGGACGCGCGTGTTAGGACTCCATAGCGCGCCGTTTTGCAGCAAGATAAGCTGGCGGGCGCGTATTTCTCGTAACACGTCATCAAGTCTCACTCTTCCAACACCTGCTGGCGCAATACGCCGGGCGGGATCGCGCGCCCTCGATCCCGATACCACGCGCGGGCATTTTCAACGGTTACGGCCAGCCCGCGCTCGGCGACCAGACGCTGCCATAGCGCGCTGCCGGGTATGCAAAAGTCGGGCGGCGCTTCCATAATGGCCTCATCGGATAGCGGGCAATCGGGCGGCGGGCAATCGACAACACCCTCGCGGGCGACCTGGCAACGCGCGGCCAAATCAGCCCGTTTGAACGCGCGCCATTGCTCAGGCGTGACGTCAGGCCCATGCAAGCGGCGCGCCTCAATAAGTGTCCATACCTCGTACCTATCCATAGGCTTATCAGCCCCCGGCCAGGCAAGCGCGCTAAAGTCTTTGGCCTTATCCGTTTTCGGGTCAATAGTACAATTTGGATGCACATCGCCGCGCCAAGCAGCCAGGAACTTGTCATCTGTAAACCCGCCGATAAGCGGATCGCTTACCAACCCTTCCCATGTGATAGCCTTATTGAAAGCCTCGATCACCAGCGGCGCGACTTTATCCTTTTTTCCAGATACCTCCCCCCCACCAGGCGCGGCGATCTTCTCAGCCTCGGCGGGCGCGGGCGGCGGCGGGCAAAGTGACGCCGAGGTCACGCACTCTTGCACCAGGATCGCCAGTTCGTGCAAGCCGACCTCATCGCGCGGGGCGCGGGCGGTAAGTTCGCGAATCACGGCAGGGGAGCCTGGTAGGGCATAGCGGGCGGTCGCCGCGTGAACCGTATTTTCTATTCGATAATAGAGCGGCCAGGAAAGCGGGCGGTCACCGGTTGTGACCGGGTATCGTTCAGGCAGCTGCGCCAGTTCAGGAACGATTGAAAGCGCCCAGGCGTCGGCGGCGCGCGGGTCGATCTTTTCGTCAAAGTACAAT
>Ga0209167_10001053_pt1 | contig 17138 bp, 16 predicted proteins | sample Coa_R1_9_FD_187154 | JGI IMG/M metagenome (GOLD analysis project Ga0209167, IMG submission 187154) | Surface soil microbial communities from Centralia Pennsylvania, which are recovering from an underground coalmine fire - Coalmine... | ecosystem: Environmental > Terrestrial > Soil >... | reverse complement strand
GGACCCCAGGCTCCCGGGACGCGAACGCCCGCCTGCCGCGTGACCAGACTGCCGAGCAAGGGATCGGTCGCGAGCAGCGTCTCGCCCGCGGTGGTGTCGGTGTCGATGCCGAGCATGCGGGTGGTGCGTTCGACGACGTGGATGAGGCCTTCCCAGTAGGGGAGGTGGGTGTGCAGAAGAAGGTGGTCGGGACCGCCTGCTTCGAGTTCAAGCAGGCCGGGGTCGCCGTCGAGGACGATCGTGCGTCGGTAGCTGCGGTCGTCTACCGATTCGACGCCTGGGATCGCTCTTTGTGCGAGGAAGCGCAGGGTGGCGTCCCAGTCATACGGCGGTTCGAACGGGATTCGCAGTGTGAGGCCGCCATCGGCGACGAGCCGGTCGTGCCGGCGGCGGCGTGCACGCAGGTCGCGGGGCGAGGAGCGGAAGACGTCGCGCATCGCGCGGTTGAAGTGCCTGACGCTGCCAAAGCCCGACGCGAGCGCGACCTGCGTGATGGTCAGATCGGAGTCGTCGAGCAGCCGTCGGGCGAAGTGCGCGCGTCGCGAGTATGCGAGTTGGGTCGGCGTCACGCCGAGGTGTTCGTTGAACAGCCGACGCAAATGGCGCGCCGATACTCCGAGGTGATGGCCGAGCGCTGTCTCGGTGTCTTCGTCGAGTGCGCCGGCGATGATCTGCTGGACGGCGCGGCAGACCAGTTCGGGCGACCTCGCGCTGACCGCGCCGGCAACACGATATGGCCGGCATTTAAGACAAGCGCGATATCCGGCTGCTTCGGCCGCGGCGGCGAGCTCGAACGTCACGACGTTCTCTGCCCGCGGCCGCGCACCGCAGCCCGGACGGCAGTAGATGCCCGTGGTTCGGACTGCAGAGAACGTGGTCATCTACGACCTTGTAGCCGCTGGGCGGACGGCGCGCTCGCCGGATCCGGACACGATTCGCAGCGTCTGTCCGCATCCGGCCAGTTCTCGACCGGATCTGACCAGATATGCCCGGCCGATCGGTAGATCATCGATGCCGTCCACTGCGCGCCAGCGCATTCAGATAGGAGGCATCGATGCTGTGCAAAGTCTTCCCGATTGAGCTCAAGCCGGGCTGCCAGGCCCAGGCCGAGGCGGTCGTGCTCCAGTTTGCGCCGATCGGACCGGCGCAGGAGCCTGGCACCCTCTCGTTTCGCGTCTACCGCGACACGAATCGGCCCGACTACCTGCTGTTCGTGGAGCACTTCGCTGACCAGGCCGCGTACGACGCGCACACCGGCTCGGACGCCTATCGGCGGCTGGTCGCTGGCGAGTTCGCGAACCTCATTGTCGAGTTCGTCGAGCGCGACCACGAACTGCTCGTCAGCCATTAGTCAACGATCCAGACGCATAGCGCACACAGGCCGCCGCGGCCATGAATCCGCTACGCCCGCCGTCACGTCGACGCCGGCGGCCTCGTGAGTAGAGGCCCAGAGTTGTATTGATGGCGGTCTCCAAGACCGCAGCGTCAGGTTTGACTCCCTGGGTCCCCCGTCTCCGGCGCCCTGCCGAAAGCAAGGCTTCGCCCGGCGATCTTTCGTCTCCGCGCTTGCCCGAACGCTGATTCGCGCGGCCGGCGAGCCGGCGTTCGCGGGCGAGCCGACTCGTCGCCGTCGTTCTCGCTTTCTTCACACCTCGGTCACCGGATCGCTACGCGGCGCTCCCAGTCGTGGCGCAGACTCGCCGCGCCGGAGTTATGAGCCCGTTCAAGCGAGCAATGGAGGCGCCCTCAGGATGAGTCGCAACCGACGTACCTTCAAGCGGTATCGCGTGCGCGCGACGAGCGCAATCGCCGCTCTGGTGGCATGTGCCGCAGTCGCGGTCCTGATGGGCATCGAATCCGGTTCGGCGGTTGGCAGTCCGAACAGCTGTCCGGCGGGGAGCACGCTCGCGACGCCGAACAGTGGCGGCGGCGCGGCTCAGTGCGTGATCGCGGCGACCGGTACGCCGGTTGGAGCGGTCAAGCACGTCTGGCTGATCATCCTCGAGAACAAGTCATACGACGAGACCTTCAGCGGGCTCAACCAGAACAGCTACCTCTGGCAGACGCTGCCACAGCAGGGCGCGCTGCTCACCAACTACTACGGCACCGGCCACTTCAGCATGGACAACTACATCTCGCTGGTGTCCGGGCAGTCCCCGTCCTACGACGTCCAGGACGACTGCTCGACGAGCGCCGCCATGACCAACGACAACGCTGCGATCATCAACACCGGCGGCATCGGTGTGACCACCGACACCGACAAGACGGCGGATACAAGCGGCACGTTCACGACGACGCCGACCACGAACGGGTCCTCGAACGGCAACTATGGTCAGCTGCTCTCGCACGGGGGCGTCGACGCGCCCCTGGGGAAGAACGGGTGCACCTACCCGACCGAAGTCCCGACGCTGTTCAATCAGCTCAACGCCGCGGGTCAGTCATGGAAGGGCTACGCACAGGACCTCGGCGGCGCCCAGCCAGTCGGATCGACGAAGTATGTGACGGGCAGCGGGGCCGGGCTCACCGACACGGTTCCCGGCCGTGACGATGGACTGTGCGGCTATCCCGGGCAGTCGAGCAACAACCCCGTCACGAGCCCGACGAATCTCGTCGCGCCGAGCGGTGACGTAACGAGCTTCACCGGCGCCCAGCCGGCCAACGCCGGGAACAACGGCGATCCAGCCGACCAGTACGTCGCCAAGCACTTCCCGTTCCCGTGGTTCACCTCGCTGACCGGCGAGCAGGCGGGCAGCCAGAACAACGTCAGCTACGACGCGTCGCCGGCCTTGAACGAGCCGACAACGCCCGAGTACGACGGTCCCGGCGGGGCCAAGGACAGCAACTGCGACGCCAATCACATCGCGAACCTCGACGATCCGACGTACGGGCTCGCCCACGACCTGAGCCTTCCCACCAACGAGGTTCCGGCGTTCAGCTGGATCACGCCGAACAACTGCAGCGACGCGCACGACGCAACCTGCCAGGGCGACAACCTCTCAGGTGCGTTCAACGCGAACGGCACGCCCGACTACACGCCGGCCGGGCTTCCGGCCGATGACCCGGAGGCGACGACGCCTGCAAACTACACAGGCGGGTTGTACGCGTCAGACCTGTTCCTGCGCTACTACATTCCGCTGATCGAGCAGTCGGCGGCGTTCAAGGACGGCGGCCTGATCGACATCACCTTCGACGAGGCCAACCCGCCCTTCACGGTCGGCAACAGCTTCAACAACGTGCCGGCGCCGGGCGACACGTCGATCTACTCAAGCCCCGCCGATCAGCCGACGTTCGGCGCGACGGGGACCCAGTATCCGGGCGCCCACTCGCTCTATGGCGCCTACGGCGCCCTGGCCGACGCGGCTGGTGAGAACATCAACGGCATCAACGTGCCGACCGAGCCGACGGGTCCAAACGACCCGCAGGTGACCAACGCCTCGGGTCAGCAGCTGCAGCCGGGGCCCGGGGCCTCCGGGTTCATTGACCGCCCGACTGGTCTTACGGGCGAGAGCACCGAGCTCTCGGGTTCGCCCGGCTCGGCGAGTGAGCCGGCGCTGGTGGCTGGCGGCTCGAGCATGGTCACCGATCCCAAGATCAACGCCGATGACACCGGCCGCCTGATCTCGGGGACGGACGCCAACGGCAACTCGATTCCGCCCGACACGTTCGTCGGCGCGGTGAGCGACACCGGGCCCGTGTCGCTGGGGCAGAACGCGAGCGCCTCGAGCGCCTCCAACAACTACGCCAAGCCCTGGATCGGGACGTTCCAGCTGCTCAACGACGCAGGACAGCCGGTGACGTTGCCCAACGGCTACAACGGGAACGTCACGCTCAGTGCCGAGGGCGGGACGTCCACCGTCGGCAGCACGGGCTGCACTGGCGCCTCCGCGTCGGCGACGAGCAGCAGCTGCGTCACCGCCGATCCGCTGTTCGACGCCACCGACTTCACCCCGGGTGGCGGCGACACCGGCAGCGTGCTGATCAGCCCGCTGATCGAGCCAGGCACCAAGTCGAGCACGTACTACAACCACTACAGCTGGCTGCGCACGATGGAGGACCTGCTCCTGACCGGCCGGGCCTGCGCGAACACGGCGCTGGTCGCCGGCACGCTCTGCGGTGGCCTCGACGGATTGGGCCACGTCGGCTACGCCGCCCAGACCGGCCTCGCCGACTTCGGACCCGACGTGTTCACCATTCAGTCCTACACGCCAGTTCACCGCTACCAGCCTGAGCCCTGGGGCTGGCGGCACAGGCTCGCCCGAAGGCACAAGGGCGCGTAGCTCGATGCGCTCCGCCCCGCGGGCGGCCAAGCGCAAGGGGGGCCGGGCTGGGACGCCCGGCCCCCTCTGTGCGCTCTCAGCCGTTCTGCTTGCCGCCGTCGCGGGATGCGGCGGCGGCGGTTCCCGTTACCCGGCCTACCTCCCGAAGCGCACCCTCGACACGTCGGTGGACCGCGCGCTGACGGGCACGCCCGCCAGGCCTGGTCTCACGGTCGAGGGCCTCGCCGTCGACGTCAAGACGCGCACGTTCGCCGTCTCGATCACCGTCAGCGGGCCTGTCGTGCCGGGCGAGGGCCTGCCGAATCAGCCGCCGTCAACGACCTGCACGTGGACGGTCACGATGAGCAGCGCCACCGCCGATGTACCCGTCTCGCTGAAGGACTTTCACGCCGTCAATCAGTACGGGGCGGTCACGGTCCCAACGCTCGTCCCCGGCGAGCACGCCCCGCCGTCGATCCTCCGCCGGGGCCGCGTCATCAGCTTCCAGCTGCGCGCGTACCAGTTGGTCGGTCAAGGGAGGATGCAGTGGGCTCCCGACCGTCGACACGCCGTGGCAATCTGGGACTACGAGGTCGAGAACGACTAGCGGCCGGGAGGACTCCCCAGTTGAGTGGCTCAGCCGAGCCGGTCGGTCCGCGCGTCACGGCGCGTCGGTTATCCGGTAGCCGAGCCCGGGGGTGGTGTGGATGATGTCCGGCTCGCCGAGCTTTCGCCGGAGCCGGGCGATCGTGACCCGCACGGTGTTGGTGAACGGATCGACGTTCTCATCCCATGCCTGCTCGAGGAGTTGCTCGGCGCTCAGTGCGCCGGGGCTCGCCTTGAGCAGCGCCTCGAGGACGGCGCGCTCCTTTGCGGAGAGGTTGATCGTTCGCCCGTTGCGCGTGACGATGCCGGTCAGCGGGTCAAGCTCGGTCCCGGCGGCCTGTAGCGTGCGGCTTCGGGCGGCGGGCTTGCGGCGCGCGAGTGCGCGGACGCGCAGGACGAGTTCTGGGAAGTGGAAGGGTTTGGGCAGGTAGTCATCGGCGCCGAGCGCGAGTCCTGAGACGCGATTGGCTGCGTCGCCGGCGGCGGTGAGCATCAGGATCATCGGCGAGTCTTCTTTGTGGGTGATGATCTGGCAGAGCTGATCGCCGTGGATGCCGGGGAGGTCGCGGTCGAGAAGGACGACGTCGTAGGGGTTGAGGTTGATCTTCGCAGCGGCTTCGATGCCGTCGTAGGCGACGTCGACGGCGATTCCCTGATCGCGGAGTCCTTCGGCGATCCGGTTGGCGTGACGCGGGACGTCTTCGACGACAAGGACCCTCATGCGATCGCCGCCGCAGGTTGTGGAATGGCGGCCGGAAGCGTGATTTGGACGCGCAGCCCGCCTTCTGCGCGCGCGTAGAGATCGAGGCTGCCGTCATGCGCGGCGGCGACGGCGGCGACGATCGAGAGCCCGAGCCCGTGACCGTTGTGCGAGCCGACCCGGTCCTGGTGGAGGCGTTTGAACGGTTGAGCGAGCTGCGCGACGGCCGACTCTTCGAGCATGGGACCGCTGCTGTCGACGATCAGTCGCGCCTGGTCGCTGTGGAGGGCGGCGAGTGTGAGCTCGATCGAGCCGCCTGGTTGGGTGTGGCGTACAGCGTTATCGATCACGTTCTCGACCATTCGCGTGAGCAGCGTGGCGCTTCCGGCGACCGCCACGGCAGCGAGATGCGTCTCGGTCGTCAGCTCCTTCGCTGCGATCTCGCCGTCGCGGGCGGTCAGGGCGGCGGTGACAATCGGCTCGAGCGCGACGCGGTTGTGTTCGTCGAGATGGCCGTTCTGCGCGCGGGCGAGCGTGAGGAAGCTTTCCAGTAGCCCGTCGGCCTGGTCGAGGTCCAACCGCAGCTCGCTGTCCAGCGCGCGCGTCTGCTCGGGCACGCCGCCGGGCTTTGCGATCGCGACGTCGAGTGTGGTGCGCATCATCGCCAGCGGCGTGCGCAGCTCATGCGAGGCGTTTGCGACGAACCGGCGCTCCGCGTCGAATGCCACTTCCAAGCGTTCCAGCAGCCGGTCGATCGTGTCGGCGAGCAGGCGCAGCTCATCGCGCGGACCCGTCATTGCGAGGCGCTCGCTGAGGTTCGTGCCCGAGATCCGCTCGGCGGTCGCGGTGATCGTCCGTAGCGGTGCCAGCACGCGCCCCGCCACGAGCCACCCCAGTACGCCGGAGACGAGTGCCATGGCCGCCAACGCCACCGCGTACCCGATCTGCAGGCGGTGCAGATCAACAGCGCGCCGGTTGTTCAGCGCGTTGGCGAACGCCACAATCGCCGGATTCGGTGGGTTGCCGAACAGCGGCAGGTTTGGCTTCGGTGGGTAGTAGCCGATCGCGTACCTGGTGAACAGCCAGTACGTGATCGCCAGCAGCCCCGCGCTGCAGAACAGGAACAGGCCGCTGTAGAGCAGCGTCAGCCGCCAGCGGACGGTCGGTTGGGGGCGGAGCGCTCGCAAGATGGACTGAGCCTGGGTTCGGCGGATATTCACAGCAACGACGATGCCGTAATGCGGATAACAGCGGCATAACACGGTAACCGGCGTGTGGCATGGCATTGCGCTGGCTGCGAGCCGCCCGCCTCGAACGCGATCGCCCCGGTCTGGGGCTGTGACAGTAGTCGCTCGGCTAGCCACTTCAGTCCGCGCCGGAGGGAGCCAGTGCGGCCACCTGAGTGGATGAGTCGCATCTCGTCGCGATCAGTTCGATCTGCGGCGACGCGCCGGACCGCTGCAACCACTGCGGATGCGGTTTGGCGGCGCATCGCCGCCTCGCGCCAATGCGGTGCGGACCGCTTCTGAGTTGGTCAGCTCACAGGCGCGGACGATGTCGAGGGCCGCCGCGAGGGCGTCGTCGAGGCGCGCGAGTGATCGCGGCCCCCGTGCCTAGTGAGCTACGGCCTCGTCGCCCTGCGCGATCATCAGCACGTAGCCGTCAGGGTCAACCAGCCGCATCTCTCTGCCGGCCGGGCCGTCCTCAATCATCCCGGCGTCGATCCCGGCGTCGAGGAGTTGCTCGCGTAGCGCCTCGATGTCGGCCGAGTAGAGATAGAACAAGATGCCCTGGCCTGCGGGATCGACCGAGTCGCCGTCCGTGCAGACCATCAGCTCGGCGTCATGGCTGCTGAGCGCGGCCCAGGCCGGAGTTCCCCTGTAGTTCTTGACGCTCGTGAGCATCAGTCCGAGGTGCGCGTAGAAGTCGATCGAGCGCTGCACGTCCTCGACATGGACAAACGGGATGAGACTGTGGATCCGCTGGGCTGGCGCCACGGGCGTGCTGTGCGGCGGCCGCGGACCATCGACAATCGGCTCGGTGCTCATGCCGCGATTGTCGCAGCGTGCTCGCTGCGGCGATACTGGGCGGGCATGACCGTTCGAAACGTCCTTGGCGGGGACCTCGAACCGTGCGGGAGCGAGCCGCTGACGGGCTTCTACCGCGACGGTTGCTGCCACACCGGGCCCGAGGACATCGGCAGCCACACGATCTGTGCCGTCGTCACGGCAGAGTTCCTCGAGCACCAGCAGAGCATCGGCAACGACCTCAGCACGCCGGCGCCGATGTACGGCTTCCCAGGCCTCGTTCCCGGCGACCGCTGGTGCGTCACGGCCGTGAACTGGCTGCGGGCATTCGAGGACGGCGCGGCGTGTTTCGTTGTTCTGGCTTCCACGAACGAGCGGGCGCTCGACATCGTTCCGCTCGACAGCCTCGAGCAGCATGCGGTCGACGTCCCACCGGACGCTGGCTCGATCGCACCCGAGAGCTAGACTCGCGCGATGGCTACCTCAGACGACGAGCTGTTCGGCCCCGCCCACGTTCGCGCGTATCAGGAGAGCGGTGGCGAACACGGCTACAACTGGCGCGGTACCGAGATCCTCCTTCTGACGACGACCGGGCGCCGGTCGGGCGAGCAGCGCACGACGCCGCTCATCCATCGCAGCGACGGTGCGGGCTGGGTGGTCGTCGCCTCAAAGGGCGGAACGCCCGAGAACCCGGACTGGTACGAGAACCTGCTCGCCCAGCCTGACACGACGATCCAGGTCAAGTCCGAAACGATCCCGGTCCATGCGAGCACCGCCGAAGGCGAGGAGCGCAGCCGCCTGTGGTCGCGGATGACCGAGGTCTGGCCGGCCTACGACGATTACCAGGCGAAGACCGACCGCGAGATCCCGATCGTGCTCTTCGAGCGGCGCTAGCCACTCGGGAGCGGAGCGCGCCGCCAGCGTCGGCGTGCGTCGTTGATGTAGATCAACGGTCCCGGACTGCGGACGCGGTTTCGGGTACGCGTTCTCTCTGGGATGCTTCCGCGATCGGGAGTGAGGGAGAGGAGACGCGCGGATGCTGCCGGGGCTGATGCAGGACGACTTTCAGCTCAACCTTCCGTACGTGCTGTCTCGAATGCGCACGTTCCCAGGAGCCGGCGAGGTCGTCACGCTCGGCGACGACGCGCCGCAGCGCGTAGGCCATGGAGAGGTCGTCGAGCGAGTCGATCGCCTCGCCAAGGCCCTCGGCACGCTTGGGATCAAACGCGGCGATCGCGTCGGAACCTTGGCCTGGAACTCGCAGCGCCACCTCGAGTGTTACCTCGCGATCCCCTGCGTCGGCGCCGTCCTGCACACGATCAACCTGCGTCTGTTCCCCGAGCAGATCGTCTACGTGATCAACCACGCAGCGGATCGCGTTGTCTTCGTCGATGACACGCTCGTTCCGCTGCTCGAGCGTCTTGCGCCGCAGCTCACGGGTGTCGAGCACTTCGTCGTGATGGGCGACGGCCCGACCGGCGAGCTCCCGCGGGCGATTCGCTATGAGGAGTTGCTCGCCGCATCCGACGCTGGCACGCCTGAATACCCGCAGATCGACGAGCGCGAGGCGGCAGCGCTCTGTTACACGTCGGGAACAACCGGCAATCCGAAGGGAGTGCTCTACTCACACCGCTCGACGACCCTCCACTCCGCGGGCACCTTGATGTCGGGGTCGCTCGGCATCGCGACCGACGACCGGATCCTGTTGGTTGTGCCGATGTTCCACGTCAACGCGTGGGGTCTGCCGTACGCCGCGGCGCTTTGCGGCGCGACGCTTGTGCTTCCGGGTCGTCACCTCCAGGCCGAACCGCTCGCAAAGCTGATCGAGGACGAGCGTTGCACGGTGATGGCCTGCGTGCCGACGATCTACGCAGACCTGCTCCGCTACGCCGACGAGCACAGGCCGAATCTGCGCACGCTCCGCGCCGCGATCTGCGGCGGAGCCACGATGCCAGTCGCGCTCGCCCAGGCGTTCGAGGAGCGCCACGGCGTGCGGCTGCTGCATGCCTGGGGGATGACCGAGACGAGCCCGATGTGCACCGTTGCACGGGCGCCGAGCGGGCTTGACTCCGCCGAGGAGTGGGCGATTCGCGCCACCCAGGGGATGCCCGTGCCGTTTGTCGATCTGCGGCTCGTCGACGACGACGGGGCAGAGGTGGCGTGGGATGGACAGTCGACCGGCGAGATCGAGGTGCGAGGTCCGTGGATCGCGAGTGGCTACTACAACGAGGAGGCGCCCGAGAAGTTCGACAACGGCTGGCTCCGCACAGGCGACATCGCGCGCGTTGAGCCGGCCGGCTGGGTCACCATTACCGACCGCTCCAAGGACGTCATCAAGTCGGGTGGAGAGTGGATCTCTTCAGTCGAGCTCGAGAACGAGCTGATGTCGCACCCCTGCGTCCGCGAGTCGGCCGTGATCGCAATCGCCGACGAGCGCTGGGGTGAGCGGCCACTGGCATGCGTGGTCGTCGAGCCGGGGTCCGAGGTGAGCGCCGAGGAGCTCGTCGAACACCTTCGCGGACGTGTTGTCGGTTGGTGGCTCCCGGAGGAGTTCGCGTTCGTCGCTGAGGTGCCGAAGACCAGCGTCGGCAAGTTCGACAAGAAGGTGCTGCGGGCGGCGCTCGCCGAGGGGCGCCTCGAGGGACGGGTCAGCCTCGAGAGGTAGGCGTTACTTCTCGAAGCCGAACTCGGTTTGGATCTGTGCCGCCTGCTGTTCGCTTTTCGTCGGCGGTGCGGCTGGTTCCACTGTCGCGGCATGGGCGGGTGGGCGGCTGAACTCGCGACGAATCTGAGCGACGGCCGTTAGACGGGTCGCCTTCCGACGGTGCGTCGGTCGCGGCGCCGCTTCCGGTGCGTAGCTCAACGGAACGATGGCAGTGCTTGCGTGCGTCGTGACATTCGGCGTGTCCGGCCGGTGTCGCAGATGCTCGACGCTCGGGTGGTGTCTCACAACCGCTGCGCTCCGTGCGGGACCGGATCCGAGGGGCGCGAGGACACCGAGATGCGAGCAGACCGCGTATCCGCCCGCGGCGCCTGCGACGCACACAACTGCGATACCGATCTTGACGGCGCCGACGCCCGCCACTCCGCCGCTTGCCGCGGTTACGCCGCTCGCTCCGGGATCCGACAGCGGATGGCGGAGCGCGCTCAAGACTCGTCGCATGGCCGCCCACAGGCCAGCGGTCTTAGCTGTCAGCGTCGTTGCGACCACCGGTAGCGGGGCCACGGCTGGCGTGATCTGCGATTGAGCGCGGAGTTCGACCTCTCGCGCAAGGCGAGCGCACCGGGCGCAGTTCGCCATATGTCGTCGAGCGGTGGACGTGGCGTCGGCGTTGGTGTCGCCGCAGGCCATCGCGAGAATGTCGGGTTCCAGGCGGCGGCAGCGTTCGCCGCGGTCGTACTCGTCGACGAGAGCGCGTAGCCGGATCCGTGCGCGCTGGGCGACCTTTCGGTACTTCTCTACCGACCAGCCGTAGCGCCGACAGAATTCCGCCGGCTCCAGGTCGACGAGCACCTGGCTGGCCAGCACGAGCTGCTGGTCTCGCGTCAGGTCGGCCATCACCTCGCGCACGACACGGAGCTCCGTCCGCGCGAGCACCTGGCGCTCGACCGCGGCGGCCCGATCTTCGAGATCAGTGCTGCCTGTCTGCGTTGCGTCGACGGGCAGCGCATGCGCCATTGCTGCCTCGATGCCGCTTCTTCCGCGGATCGCGCGGCGGCGATCTTCAATGCGGCTCAGGAACTTCTGCTCAAGCATGCCGACTGGTATGTGGCAGAAGTTCTGAGCTGGGCGCGTCGTTACCGAGCGGCCTATGGGAGCGCTCCGCTTGCGCGCGGGCTCGTCCAGCGCCTCATCGCGGGTGCACAATGGCTCCAGACGCTGCCAGGAACCTCGATCCGCTGCGATGCCCGAATAGTTCCGGATGTCGAGTTCATCCTCGCAACGTTCGACCTCGACCCGACATCCTGCTTTCGCTCGGATGGGCCGAACGATCATGGAGAGCATCCGCTCGGTCTCGCGCTCGACGCAGTGCCTACAGATGGCGACTGGGCTCACGCAGTTGCAGCGGCGCAGGCTTTTGGCTGGCGCCCGTCATGTGCAGCGACGGGCTGTGCCGGCGAGCTAGATCCACCGATGCGGTTCATCGGCTACAACGGCTACCCCGGGCACGGCGATCCCGCCCACGCGGGCGCCAATGCGCACATTCATTTCTCGTGGATCCACGCTCCGGCTGCTCCGTACACCCAGGCATCGTGGGTTGACACATTCGCGGCCCCAGGCCCGCAGGTGCCCTGATCGCCGCAACCTTTGCGGCTCTACAGGGTCATAGAGGAGCAGACGCTCGCGGGCACCGCGCCAAGACAACGGCGCGTGAGTGGCTCGCCATCGGGGGTAGCACCGCACTGCTTCTATGAAACGAACCAGGCTCACAGCCCTTATCTGCGGCCTTGCCCTCACCGGCACCGGCGCGATCGCAGCCCCGGCCGCGCTCGCGTCGCACGGAGAGACCGTCTTCTTCGAGGCTCCCGGAAGCCTGCTCGGCGTCACGGGCCCACAGCGGACCCGCACGCTCGACAAGCTCCAGTCGCTCGGCGTCCACGCGCTTCGCATCGTCCTCTACTGGCGCAACGTCGCCCCGCACCCAAACCATCGAAAGCGCCCGAACTTCAACCAGCGAAACCCCTCCAGGTACCACTGGGGCAACTACGACTACCTGGTCGCGGCGGCGACCGCGTTGCATTGGAAGATCCTCCTGACGATCACCGGGCCGGTTCCCGACTGGGCGTCCTCAGACGGCGATAGCTACACGCGCCCGAACACGAGCGACTTCGCACAGTTCACAGACGCCGTCGGCAAGCACTACGGCCGCAAGGTCAAGCTCTTCTCGATCTGGAACGAGCCCAACCAACCGGGCTTCCTACGTCCACAGTACGTCGGCAAGACGCTGGTCTCGCCGCAGATCTACCGCGGACTGTTCCTCGCGGGCTATGCGGGTCTGAAGGCATCGGGCAACTTCAACGGGATGACGGTTCTGATGGGGGAGACGTCCGCCGTTGGCGTCACGACTCAGAGGGTGCCTGCGCCGCTCGTCTTCCTGCGTGGTGTGCTCTGCCTGAACTCGAGTTACCGCATGATCGGCCACTGCAGTCTGTTGCCTGCGAACGGCTGGGCACAGCACCCCTACGACAGCTCGATGGGTCCGTTCGGAAGCCCAGCCGCCGACGATGTAACGATGAGCACGGTCGGCCGGCTGATCACCGCCCTCGACCGCGCTGCGGCCGCCGGCGCGATCCATCACAACCTGCCCGTCTACATCACCGAGTTCGGCGTGCAGACGAAGCCGAACCCATACGTCGGTGTGTCGCTTGCGCAGCAGGCCGAGTTCGACGCGATCGCCGAGCGCTATGCCTGGAGCAACCCGCAGATCGCGTCCTTCTCGCAGTATCTGCTGCGCGACGACCGTCCGGTCAACGGCCACGTTGTGGGATCGCAGGCTGGCCTTGAGACCTATCGCGGCAAGCAGAAGCCGGCCTACGACGGCTTCCGGCTACCGCTCACGGTTACTCGAAGCGGTGGCGGCGTCTCCTTCTGGGGGATGGTCCGTCCGCTGACCGTTCCGGGGGCGCTGACGAAGCCGATCGCGCAGGGCTCGACAGGTCCGACAGGTCCGACGGGCTCCACGGGCGCGACCGGCACCACCGGCACCACAGGTTCGACCGGTTCGACTGGCAAAAAGCCGTCGCAACCTTCGCCGACGAGCGTCCTCATCCAGTACTCGTCAAACGGCGGCCGAAGCTGGCACTCGCTCAAACGTGTCAACGTCGCCGCGGACGGCGTATGGACCTCGAGCGGCACTTTCGCCCACCGCCGCCTGTGGCGAGTCACGTGGGTCTCGGCGAACGACGAGACCTTCTACGGCGCCTCGATCCGGGCCTACACCGCCGCCGGCAAAGTCGACGATTAGCGGTAGCGGCCCGGTTCCCAGAGCGGCTCTTCGCCGCCGTTGGCCTCGCGCGCGAGGATGAACAGGAGATCGCTGAGGCGGTTGAGGTAGCGAAGCGCCTGCGGGCTCGCTCCATCCCCAAGTGAGACGACGCGGCGCTCGGCGCGCCGGCAAACCGTGCGGCAGACGTGCAGCTGCGCGGCGGCGGGCGTTCCGCCCGAGAGGACGAACGAGCGGAGCTTGGGGAGCGTCTCGTTGACCTCGTCACAGCGCTGCTCGAGCCACTCGACCTGCTCGCCGAGCACGCGCAACCGCTCGCGGTCGCCGCTGTTCTCCGGAACCGCCAGGTCGGCACCGACGTCGAAGAGGTCGTTCTGAATCCGACGCACCCACTCGACGGTTCGCGGCGGCAGGTCAGGGAGCGTCAAAGCGACGCCGAGATTCGCCCCGAGCTCATCCACGGCGCCGTAGGCCTCGATCCGCGGATCGTCCTTTGAGACGCGTGTTCGGTCGCCCAAATCGGTCTGTCCGGCGTCTCCGCGCCGCGTGTAGATGCGGGTCAGGTTGATCGTCATCGAGGGTCGCATTTCAGTGTCGCAGAGCGCTACGATGGCTCCGTCATTGGTCGGTGGCAAGGGAAGCCGGTGTGATTCCGGCGTGGACCCGCCACTGTGACCGGGGACGTCCGCCGCAAGCGCGCAAGCGCAGCCACTGGTTCGCACCGCGAGCCGGGAAGGCGCGGCAGGATTGGCCCGGAAGCCAGGAAACCTGCGCCGACCGCAAGCCCACATAGACCCTCGTGGAAAGGGGTTGGCCAATCATGAATCGCACCGTCTCGCCTCGCGCGGCCCTGTACCTGTTGGCGACCGCGGCGGCCGTAGCGCTGCTCATCGCATCCTCGCTGTCCGCCGCCTCGGCGTCGGCTCCGGTCACGGTCCGCGTCGAAGGACCCACGCACACCCTGCTCCCGGCGACCGCCGTGCGCCTGAGCTCGACCGCCGTCATCAAGGACGGCGTCAAGGCCGACAGCTGTTTGGGCACGAGCGCCGCCGGGGCGCTCCAGGACGCAACCGCCGGTCGCTGGGTCGGAACATGGTCGAAGTCGTTCAAGGGCTATCTCCTCACCGCCATCGACGGCGCCTCCTTCCCCAGCTCGGGCGCCGAGTTTTGGGCGTTCTGGGTCAACGACAAGCCGGCGAGCCTCGGGATCTGCGGCTATGACCCAAAGCCCGGCGACAGCCTGCTGTTCTTCCCCGACTGCTATGGCAAGAAGTGCCCGCCCAGCGCCGGCGTCCTAGGGATCAAGGCGGCCGCGACGGCGGTTGTCGGCAAGCCCTTTGCTGTCAAGGTGACCGCCTACAGCGACTCGACCGGCGCGCCGAGCGCAAAGGGCGGAGCCCGCCTCAGCGGCGGCGGCGCGAGCGCCACGACGAGCGCAGGGGGAACGGCGGCGCTCACCTTCGCCCACAGCGGCCGCGTCACGATCGACGTGACTGCGGCGCACGCGATTCGCACCGAGGCAAGCATCTGCGTGGCGGCGAGCGCGGGCGGGAGCTGCGGGTGAGTGGGGCGCACTAGGACGATCCGTGCGAGCGTCGCCGCCTTCGTGGCGGCGCTCGCGCTTGCGGGCTGCGGGCTCGGCGCCGGCACAGCCCCCGAGCACGTCGCGCTGCTCGTGACGCGAGGCTTCGGCGCGGGGACGCTGATTGCGACCGAAGCCCCGAAGATCGACGGCGCGGACACGGTGATTCGCATGCTCGAGCGAAACGCCAAGGTCACAACGGCCTTCGGCGGCGGCTTCGTACAGAGCGTCTCCAAGATCTCAGGCGGCGGCGGCAGTGCCTGGTTCTATTACGTCAACGGCGTCCAGGCGGGGAAGGGGGCGGCCTCCACGCGCCTGCACAACGGCGACCGCGTCTGGTGGGACTTCCACAACTGGAGTGCGACGGACAGCATCCCCGCCGTCGTCGGCTCCTTCCCCGAGCCGTTCGTCGACGGCTACGGCGGCAAGCACCTGCCGCTTCGGATCGAGTGCACGCAGCCAAGCGCGAAGACATGCTCGGCCGTCGAGGGAGTCTTCTCCGCAATGAAGATGATCGCATCGCTCGGCTGCCTGCTCTGCTCGCCGGAGAACCAGTCGCTGCGGGTCGTCGTCGGGCCGTTTGACACGCTGAGCTCCGATCCCGCCGCCGAGCAGCTGACGGGACCACCGGCGCGCTCGGGTGTCTACGCGCGGTTCACCGACAGCGGGCGCCGCCTCGAGCTCCTCGACCAGGGCGGGCATGTCGTCGCGACCGCGGGCGCCGGAGCGGGGCTGATCGCGGCGACGCGCTTTCGCGGCCAGCCGCCGGTCTGGTACATCACCGGCACCAACGCTGCCGGCGTCGCGGCGGCTGTGCAGGCCTTCAACGCGCAGACGCTCGACGACCACTTCGCTATCGCCGTCGTCGCCGACGCGGCGATCCCGCTTCCCGACGCCGAGCGATGACCTACCTGCGCCGCTCGACGCCGCTTCACGCCGCGCGCTCGAGTGCCGCGATCGCTTGGTGCGCGGCCCTCGTCCTCGCCGCCTTCACGACCTCGAACCCCCTCGTCGTCGGCACGCTCGCCGTCGTCGTCGTGATCGCGGGCGCCGCAGCGCGGGTCGGGCGCCGCGTCGCGCGTTCGTTGCTGCTCTCGCTGCCGATGGCCGTTGCGATAGTCGTCATCAACGCGCTCGTCGCGCGCGAGGGGCTGACGGTCGTCGCAAGGCTCGGCAACGGCGGCCCGTTCGGCCAGCTCGACATCACCGCCGAGGCGCTCGCGTTCGGCGCGGAGTTCGCGCTCGTCCTGATCGTCGTCATGGAGGTCGCGGCGCTCGCGAGCGCGGCTATCGACCCCGACGAGGTGCTTCGCTCGATGCGCCGCGTGTCGTTTCGCTCCGCGCTGACGGCGACCGTCGCAACGCGCATGGTGCCGCTCCTGGCGCTCGATTCGCGGCGGATCGGCGAGGCGCAACGGTGCCGGCCCAAGCCCGGTGGCCGTCTTGCGATCGTGCGCGCGGTAACGACCAACGCGCTCGACCGCTCACTCGACGTGGCTGCAACGCTCGAGGTGCGCGGCTATGGCAGCGCCCGGCGACCGCGCCGGGTCCCGCGGCCGTTCTCGCGCCACGACATCGCCTTCGCCTGCTCGGCGGCGGTCATCGCGGCGCTCTCACTCGGCTGGCCGGCGCCGTTCTCCTACTACCCGACGATCGTCGCCGGCTCCGCGGCCCACGCGATCGTCCTCTCCGGCGCGCTCGCGCTCGCGGCGCTGCTGCCGTTCGCGCAGAGGCGCGGCATCGAGCGGTGAACGTACTCGAGCTCCGCGGCGTGACCTACAGCTACCCCGGTGCGACGGGACCGGCGCTTCGCGACGTCAGCCTCGAGATCGCCGAGGGCGAGTTCGTCGTCCTCGCGGGAACCTCGGCGGCCGGCAAGTCGACGCTCCTCGGCGTCGCGAGCGGATTGGTCCCGCACTTCCACGGCGGGCGCTTCGAGGGGCGGGCGGAGATCTGCGGAATGGATCTTCGCCACAGCGGCCCGGCCGTGCTCGCCGCCGATGTCGGGACGCTCTTCCAAGA
>Ga0209167_10001049_pt1 | contig 17177 bp, 10 predicted proteins | sample Coa_R1_9_FD_187154 | JGI IMG/M metagenome (GOLD analysis project Ga0209167, IMG submission 187154) | Surface soil microbial communities from Centralia Pennsylvania, which are recovering from an underground coalmine fire - Coalmine... | ecosystem: Environmental > Terrestrial > Soil >... | reverse complement strand
CGGCCGCGCTCTCGTGGACGGAATCGATCTCGCCAAGGTGAGTCTCGATTCGTTCCGCAAGCAATTGGGCGTGGTGCTGCAAGAGAGTTTTCTCTTCGATGGTACGATCCGCGAAAACGTGGCGTTCGGCAGGCCGGACGCGACCGAAGAAGAGATCCTCGCCGCTTGCCGCGTGGCTCGAGTGGACGAGTTCGCCGAAACGTTTGAAAAGAAATACGAGACGATCGTGGGCGAGCGCGGAGTGAAGCTATCGGGCGGGCAGAAGCAGCGCGTCTCGATCGCGCGCGCAATTCTGGCCGACCCTCGAATCCTGATCCTCGACGAAGCCACGTCGAGTCTCGATTCCGAATCCGAGGCGCTGATTCAGGAAGGATTGCGTTACTTGATGCGCGGACGAACCACGTTCGTGATTGCTCACCGCCTTTCGACCATCCGTCGCGCCGATCAGATCCTGGTGATCGAGGCCGGACGCATCATCGAGCGCGGCACGCACGAATCGCTTTACGCCGCCGGTGGTCGCTACTACGAGCTCTACACAAGGCAACATGGCCTGCAGGCAAACCTGTTTCTCGCGCCCGGAGAAACGGCTGACCTCGAGGAATCGCCGACGAGCGGACCTAATGGCGGCTCTCAGAACGGGCAAAGAGATGCGGGCCTGCCCGAGGCGATTCGACTGCTCCGAGGCTCGCAGCCCTAGCGCGGCACAGCCGCCTCGCTCGCTTCCGAGGCTCCGTCGGACTTGGCCCAGAGGAAACCCAGAGCAATCATCCCTGCAGAGAAGCCGAAATTCACAATCGAGAAGGAACCTCCGCTCGAATCCGTCAGGACCCGCTGAAAAACGAATGGCGCGAGCAATTCTTCAAGAGCGAGGAGGCCCGCCAGCGCGAACCAGCGCCAGCGCCGTTTGGTGAAGGCGATCCCGAGCAACGCGCCTGCCGGAAAAAACACGATGGAGTAATAGATATCTCGGTAGCCGCTCAGTTCGACTGTCTTCAAGTGCCGAAAATGACTGGCAAACCCAGTACCGGGGCCAAGCTGGTGACTTTGGATTTCTTGTCCATGCGCGTAAAGCCGCAGATTCGACCCATCGTATGAAAAAAGAATGTTGTTACTTCGGCCCGAAGTGAGCAGGTTCGGGATCCTCCAGATGAGAGTGGGCCGGCGCGAAAAAGCGGGACTTCGAAACCAGAAGACGAGATTCTCGTTACTCTGTCCGAGGTAGAGATCGGAATATGCCGCCGGCGGCGAGAGTGAAACAATGCGGCCGTTCGAGCCCGGCCCCTCGCCAGGCTTGAGAACGGCCCGAATCGAAAATTGATTGGTCCGCCTCACGCTGTCGATCAAATCGGTCACAGGCCCCGTGGAAGCGCCGTCGAATTGCTCTTCGTTCGCGGGCCTGCGCGAAGGCGCAACCGGCCTTGCAGCCAGGGGAATGAAAAATCTGGAGTTTTTGTCCTGGCGCGGAGGATTGACCTGAAAATCGAAGCTCGCGACGGGATTCCCTGCGGATGCTACCTCGTCTTGCGTCGCCCGCTCCGCATCCTGTTGCGACAACGCACGGTCCCAGAACTCGAGCCGCGACAATTCTCCTGCCCAAAGCTGCCGGCTTCCCGGTCCGTTCCCGATCATGAGAAAACAGTTCCTGTTCCAGTTGCGCACGCTCGTCTCCCTGCTGAGCGAGACTGAAACGAAAGACCAGATTCCAAAATACGCGACAAGAACGAGCGCCAGCCGGCCCGGAGTGAGCCATCTTTCGAGAAACGCTTGCGTGCCCGACAGCCCCCTGAAAAGCCACGCTCCAAAGAGTGCGAAGAGAAGACAGCCGATCATCGCGCCCGTGGTGTTTGTAAACACGTCTTCCCATCCCGAATCGCGCTGCGGAATGTAAAGTTGCGCTAGCTCGATCAGGTAAGAAAAGACGCATCCGGCGATTGCGGCGTAGAAAAGCGCCGATTTCCAATTCTTGCGCTTGAGAAGTTTGCTCCCGATTGCGAATCCGAACGGAACGAAGAGCAAAATGTTCAACAGGACGTCCATCGCGCCGCTTTTTCCTCCATAGCCGAGCATCAGCGGCGAAATACCCCTGTGTTGCTTGCCGTGGGACGAAAATTCAAAAGGATACTGAGTGAGGAACAAGATCGAGGCGACGGCCAGTATCGTAAGCCGATTCGACCAATCGAAACTCCTGTCCGGGTTCGAGATCATCCCTGCGCGGTCTGCCTGAGGAATTCGAGTCTAGCACGCCCGATCTCGCGGTTGCCGCCCGGCCACTGCGGGCGTCCGCAAAGTCGACAGCGAAGAAGATAAGAACGGGGAATCACGGCCGGACGATCACGTCGTATGACTCGACCGATCCGTCGTCCGCGCGCACGGCCGTGATTCGAACCACCTGAAATCTCTGGCCCCTCAGATCATCGACATTTCGGCTCAGAACATCGTGCGTTTCGCGCTCGAGTTCGGGGCCCGTTCCGGGCGCCGGCTTTTTCGGATCGAGCAGCCGGGCGTCTAAACGATAGGTGCGGGTTCGGTCGCTGGGATTTTGATCGATCAAACGCACTCCCGAGTCCGGAAAAGCCTTGCTTTGAGGCTGATCGTGAAACCAGCTTCGCGGCGTCAGCAGAACAAATGCAAGAATCGCGAGCACCATCACGTCGTACGGCCAGCTTCCCCGCTCGTACGACCAGAAAATCGTTCCGACGATTCCGCGCCACAGCCTGTTCATGTCAGTGGAGCGCCGACCCGTTCACGACCAGCCCGTCGCGCATGTGCAGGACTCGCGTTCCATAGGTGGCAGCGTCCGGATTATGCGTGATCATCACCACCGTCTGCCCCAGATCTTTGTTCAGTCCTCGCAACAGGGAAAGGACGCCCTCCGAACTCTTCGTGTCGAGATTGCCGGTGGGCTCGTCGGCCAAGAGGATTTTGGGTTCCGTCACGATCGCGCGCGCAATCGCCACGCGCTGCTGCTCTCCTCCCGAAAGTTCGGAAGGTCTATGGTGCAGTCTTTGACGCAGCCCCAGCAAGTCCACCACGACATCGAAACGGTGCGGGTCGAAACCGTTGCCGTGGATGTGCTGAGCGAGCGCTATGTTGTGGCGCGCATCCAGCGTAGGCAGAAGATTGAACTTTTGAAACACGAATCCGACTTTATGCCGCCGGAGCAGCGTCCTTTCCGCATCACTCATGGCCGTCAAATCGTTCCCATCGAGAAGCACGCGCCCGCGAGTCGCCCGCGCCAGCCCCCCGATCACGTGCAGAAGCGTGGATTTTCCGCATCCCGAAGGCCCCATAATGCAGACGAACTCGCCCGGTAACACTCGGACGTCCACTCCGCGCAGCGCCGCTACGTCCACTTTGCCAGACCGGTAAACTTTCCAGAGGCTTTCCGTCTTGAGTATGGGTTCCAACGCGGGCTCCCGAGCGATTTCCCCGCACAGAATCGAATCGTCCGCACGCAAAATTATCTTAATCGCGTTTGCCATTTCCACCTAGAAATAGGATGTTTCTCCGGCGGCATGAAGAGCCGTTCTGCTCTTGACGATTCAGGGGCGCCACAAGAGCGAGGCAGGCTTCACTCACTCGTAGACCAGGGCTTCCACCGGATCCTTGCGGCTGGCAATCCACGCCGGATAGGAAGCGCCCAACAAACCGCCGGCAAGCGCAATCATGCCGGAAAACATAACCCACCTCGGCAGGATCAGGATCGTCATCGACGGAAACGCGGTCACGAACACCCAGCGCATCAGGAAACTCAATCCCACACCGAATCCGCTGCCCAGAATGCAAAGCAGCATGGTCTCGCTCAGCACGATCTCGACGATGTAGCTCTTCGATGCTCCAAGCGACTTCAGCACTCCAATCTCGCGCGTCCGCTCGATGATCGTGGTGTACATCGAGAGAAAAACCACGAGAAATCCGATCGCCACCGCAATGCCGATCATCACACTGATGAAGGCGCTCAGCCCCGGCAGATTCGACGATGTCATCAGCGAAATGAAATCCTTGAGCGGGCGGATTTCGTAGCCGGGAAGCAGTTGCCGGATTTCATCCATCGCCGCCGGCGTGTGATCGCTCCGGTCGCACTTGATGAAAAAAATCGACGCTTTGTCGATCGCGCCCGACATTTGCTGTAACGTTGACATCAGCACGAACAGACGCGCGCCTTTTCCGTGCTCCACGACTCCGGCCACGTGGAAATCGTGTCCCAGAATGTGAAGCGTCTGGCCGACCCGCACGTCTTTTGCTCGCGCGTATACGTCGTCCACCAGAATGTCGTCGGGAGCCTCCAGGCCGTGTCCCGCATGAAACACGAACCCCCCGGAAACGCCGCTGAACGTGTCCGGCTGAATTCCGTACACAATGTCCAGCCCGTTCACGGAATTGAACTGCACCAGGACCGGGGCCACCGCCTGAACGTAATTCAGTTTTTTTAGTTTTCCCGCGATACGAATGGGCATCGGCGCGCCGCTGAACGCGGCCCAGATCGACGCAGAGGGAGGCTGGACCATGATGTCTGCCCCAACCCCCTCCGTTCGCTTCGCGGATTCCGTCAGGAGGCCGGTGGTCAGCCCGACAACCAGGATCACCAGGGTGACTTCCACCGCGATGCCAATCACCGTGATCAGCGTGCGGGCTGGACGGTGGAGAATGTTCCGAAGGATCATGTGCCCGATCAAGGCTTCGGCTCCCGCGTCTCGGCGCCCACGCGGACCAATTCTGTTCCCGGAGGCTGCTTCAGCACGAAACGCTCCGGAGGAATCGGTTCGTTCGCAGTCAGCTTCTCAATGGTGATCTTCAACTGGTAGTCCTCGCCCGGCCGCGTGATTTCGATTTGGCGCGCGAATCGCACGGTTCCAAAATTGTCCCACCGGTCGTACCGGATATCCGACCTCACGCTGCCGTCGGAGCCGTAAATCTGAAGGCGCGCGATGCTCAAATCGTTGCGGTCAAACCAGACTTCTCGCGCGATCTGCCAATCTTCGCCCATCTTTGCCGACGCCGCCGTCGTGCTGCCTTCTTCAGGCGCATTCTGAAGGATGGTCAAAATATAGTAGCGCGCCTCCGATTCGTCGCCGGCCTGAAACAGCACGGGTGTGCTCTGGGGAACCGGGTCCCAGAAGAACGCTTCCGTCAAATGCTGCGGCCTGAGGTTTTCGATCGGCTTCGCGGATGGCCGCTGCAAACTTGCCGCGCCCGTCACGAACTTGCTTTTTGACGGAATGTAGATGGCAAACGTTTCGCCATCGCTCGCCATGTCGAAGATGTTCGTCCCGACGATCGGGGCCTGGCCGATCACGCGAATGCTCGCCGGCTTCTGAGCCAGGATGAACCCCTTGATTTCGTGATATTGCTGGATGATCCCCGAATAGGCCGTTCCGGCGATCAATTTCACCGAAACCGAGGCATTAACCGAATGAATCGCGCTCGCCTGCACGTTGTACGCGGCGACCAGCTGCTGCTTGGTCGCCGTCAGCAGCCGGACGGGAGCGCTCGACGGCGGCCGCGCGGGCGTCTTGTGCGTCGCCCCGCAGCCCGCTGAAAACACGGCCAGGATGGCCGCAAATATCGTCCTGAACCGCGCCCTGTTCCAGCTCCAGTGCTGCAATTTCCGTCCCATCCGCCACAATTACAACAATTTAACAGCGCGTGCGAGCAGGGTCAATCAATCCGGGCCCATTTCGCACCCCTTGTTTCCTGGAGGGTGCCCGTCCGAATATCGGGAAGGGGCTGTGCGTGCTAAAATGAAGGTCGCGTTTGTCGCTCCTAACATTCGAAACGTCCTTGGGGCTGCGGAACGACGTTGCAGCCCTTTTTTGTTTCTAGTGGGGCTGGTTTACCCTGAGCGGCCTGACGGGTGGAAGCCCGGCGAGCGCCTCGATGAACGGCAGCGACTCGATCGGGCTTCAGCCTGGGAATTTGCGGGCAACTGCAGACATACGAGAATGATGATACGGAACATTGCGATCATTGCGCACGTCGATCACGGCAAGACCACGCTCGTCGACGCCATGCTGCACCAGAGCGGAATCTTCCGCGAGAATCAGGACGTGCCGCGGCGCGTGATGGACTCGAACGAACTCGAGCGCGAGCGCGGCATCACAATTCTCTCGAAGAATACGGCCCTCACGTTTCGCGGCACGAAGATCAATATCGTCGACACGCCTGGCCACAGCGATTTTGGCGGCGAAGTCGAGCGCGCTCTCCGCATGGTCGATGGTGTACTGGTGCTGGTCGATGCCAGCGAAGGGCCGCTCCCGCAGACGCGCTACGTCCTGCAGAAGGCCCTCGCCGCAAAACTCCCGCCCATCATGGTGCTGAACAAGATCGACCGGCCCGACGCGCGGCCCGCGGCTGTTCTCGACGAGATTTACGACCTCTTTATCGATCTCGACGCCACCGAGGATCAGCTCGATTTTCCGGTGATCTACACGAACGCCAAGACCGGAGTGGCGCACCGGCAGATCGGCGACGATTCCAGGACACTCCTGCCTCTTTTCGAGGAAATCATCGCCTCGATTCCCGCGCCGGCGGGCGACCCCGCCGCCGGCCTGCAAATTCAGGTCACCAATCTCGACTACAGCGACTTTCTTGGGCGTTTGGCGATTGCCCGCGTTTTCCAGGGAACTCTGACGCGTGGAACCGAAGTAGCGATCTCGAAACTCGATCGAACGATCCAGCCCACGAAAATCACCAAGCTGTTTACCTTTCGCGGCCTTGAGCGCGACGAAGCCGAGCAAGTTTCGGCAGGGGACATTGTGGCCATCGCCGGCGTCGAAGGAATTCAGATCGGCGAGAGCATAACCGACCTCAGTAATCCCGTGCCGCTCGAGCCGCTCACGATCGACGAGCCGACGCTGGCCATGGTCTTTACGATCAACACTTCTCCGTTTGCCGGCCGTGAAGGACAGTACGTCACCTCGCGGGATTTGCGCGCGCGCCTCGAGAAAGAGCTGCTGACGAACGTTTCGTTGCGCGTGGAAGATGCGGGAAACACCGACGCGTTTCGCGTGCTGGGACGCGGGGAACTGCAATTGGCAATCTTGATCGAGACCATGCGCCGGGAAGGCTACGAGCTCATGGTCGGCAAGCCGGAAATCGTGGTGCGCACGGAAAACGGGCGGCGGATCGAGCCGCTGGAATTGCTGATCATTGACTGCCCGGAAAATTTCATCGGAATCGTCATGGAATCGCTCGGCGCCCGCCGCGGCGAAATGAAAAAAATGGTGAACCATCATTCCGGGCGAGTGCGCATGGAATTCAGCATACCGTCGCGGGGATTGATCGGGCTGCGCGGTCAGTTACTGACGGACACGCGAGGCACGGCATTGATCCACTCCCTGCTGGAGGGTTGGACGGACTATGCGGGCGACATGGCCATGCGTCCTACGGGCGCGCTGGTGGCCGACCGCGCGGGCGTTTCCGTGGCCTACGCGATCTGGGGAATCCAGGAACGCGGCGAAATGTTTATCGGGCCGGGCATCGAAGTGTATGAGGGAATGCTCGTCGGCGAGAACTCGCGGGAAGACGACATGAACGTCAACATCACGAAGGAAAAGAAACAGACGAACATGCGTTCGTCGTCTGCCGATGAAGCGATCCGCCTGATTCCACCCCGCGACATGACACTCGAGAAAGCCATCGAATTCATCGCGGACGATGAATACGTCGAAGTGACACCCAAGTCGATTCGGCTGCGGAAAAAGGTGCTCGACGCGAAGAAGCGCCCCAAGCGATGGCAGGAAATTCGAGCCAGCATGGAATCCTGAACGGGTCTTTCTGGCGCCATGGGAAGTCGCCGCTGGAACTTCCGGAGACGCCGAGAAAGCTCCGAAAAAGCGAAGGCCAGGCGAATAAGTTTGTGCTGCAACAAGATCAAGCAGCTTGATCATAAGAACGACTTGAATCTGCCGCTTCCGGCCTCTTGTGGTCGTCCGAACGTGGAGTCGCCGTTTCAGACAATCCCGGATTCCGGAGCTTCTTTGCGGCAGTCCCGACGGAATCCCTATCGCCCGACGTCACCCAGGGCCAGGTGGGCGCGACGCGGTGCCAAACCGCTGCCAGGCGTGTTCGATTGCGGGACGCCTGATTCCCACGAGCGGGCAAATCGGCGCTTCCGCCCATTGCAAATTGTCCGTAAGCGCAGCAATATAAGCGCCTTACAACGAGTCTCGGGCGGAACGCCAGTTGCGGTATGAAGAACGAAGGAAGTGAGGTCAGGTCTCTGTGGACATAGCGCGGCCAGATGCTAAGCGAAAGAAGAAGATCCGCCGGATCCTATACGTCGGCGGTGCGGTTGTAGTCGCGGTGATCATCACGGGAGCGCTCTCGCGGCTGAAACCTGCCGCGCCGTCCGTCGATAAATCCACGGTGTGGCCGGACACGGTGAAGCGCGGGTCGATTGTGATTGATGTGCGCGGGTTGGGAACGCTGGTTCCCGAGACGATTCACGTAATTTCGGCGCCGGTTGACGGGACGGTCACGCAGCGATATTTCCTTCCCGGCACGCCGGTGAAGGCCGATACAGTTCTGATGGACCTGACCAACCCGCAGCTCGAGCAGGAATCCATGGACGCGCAGTACCAGTTGAAGGGGGCAAAAGCCTCCTACGCGCAAACGAAAGCGCTGCTGGAAAACCAGTTGATGGATAAGCGGACACTGGCAGCCGGAATTCGGTCGCAATATCAGACTGCGGAACTCGTCAAGCAGACCAAGGAACAGCTTTTCTCGAACGGGCTTGCGCCGGAACTGGACGTGAAGACGGCGGAAGTGCAGGCCGCGGAGTTGAAGAAACAGGACGACCTGGCGCAAAAGGAAGTCGAGACATTTGAGAATTCCATCGAGTCGCAGCTGGCGGTGCAGGAAGCGACGATCGAGCAGAAAAAGGCGCTCTACGACCTTTATTCATCGCAACTGAATGAGCTGCATGTCCGCCCCGGTGTGGATGGTATGTTTCAGGAGCTCGACGTGGACGTTGGAACGCGCGTCGCACAGGGAACGAAGCTGGGCGTCGTGACGCAGCCTTCCCAGTTGAAGGCGCAGCTCAAGATTGCCGAAACGCAGGCGAAAGACCTTCTGATCGGGCAAAAAGCGGAAGTCGACACCCACAACGGCATCATTCCGGGTCACGTGATTCGAATCGACCCATCCGTCGTTAATGGAACGCGCACGGTGGATGTGAAACTGGACGGTCCCTTGCCGGAGGGAGCGGTGCCGGACCTGAGCGTCGAAGGCACAATCGTGTTCGATCGTTTGCAGAACGTGCTCTACGTTGGGCGGCCGGTGCACGGCGAAGAGAACAGCACGATCGGCTTGTTCAAGGTTTTGGGGCCGTGGTCGGAAGCGAGAGAAGCGGATCGCGTGCAGGTGGAGCTTGGAAAAACCTCGGTCAACTACGTGCAGATCCTGAAGGGATTGAACGTGGGCGACACCGTGGTTCTCTCGGACATGTCCGCGTATGACAATTACGACCGCATCGAGCTGAAATAGAAGGGAACCTTTAAGGTGCGACCTTCGTATGGACGAGTAGCGCAAGTCAGGGCCCGGCGCGCGGGGAGTGTAGTGTTGATTATCAAGGCTGAACGGCGCAAAATCTCACGCATGATCCGCCCAGGCCAACTTTGAGAAGGAGCCCAGCATGAACAGCACGAACGGAAACTTGATCCGATTGGAAGGCGTCACCAAGGTGTTCTACACCGACGAAGTGGAGACGCACGCGCTCAGCGGAGTGCATCTCGAGATCAAGAACGGCGAGTTCCTCTCGATTGCCGGGCCGTCCGGGTGCGGCAAATCGACGCTGCTCTCGATTCTGGGCCTGCTCGATTCGCCGACCGACGGCAATTACTGGATCAATACGCAGCCGGTGGCGAATCTCACGCTTTCCGACCGCACGCGCATCCGCAATCGCGAAATCGGGTTCATTTTCCAGGCGTTCAACCTGATTGGCGACTTGACCGTGTTCGAGAACGTCGAGCTGCCCCTCACCTATCGCAGCATGGCCTCGGCGGAGCGGAAAAAGCGCGTGCAGGAAGTGCTCGAGCGCGTCGGCATGGCCCACCGCATGAAGCATTATCCCTCGCAACTTTCGGGCGGCCAGCAGCAACGCGTCGCGGTGGCCCGAGCTCTCGTAGGCCAGCCCTCCATTCTGCTCGCGGACGAGCCGACCGGAAACCTCGACTCGAAGAACAGCGAAGCCGTGATGGATTTGCTGCGGCAACTGCACGGCGAAGGCGCCACGATCTGCATGGTTACCCACGATCCGCGCTACGCCAGCATCGCCGACCGCACCATTCATCTCTTCGACGGCCGCATCGTCGAGGAAACCGTAGGGACGCGCACCGCGACGGTCTAGATTCGGTTTCCAAGAAGCGTCCCAGCAACAATTCCAAGGGGAGTTTTCTGTGTCGGCGGATTGGTGTGTCTGCTGATTGGAACAGCGGGGTCCGTGGGTTCTTATTTGGCAGCCTCCCGCACCGCTTCGAATAGGTCAGCGAACCGGCCCGGCGCGGTTGTCTTGCTGGCGAATCCGCTGAAGATCCGCGCGCCAGCAGGTTGGTGCCGAAGGATGCAGTGGGGGAAAGTATGAGCTCATTGTGGATGGATTTGCGGTACGCGATGCGGACTCTGGCGAAGAGTCGCGGGTTCGCGATTGTGGCAGTGTTGACGCTGGCGCTCGGGATTGGCGCCAACACGGCGATCTTTTCCGTGGTGAACGCGGTCCTTTTGCAGCCGCTCCCCTTCCGGAACGGCGATCGCATCGTAGCCCTTCGCGAAAAGCTGCCGGGATTCACCTTCGAGCTTCCTTTTAACGCCCCCGACTATCGCGCGTTTACGGAGCGGCAACACAGCTTTGAGACGATGGCGATCTACAGCAACGAGCACTTCGAGCTTTCGGGAGAAGGGACCGCGCAGCGCATCCAGGCCGCACGCGCCTCGGCGACGCTTGTCCCCCTGCTGGGGGTGCAGCCGATGCTCGGGAGGTGGTTCACGCAGGACGAGGATCAGCCCGGCCGCCACGTCGTCGTGCTGAGTTACGGTCTGTGGCAGACGCGCTATGCAACCGATCCGGGCATTCTGGGGCGGACCGTCGCACTCGATCGCGTTCCCTACACGGTGATCGGCGTGATGCCGAAGAGTTTCGTCTTCCCGATGCATGGCGGCGAAAACTACGACAACGAGCCAGCGGATTTGTGGGTGCCCATGGCGTTCACACCCGCCGAACTGCAAGGCTGGGGAAACATGTACAACCACGCGGTTCTCGGGCGGCTTAAACCACGAGTAACACTCGCGCAGGCGCGGAGCGACGCCGAAAACGTCATCGCGCGGGTAGAAAAGCTCTGGCCGCAGCAGGTGATCGAGTTCCTTAAGGGCTCGCACCTCGGAGTTTCCGTTGTCCCGTATCGACAGCAACTTGTGGGAGACGCGCGGACACCATTGCTGGTGCTGCTCGTCGCAGTCGGCCTGGTCTTGCTGATTGCGTGCGCCAACGTGGCGAATCTGCTGCTGGCGCGGGCGTCCTCACGGCAAAAGGAAATGGCGATTCGGGCCGCGCTCGGAGCAGGTCGCGCGCGGCTGCTGCGCCAAATGCTTTCCGAGAGCCTGCTGCTCGCGATCGCGGCGGGAATTGCGGGAGTCTTGATTGCATTCTGGGGTATGGGACTCCTGCTGTCGCTGGCGCCCGCCGACCTCCCTCAGATGGCGGCCATCACCATTGACGGCCGCGTGCTGGCGTTCGCTTTCGCGCTTTCGATCCTCACGGCGGTGATTTTCGGAGCGATTCCGGGGATCGAGGCGGGGAGAACCGACCCGCACGAGGCGATGAAAGAGGGGGGCCGGGGAACAACGGCGGCTCGCGGGCGGCGCGGCGTGCAGAACGCGCTGATCGTGTCGCAGACGGCGCTCGCGGTGATGTTGCTGATCGGCGCCGGGCTGCTGTTGCGCAGCTTCCAGCGACTGTTGGAAACGGACCCCGGATTCCGGCCGCAGCGCGTTTTAACACTGACGATTCCTCTTCCACAGAAAGCGTATTTCCAGGCCGACCACGTCCGGAATTTTTTCAAGGAGGTGCTGAGAAAAACCAGTGCGCTGCCGGGCGTGACCTCGGCCGGAGCATCGACCGATTTGCCTTTGGAATCGGAGGAGCATGATGGCGTTCAGATCGAAGGACAGGACCCGAACGTTCATCTGCCCAACGTCACGCAAAGCTGGGTGATGGGCGACTATTTCCGAACCATGGGAATCACGCTCAAAAAAGGCCGACTGTTGACGTCAGAAGACAAGATGGGTTCTCCCAGTGTCGTGGTGATCAGCGAGCGCGCGGCGCGCGTTTACTGGCCGGGGCAAGACCCAATCGGGAAGCGCATGAAATTCTTCGATGAATGGAGCACGGTGGTCGGGATTGTCGGAGACGTAAAGGACTCGACGATTCAGGAAGCTGCTGGGCCGCACACATATACGCCGTACTTGCAGGTCAGCGACAAATATCTGGAGAATCCCGTAATCGGAGAACTACGGACGCTGCACCTTGCCGTGCGAACGGAGGGCGACCCGTCGAGCGTCACCTCGACTGTCCGGCGGGAAATCAGTTCGCTCGATCCCGCGCTGGCGATTGCGGACGTGAAGACGATGGAGACGAGGATCGACGATTCGCTGGCCCCGCAGCGATTCGATCTTTCGTTGCTCGGACTGTTCGCTGGATTGGCGATTTTTCTTGCGGCAGTGGGGGTATACGGAGTGCTGTCCTATTCGGTCGCGCAGCGATCGCACGAGATTGGCGTGCGAATCGCGTTGGGAGCGCAGCCGGCGGGCGTGCTGGGGATGGTGGTGCGCGAAGGCCTCAAACTGACGCTAGCGGGAGCGGCGATCGGCGTGGCAGCGGCGCTGGCTCTCACGCAATTAATGGGAAGCTTGCTCTACGGCGTGACGGCGCACGACCCGCTCACCCTTGCGGGCGTTGTTGCCCTGATCTCCGCGGTTTCGATCGCGGCCTGCTACATCCCGGCGCGGCGGGCAGCGAACGTCGATCCGATGGTGGCGCTGCGATATGAGTAAAGCAGTGGCCGGTGGCGAGTGACGAGTGACTAGATCATGAGGCGTAAAGCGAGCGGTCACTTCTCCTCCAGAAGGGCGAGATGAACTCACTGTGGATGGATTTGCGCTATGCGCTGCGGACGCTGGCGAAGGACCGCGGATTTACGGCGGTCGCGGTGATCACGCTAGCGCTGGGAATCGGCGCGAACACGGCAATCTTTAGCGTCATTGACGCTGTCCTGCTGCGGCCCTTGCCTTACCCGCAGCCAAACCAGATCGTGCGCGTGTGGGAGTTGAGCGCGCGGGGCCACCGCATGAATCTTGCCGATCCCAATTTTGAAGACCTTCGCGTACAGAACCATACGCTCTCTGCCCTTGCGGAATACGAATACGGCACGGCGTCAATCTCTGGCGGGAGCGAGCCTCTGCGCGCGAATGTTGCCGACGTTTCCAAGGAGTTTTTCGACGCCTTCGGGGTTCAGCCGTTCCTGGGGCGGACCTTCGCGCCGGATGAGCTGCACGTGCATGGTTCGCCCGCCATCATCGTGAGTTATGGCTATTGGCGGCAGTATCTCGGAGCCGCGCGCGACCTTTCGCGCTTTCATCTGTCGATGGACGGCAGGGATTTCTCCGTGGTGGGCGTGATGCCCCGCGGATTTGATTTTCCGCCGGAAGCGGCCGCATGGTTTCCTCGCGAACTCGACGAGATGCTTCCGAGGCGGACCGCGCACAACTGGTCGGCTCTCGGGCGGGTTCGGGATGGTTTCACGGTGGCGCAAGCTCGCGGCGATCTCGATGCGATCGGGCGCCGCCTCCATCAGCAGTATGGAAAGCAAGTTGATCTCACCGGCGCCGAGGTCGTCCCGCTGGCCGACGCGATGGTGGGCGATGTCCGCACCGCGCTTCTGACGCTGTTCGGCGCAGTTGCGCTCTTGCTGCTGGTGGCGTGCGCCAACGTGGCGGGATTACTCCTGGCGCGCACCGCCGCGCGCTCCAAGGAATTCGCGGTGCGGGCCGCTCTGGGAGCGCGCCGCAGCAGGTTGGTCCGGCAATTTCTGACGGAGTCAGCCGTTCTAGCGTTTGCAGGAGCCGGGCTGGGAGTGCTGCTGGCAATCTGGATCGTCAACCTGCTTCCCGCAATTCTCCCGGCGAGCTTTCCCCGGAGCGAAGGAATCAACGTGAACGGGCCGATTCTCCTGTTCACGCTCGCGGCAACCTTGATCGTTGCATTGGGACTTGGCTTGTTCGGCGCATTGCGAGCCGGAAGGGCAAATCTGCAGGAAGAGTTGAGCGCGGGTTCGCGTGGCAACAGCGAGACGGGAGCGAGCCAGCGGCTCCGGGGTGTGCTCGTGGTTGCCGAAATTGCGGCGACGCTGGTGATCCTCACCGGCGCGGGGCTCCTTGGGCGCAGCTTTTTGCGCCTGATTTCCGTCAGTCCGGGTTTCCATCAGGAACATCTGCTGCTTTTGGAGTTTTCCCCGCCCATGCAAACGGATCTGACCGACGTATGGCCGCAGGGGCTTGCCCCGGGTCAGATTCGGCGGGTTCATTTTGTGGACAACGTTCTTTCCCGGATGCGAAGTATTCCGGGCGTCGAAGCCGTGGGATTCACGGGAGGCGTGCCCGCAACGACGGGGTGCGCGGATGGCCAGTTCCTGCTTCTCAACGGGCAAAAACCGCCCGCGAGTTACGCCGATTGGGACCGCATCGCCCAGAATCCCGATAACGCGGGGCACGCTGACTATTGCGTTGCGAGCACAGGCTATTTCAAGACGATGGGAATTCCGCTCTTGCGCGGACGCGTCTTCGAGGACCGCGACGGTCTCGATGCGACCAATGTCGCTGTCATCAGCGAGACCCTGGCACGCAACCGATGGCCCAATCAAAATCCCGTCGGGCAGGTGATCGAATTCGGCAACATGGATGGGAATCTCAAGCCTCTCGCCATTGTGGGGATCGTGGGGGACGTTCGCGTCGAGGGGCTGGACCACCCTCCAACGCCGATCATCTACGTGAGTTACGAGCAGCGCGGGCTGAATGGCCAGGACTCGTGGACTGCTGTAGTGCGCAGCACGGCCCCGCCGGGATCGGTTGCGTCCGCCGCACGCGGCATCTTTCATGACGTCGATCCTAATGTTCCGGTCCAACTCTCGACGTTTGCCGATGCGCTGGGCGGCTGGCTCGCCGATCGCCGTTTCCTGCTGCTTCTGGTGGGGATTTTCGCCGCCACGGCGCTGGCGCTTGCGGCGGTCGGAATCTACGGGGTCGTGGCATATTCCGTGACGCGCAGAACGCAGGAAATCGGCATCCGCGCGGCCCTCGGCGCGCAGCGAATCGATGTGCTGCGCCTGATCGTGGGCGAAGGAGCGCGGCTTGCGGCAATTGGAATCTCGATTGGGCTCGTACTCTCTCTTGCGTTGACGCGGCTCATTTCCAGTTTGCTTTTCGGTGTGTCGGCTGCCGACCCGCTCACATTTGCGGTGGTCGCCGCCATTCTGTGCGCCGTGGCGGTTTTCGCGTCATACATACCGGGGCGCCGCGCCATGCGCGTGGATCCGATGGTGGCGCTCAGATACGAATAGTCCTGGAGGCGGCAGCTTGGAAGTTGGGAGCTGGAAACGCGGAACGATATAGGCACGGAGAACACCAATGAGTTCATTGTGGGCGGACGTGCGGTATGCAGTGCGGATGCTGGCCAAGAATCAGGGATTCACTGTGATTGCGGTGCTGACCCTCGCTTTGGGCATTGGCGCCAACACCGCGATCTTCTCCCTGACGGATCAGGTGCTGCTGCGCGCGCTGCCGGTGCAGAACCCGCAACAGCTCGTGATCGTGCGGGCGCTGGGTTGGAAGACGGGAAGCACGTCCAGCGACGGCGATGACGCGGCATCTTTTTCTTATCCCGAGTATAAAGACCTGCGGGAACGCGCGTCTGCGTTTGATGGTTTGCTCGCGCGATTCGGCCTGACGCTCAACGTGGCTGCGAACGGCCACACCGATCGCGCGCCCGGCGAACTCGTTTCGGGAAACTACTTCGACGTTCTGGGCGTGAAGCCCGCGCTGGGACGCCTCTTCTCCCCGAGCGACGAAACGGCACAGGGAGGAAATCCAGTTGCGGTGCTTAGCTACGGGTATTGGACGCGGCAGTTCGGCGCCGATCCCGGAATTCTGAACAAGCCGCTCACGGTAAACGGAACTCCGCTTACGGTAGTCGGTGTCGCACAGAAGGAATTCAGTGGCGTGCAGATTGGGCGAGTGACGGACCTTTTCGTTCCCATGACCATGAAAGCTCTGATGACGCCCGGCTGGAACGGACTGGATGACCACGCCGACGCATGGCTGAACATCATCGGGCGGTTGAAGTCCGGGTTCACGGCAGCGAGCGCGCAGGTAGCCACCGCGCCGGCCTTCCATGCCATCGAGGAGTCGGAGCTGCCCTTGCTGAAGCTTTCGCCGGGCAGCAGGCGGGCAAACCAGTTTCTGGCGCGCCACATCGCGCTCGATACCGGCGCTCACGGGCGTCCGATTTTGCAGGCCAACGCCGAAATGCCTCTCCTCGCGCTTCTGACGATGGTCGGCCTGATTCTTCTGATCGCGTGCGCGAATCTGGCGAGCCTGCTGGTGGCGCGCGGCGAAGCCCGGCAGCGCGAAATGGCCGTGCGGCTCGCGCTCGGGGCGGGACGCTGGCGTCTCGTCCGGCAACTTCTGACGGAGAGCCTCCTGCTGGCTCTTGCGGGAGGACTTGCGGGTGTGCTCGTCGCTTCGTGGACGGCGGGCGTGCTGGTCGGATCGCTGCGCCAGGGCGTCGGCGTCACCGGGCTGGCAACCCAGTTCGATTCGCGCATTCTTCTGTTTGCTTTGGGCGTCTCCATCGTTACCGGGATCCTGTTCGGGCTCGGACCCGCGCTGCGCGCCACGCGTTCCAGCCTGCAAGCCACGCTGAAGGATCAGGGCGCGAGCGTTTCCGGCGGAAAATCCAACGTGCAGTTGCGCAAATGGCTGATGATTTCGCAGATGGCGCTGACGGCTATGCTCCTCGCTTCGGCCGGATACTTCGCGCGGAGCTTGGCGAATCTCGAGCACCAGAATCTTGGTGTAAACGTGGATCATGTCGTCCAGTTTTCTATCTCGCCCTCGCTCAACCGCTACAC
>Ga0209167_10001048_pt1 | contig 17189 bp, 17 predicted proteins | sample Coa_R1_9_FD_187154 | JGI IMG/M metagenome (GOLD analysis project Ga0209167, IMG submission 187154) | Surface soil microbial communities from Centralia Pennsylvania, which are recovering from an underground coalmine fire - Coalmine... | ecosystem: Environmental > Terrestrial > Soil >... | reverse complement strand
AGCGAACCCCGATTTAACGCTGTGCCATCCGCCATTCCTCGACTGTCCATACCATCTTCCACGCCGTGGCCTACAGTCCTCAGCGTATAGACCGAGTTGAAAAGAGGAGGTAGGAATTGACGCGGGAGGGAGAAGACTGTTATGAGGAGAGCTCTGAAGCTTGCGACAATTTTTGCCTTCGCTATCACAATGTCCGTGTTGGCGGCGCAACGCGGAGACCAACAGCGTCACACCGCCAACGGTGGCCATCCACCGCCGCCGCCGACTCATCGCGACGCCAATATCCACAACGAAGGCGAGCGCATGTCCGACGGCCGTATGGACAGCCGTCAACACGTCACCAATGATCACTGGTACGGCCACCCGGCCGCGGATGACAAGCGTTTCAAGCTTTCCCACCCGTATGAACACGGGCGATTCGAGAACATAGGCCCATCGTTCACGTTCGGCGTGTCGCGCATTGACGCCGGCCACCACCGGTTCTGGTTCAACGGCGGCTTCGGATTTGAAGTAGCCGCGTGGGACTGGGGGCTCTGCTCCGACTGGTGCTGGAACTGTGGCGATGACTTCGTTATCTACGATGACCCCGACCATCCGGGCTGGTATCTGCTCTACAACATGGATACCGGAACCTATGTTCACGTTCAATATGTTGGCGCATGATTCAGCGCGTTGACGTTGACCCAACGCAGCAGGTCACACGGCCTCAACTCACACTCGGGGACCCAGCCCTCCGACTTTGTTCTCGGGTGAGTTGAAGTTTCCAAATCCAATCACGAAGCAGGAGGCTCGATGTTCTTTTTGATCTGGGTCGTCCTTATTGGGATCCTGGCCGGATGGATTGCGGGCCTAATTAGGAAGGGACGAGGGTTTGGACTACTTGGAGATTTGATTGTGGGCATATTGGGCTCACTACTAGGTAGTTTCTTGTTTGGAATAATTGGAATCGCCGCCTACGGTCTGCTAGGCCGTTTGATATTGTCCGTTGTTGGCGCCCTTATCTTGCTGTGGTTGATTCGGTTGATAAGGAGAACCTAGCTTAAAAAGGCTCTCCGGTCCTGGAAGAAGGAAGAACGCAAGTTTGGAAGGACATTCTCCGAGAAAAACCGAGGAAAGACAAAATGCCAAAGTACGGAAAGGCCGCAAGCAGGAGCGTCGCGAGGGCAATTCACCGCGAGAAGCTCGGGATCCTTCGATCCGGCAAAAAAGGCAGGGGTGGAGTGGTCAAAACCCGGGAGCAGGCCATCGCAATCGGGCTTTCCGAGGCTCGCAAAAGTGGCGCAAAGGTTCCGCGGAAAAAAAGCGTATAGCGCGCCCATCGAAACTTTTGAACACTGAACGCACAACGGCAAGCTCTCATCAACAATTCAACGAGTACGCGGGCTAGGGTTTGGGATTCTTTCCAGACGGCTTGGGCGGGGCAGTGGAATCTGAGCAGCCAAGTGGTCCGGCGAAGGGTGGTTCACCTTGGAGGATCGACCTTCCGCCACCATGCGGCGATGCGATTCGGACCAGGTGGGATGGTCTGGTGAATCCTGACTCCAGTGAGCGACTGAGGCTTCGTGGCAAATGTTCATCAACTTGGGCATGGCCGCGCGGTGCACGTCGGTGGTGCGGAATTCGTTCATGGCGGTCTCGCTTTCCCATGCGGTCAAAGTCCAAAAAACGTTTTGTGCGTTGATGAGCAATTTGCCGCCGAGAAAACCGCGAGCGTGTTGCACCTGGCGCGCGAATCTCAGTGTGTACCAAAGGAATTGCGTGAGTTAGACGAACGATCGAACTCGCAAGCGGGTGAGGGATATAAAGGTCGCCATAGGAGGATTATTCAGGGAGGGGCTTATCGGGGGTGGCGATTTGAATGAGGAGCACGGAGTCATAATATCGCCGCGACAGGTCGCTAGAGACCGGTGGGGCATCCAGGGGCAACCAGTTCAGCCTGCGAATGGCAATTCGATCTGTAACAAGCGTGAGGAGATATTCGTATGTTCTTATAGAGGTGCGGATGGGAGGGACGATATGAGGGGACGATGGGGTGCAGCGGGCGTGGTGCTCTTGCTGGTTGTGGCGACGGGGGCGGCGGTGGGCGCTGCGCGCGCCGCGGATGACCAAACGCGGGAGCGCGCGGCGAAGATCGTGGTTCAAATCCAAAGGGCAGACTACCAAGGGGATCGCGCAGCGCTGAAGCGACTGTACGCGGATCTGCCGCCCGACGTGGGGGAAGAAGAGACGGCCTCCCGTGTGCGGTATTGGCGCGGATTTGCAATGTGGCGGCGGGCGATCAACGGATTCAATGATTCGGTGGATCCGAAGGAACTGCAGCAGGACCTGGAAGGCGGGATCGCGGAATTCAATGAGGCGCTGAAGCGCGATCCGGGATTTGCGGATGCGAAGATCGGGATTGTGTCGAGCTTGGGGTACCTGATGTACATCCACCGAGCAGAGCAAGACCAACTGCAGGGATATATGGCGAAGGTTCAGCCCGTGCTGCAGGAGCTGAAGGACTCGGCGACGGATAATCCGAGATTCTATTGGGTGATGGGGCCGCTCTATTGGAGGCAGCCCGCGGAACGCGGCGGCGGGCAGGCCAAAGCTTTCGAGGCAATGCAGAAGGGTCTGGAACTGGCGCGGAAGCAGAAGGGCGCGGCGTCCGATCCGCTGGAGCCGTCGTGGGGCGAGCCGGAATTGCTGATGGCCGAGGCGTGGTACTACCAAAATGCGGCGGAACCTGATCTGGACGCAGCGGAGAAGGATGCGCGTGCGGCGCTGACGCTGGTGCCTGATTGGCATTATGTGCGCGACATTCTGTTGCCGCAAATCGAAGAGGCGAAAACCAAGAAGAAAAGCGCCGATAAGGAGGAGGGAGAAATGAGGGGGACAGAAAGCAGAAGGAAAGGATAAAGGCTCTTAACGCAGAGGCGCGGAGGCTGCACGGGGAATTCGTGGATGAGGTTGATTGCAGCAGCTGGTTGATTGACAACGAAATTCGGCAGGTCATCACTACGACCTGGCTTCATGGGCTCAACGGCGGTAGATTAGGCCGATGACGATACCTGTCGCGAGCCATTCCACGAAGTAAGCGACCGATTGTTGGATGGTCAGCATCGACCCGATGTTGAGGTTGACGTAGTTGTGGATTACAAAAGCGCAGACGGAGAAGATCCCGATTAATGCGCCGAAGCGGGCGCCTTCCTTGAAGCCCGAACCACCCTGGTAAAGAAGAGCGTAGATCATGGCGAGCGCCACCATCCCGAAAAACATGGCGGCCATTCCCACCGGCATGGTGGATTTGATTCCCTCCATGGGGCGATAAACAGCCGGGTACTTCATAAATTGATTCCTAAGGGAGGGGATCAAACCGAAGACCACGCCACCGATGGCAAAATAGGTCAAGAAGCCGCCCAAGGCGGAAAGTAGTACACGCGTGATATTCATCGGGAGCCCTCCCTCGATTCAAAGATAACTCTATGGAGTGCGGCCCAGTGGGCGGCACAGTGCTCCGCGCTGTGAGGCGATGGACGCGGTTAGCGCGGGGGGGCATGATAACACCTCGAGCAGAGAAAGGGCTTCCCCATCATTTGAAAGCAAGGAGCGGATAGGAAAGGAATTCATTTCGCTCCACAATATTCGTGCGAGAGAATCCCATTAATTGGTTGGCAGATTGAGAGTAGGAGCTGCGGCAAATAGAAGAAAGAAAAGATAAAAGCTCTCAGCGCAGAGTACGCAGAGGCTACACGGAGAAATTGGATTGGAATAGCTGAGGGCGGAAGAGTTGGGTGGAATTTGTGCCGGTTTCGGGATTCATGTGGCGGAGCTCCCACATAGCAACTACTATGCCGATCAACTCGTGAGCGAAACTCTTGATGCCGGCACGGCGCTGCCACCAATTGACAGGATCGAAGTCAGGGTCCCGGGCAGCCGCGATGTCCACTGTTACTCGCTCGGGGAAAACCCTCCTGAAAATATATCTGGCGCGGCGGGTGTGGTAATTCGAGGTGACCACGACCACGTGCTTCCAGCCATGGGCCACAACCACGGCGCGCAAAGCCTGCGATTCTTCCTGAGTGTCGGCGGCCTGATGCTTGACGACAATGATGGAGGCAGCGGGGACACCGCGCTCGGTCAGGTCATGAGTCATGAAATCCCCGGTACCGGCGTAGGGGCGCAGCATATGTCCGCTGGCCACGACCACGGGCGCGACACTCTCATGAAAAAGTTCGGCGGCGCGCTGGACGCGCGAGCCCCAGTAATCATCGTCGGCCAAAACGAGGATGGCATCGGCGGCGACGGGCGGCTCGTCCACAATCCAGAGATTTCCAGTTTCGCGAAGGATGGGGCCGCGCAGCAAATAGAGGACGAACAACAAAGCGAGGACAGCGAGAAGAACGATTAATTTGAAGATGGCGCCGCCGCGCTCGCCGATTTTTCTGAACCCGGTGCGGGGAGCGGGGTTCACGGGCTGGGATCCAACGATCGGAGTTTTTCAGCCGCGGCTTCCGGCTCCAGTGGATTGAAGTAGACTTCTTTAATGCTGTAAGACTTGCTGCGGCGTTCGACGATGGGCAGGATTTCGATGTGCCAATGGTAGTCGTCGGCGATGGTGGTCCAATAGTTCTTCATCTCCCCTTTATAGGAAGTTGTGTTGGGCGCAGTGTGGACCACCATGTGGTAGTCGGACGTGAGCTTATCGATGCGACGCAGCAAGCGGCCCAGGAGCGTGGCCAGGTTTTTGCGGTTGGCGCCGGGCTTGGGCTGCTCAAAAAGGTGATTGTGCTTGCGGTGCATGAGCCAGACTTCAAAGGGAACGCGGGAGGCGTACGGGCAGAAGGCGAAGTATTCGCCCTGAACGTCGACGACGCGTTTGGCGCGCTTTTCCTCCTGGCGAACGATGTCGCAAAAAACGCAGCGCTCCTTCTGGGCGAACCAGGCAGCGGAGGCGCGCAATTCATAGAGAATTCTGCGGGGGACGAAAGTGGTGGCGGTGACTTGAGAATGGGAGTGGTCCCACTCCGCGCCGGAGACGGGGCCCTGATTCTTGAAGACGGTCACATATTTGAAGCGGCGGTCGCGCTTGAGCTCGAGGATCCTCTGCATGTACACGGAGAGAACGGAGTCAATTTCCTGGTCGGACATGAGGGAAAGCCGCTGGTCGTGCTTCGGGGTTTCGACGATGATTTCGTGGGCGCCGACCAAGCCCATGCGGTCGTAGATGCCTTCGGCCTGGCGGCCAACTTCGCCCTCGATGCGATAAAGCGGGTCGAGATGGGGAATCACGCGGACTTGCCAGGACCCCCCGGAGGGAACGGCGAGCAAATTCTCCTGTTCGTCCTCATGTCCGGGGCAAAGAGGACAGCCGGCAGGAATTTCGACCTGCTCGGGATGCCCGATGACCACCCAACTTCTTGTAATCGGGTCTTTGCGAAGTTCCATGCAGGAAGATTATACCGAAACGAGGTCGTTCGGGTTCGCGGCGGCCACGGGAACTTGTTGCTCGGATGGAACGATATCGGCGGGACGGTTCAAATCGTTGAGCTTGACGCGAAAAACTTTCTTGGCGAGGCCGAGTTTCTTGAGCGTCCAAATGCCGTACCAGTTGAAATCGACTTCATACCATTTCAGGCCGTGGCGAGAAGAGACGGGATGGGCGTGGTGATTGTTGTGCCAACCTTCGCCCCAAGTCAGCAGAGCCACAACCAAATTGTTGGTGGAGTTGTCGGAGGTCTTGAACCGGCGCGAACCCCAGAGGTGCGTGGCGGAATTGACGAGCCAAGTGGCGTGGAGACCAACGACGGTGCGGAGGAAAATCCCCCAGAGGAAAACAGACCATCCACCCCAGGCCAAAAGGATGGCGCCCAGCGCGACTATGGGGACATAGTGGTATTTGGTGATCCAGACGTGAAACTTGTCCTTGGCCAGATCAGGAACGAATTTGGTCAACGTCGTGGTGTCATGGTGCATGGACCTGCCGATAAGGATCCAGCCCATGTGGGCCCACCAAGTTCCGTCCACGGGCGAGTGCGGATCGCCTTCTTTGTCAGAATATTTGTGGTGGATGCGGTGAGTGGCGACCCAGAAAATCGGCCCGCCTTCCAGGGCGAGACAGGAGAAGACCGTGAGTGTGTATTCGACCCAGCGTGGAGTCTTATAGCCGCGGTGAGTGAGCAGGCGGTGGTAGCACATGCCAATGCCCAGGCTGCCCGAGATCCACCAAAGGAATATGGCGACAAAAAGAGCCTTCCAAGTGAAAAAGAAAAGTGCGGCGACGGCGCCGAGATGGAATAAGGACATGAAAGACGTGGTGACCCAATTGATCCTATCGTCTCCGGCATAGGTCCTGCCCAAATCGTCGATGGTCATGGGGACAGAATTTCCTTCGGCTTTATTCAAGTTGACACATTCCCGGCCAGCATTCCGCATGCGCGCCGATTTCTGACTGACCTGTTTTGAGTGCGCCCTCTGAAACGTTGCGGCCCACCAGCGGGAAACGAACTCAGAGCACCGCGCAATAGCATAACAGGATTAGAGTCCAGTCGAACAAAAAAACTTCGGAAAATATTCTGATTGCACAATGAGACAGCCCCTGAAACGCATGCAATTGTGAGCGAAATCACAAGTTAAGGCCCGTGCCGGCGAGTTCAAATCCTGCGAACCCGAGTCTGATTAACGTTGCCTGATACGCCCGGGAAAAACTGTCCACAATTGCACAGAATGAGTTGAATGGGGAAACAGCCCTACGCGCTCCCCAATTCCCGTGCAGGCCGCAAGCCGCCAACCTGACGAAGCAAGACTGACATGATGAGGGTAGCGGGTCCATAGTACTATGCGGAAATGCGGCAAAAGCCAGGAAACTTTTGTGGCAAGACTGTTGGTGGAAGTTAATCTACCCGCTCCGGGTTTTGGAGAGAAGTGATCCTCTATGAATTAGGGTGCGGACGTCATTTTCGATACTGCCAATTGGACTTTGCGCTTTCTCATCTGCGCTGTTTTCGTGTTTGATTGTCCCTATTTGGCGAGCCGTATTTTCGGGCGCAATCCGACACCAGCACGGAACCTCATCGGCAATTGAATCCGTCCATCGAAGCTCTGATCCGCTTATGCGACGATCTTTATGCTGCCAATTGCTGTGAGTGGTTAGTGGCGGTCGCGGTCCCTGTCCGGATGATCGTGGCGCCAATCCCAATACCGCTGCTGATCCCGCGGGAGCAGGACGTAAAGCTCGCGATAAGGCCAGTGACGTTCATTCATGAACTGCCGGTAGGCCTGCTCTTCGCGGTCATCCCAAACGTGCCACTGGTTCCGGCGGGCGTCGAGGTAGCGACGGGGGCCCTGGTCGTCATCGGGATGTTCACGGCGCCAACTCCAATAGCGAACCTGGATATCAGGACCGGCAACGGAGAATTCGATGTAGGGGCGGCTGATGGAAGTCAAGAATGAACGGTAGGCACCCTCTTCCCTTTCATTCCATTCGTGGTGCTCGTGCCGGTCGTCGTCGTAAGAACGATACACGGGGCGGTCATAGCCATCGGGATGAAATTGTCGCCAAAGCCAGAATTGCAATTGGATGCTGAGGTCGGCATGGTCGAAATCAACGTACTGGCGGTGATTTTCATCCATGAAACGGTGGTAGGCACGGTCTTCGTTGTCGTTCCAATCGTGATACTGGCCGGTGTTTTGGTCGTAGTAGCGCCTGCCCGGGCCGCCACGATTGTCGCGGTCGTCGTGATCGGGATGGCCGTGCCGCCAGACCCAGTAGTCCTGCTGGTCGCGCGGGACTAAGAGGTAAAACTGAACGTAATCGCGATGACGGTCGCCAAGATATTCACGATAGGCGCGCTCTTCATTGTCACTCCATTCATGGTAGTCGCGGGCACTCTCGTCGTAGTAGCGACCGGCGGTAGGAGGCCTGTCGCCACGTGCGTCGCGGTCATCGCGATCGGGATGGCTGTGGCGCCAATTCCAGTATTCGGATTGCTCGCGGTCACTTAAGCGCGCGAATTCGCGGTAGTCGCGTCGGTTTTCGGCGAGAAACTGGCGGTAGGCGCGCTCTTCATTTTCGTTCCAGTCGTGCCACTCATGACGTTGCTGATCGTACACTCGCCCCTGTTGCCTGTTGTCTTGTTGTAGATTGGCCGGCCGGCGCGAAGAGTTCGGTAATGCGGAGGCGCGAAGTGCGGCCGGAGTGGTCAGCGCGGCAGTCAGCAGGAATGCATGGATGCAAACAATCCGACGATTCATTTTGAGATTCTCCTGAGCGGGAGCCTGATGAGTGAGTTGGGCCCCCAGTTAGGGATAGTATGCGCCAAAAGAGAGATGGATGGCTGTTCAATTTTGAGCAGGGGATGTTGATAAGGAGGGATTGGGTGATGGTTGAGAGAGAAAAGGGCGGAGGATATTTCATATTTGGAATTTGAGATTTCAGATGAGGACAGAGAACCAGAGGAGCTGTCATGTGTCTGGAGGGGGCGTGCTTGTTTGGCAATGAAGGCCCGGGCCCCCACGGCGGCCTGTGATACATGGGCCGAGCTATGAAGCTGGAACGGAGTCGAGAATTGAGCGTATATGAATGTGAGAACGGTCTCGATTGTGGCGCTGAATGGGCGGCCCTTTGATTCGTTGCCGCCACAGGTCCTACGAGTATGCTGGCCGCAGATTCACAGGAAGACAGCGACGGACTTGGGCTCGAAGCTTAAGTAATTAAATTGGGGGCGAACAATGGGGGCGATTTACCAGGATTTGCGGTATGCGCTGCGGATGTTTTTGAAGAATCCGGGATTTACCGCGGTGGCCATATTGACGCTGGCGCTGGGGATTGGGGCGAACACGGCGATTTTCAGCGTGGTGAACGCGGTATTGCTGCGTCCGCTGCCGTACAGCGATCCTACGCGGCTTTGCTTTTTGTTTGAGAGGCTGCCGTCGGCGCCGATTATTGGGCCGTCGTATGAGAACTGGATGGATTTTCGCGATCAGGGGACTTCTTTTGACGGGGTGGCGGGGGTGCGCAGCACTACGTTTACTTTGACGGGGGCGGGCGAGCCCGAGCGGGTGTTCGGACAGATGGCAACGGCGAATTTTTTTCCGCTGATGGGAGTGAACGCCGCGCTGGGGCGAACATTTCTTGCGGAAGAAGATCGCGCGGGAGGGCCGCCCGTGGCGGTGATTACATTTGGATTCTGGCAAAGACACTTTGGAGGGGCGCAAGATGCGCTGGGAAAGAATGTAACGCTGGACAATCAGAGCTACACCATTGTTGGAGTGCTTCCCGCGAGCTACCAGTTCATTCAACCGATTGACGTGATGGTGCCGTTTGAGCCATGGGCGAAAACATTGCCGGATGACCGGAATTGGCATCCGGGGATTAACGCGATTGCGCGACTGAAGCCGGGCGTGACCCTGGAGCAAGCCCAGGCGGAAATGGCGACGATTGCCAAGCGGTTGGAAAAGCAATATCCGATTTACGACACGGACATGGGCGCGACCGCGGTGGGGATGCACGACCAGTTTGTGCAGAATGTCCGGCCGGCGCTGCTGGTGCTGCTGGGCGCGGTGGGGCTGGTGCTGCTGATCGCCTGCGGGAATATCGCGAATTTGCTGCTGGCGCGTGCGACAGGGCGGCGACAAGAGATTGCGGTGCGCATGGCCATGGGCGCAGGGCGGGCGCGGATATTGCGGCAATTGCTGACAGAGAGTGTGGTGCTTTCGTTTGCGGGGGCGGCAGCGGGATTGCTGCTGGCGTGGGTGTCCATGGCGCCGCTGATCAAGCTGGCGTCAACCAATGTGCCGAATGTGGGGCCGATTGGATTGGATCTGCAAGTGCTTTTCTTTGCGGCGGTGGTGGCGCTGTTTTCGGGGGTTTTGTTTGGGCTGGCTCCGGCGCTGCAGACGGCGCGGCTGGATTTGCGCGGGATGCTGAATGATGCTTCGCGCGGATCAACGGGCGGCGGGCGCCACATTCAATTGCGCGGAGTGCTGGCGGTGGCGGAAGTGGCGCTGGCGATGGTGTTGCTGATTGGCGCGGGTCTGCTGCTTCGGAGCTTTGAACGGCTTCAAGATGTGTCGCCGGGATTTGAGCCGGCGCACCTGCTGGTGGTGGATGTGCCGCTGTCAACGCGGGCCATGCCCAAGTCGGCGCAGAGGATGGATTTTTTTGACCGGCTGATTCAACGCGCCAGCGCTCTGCCTGGGGTTTCGGGTGTGGGAGCGGCAACTTCATTGCCGGTGAGCGGGGGCGGGGGGAGCATTCATTTCAATATCGAAGGGCGCGCGCCGAAGACGGCACATGATTACATCATTATCGGATACCGGCCGGTGGCTCCGGCGTATTTGCAGACGCTGCGTGTTCCGTTGATGCAGGGGCGGCTGCTTGCGGATTCGGATACGGAGAAATCGGAGTACGTGGCGGTTGTGAACGAAGCCATGGCGCAAAAGTTTTTTCCGGGCGAGTCTCCGCTGGGAAAGCACATTCAGATTGGGGCGTTGCCGAGCACCGAAGTGCCGTGGATGCGCGTTGTCGGAGTCGTGGGGGACATGAAACAGAATCTGGCCACGGATCCCGTGGCGGAGATGTACCTTCCGGTCCGCCAGGCGGACGCGATGATCCCGATCTTCTCGCTTTCGTTTGTGCTGAGGACGGAGGGGGACCCGTACTCGCAAGTTTCTGCGTTCCGTTCGGTGGTGCATGATCTGAATCCAGACCAGCCCATCGTGAAAATCCGAACGATGGAAGAAAACATTTCTACTTCCGTGAGCTTGCCGCGGTTTCGGACGGTGCTGCTGGCGATTTTTGCGATGAGCGCGCTGCTGCTTTCGGTGGTGGGGATCTATGGGCTCATGGCGTACACGGTGAGCCAACGGGTGCATGAAGTGGGGATTCGCGTGGCGCTGGGGGCGCAGGGCTCGGACATTTTGCGGCTGATCGTGGGGCACGGATTGAAGCTGGTGCTGATTGGAGTGGCGATTGGGCTGGCGGGGTCGTTTGCACTGACGCGGCTGCTGGCCACGTTTTTGTATGGAGTGACGGCGACGGACCCGGTGACTTTTGGGGGAGTGGCGATCACATTGATTGTGGTGGCGATGGCGGCGTGTTACATCCCGGCGCGGCGGGCGACCAGAGTGGACCCGATTGTGGCGCTGAGGTATGAGTAGCTTCTGGAAGACGGATGCAAGGGGAGGCGCGGGGTAGATTGGCGGCGAAAAGCTGCGGGGCTTCAACCCGACCTGAGCTACACGAGATTCAGGTGGAAAATCCAAAGCAAGACGAGGGGAGAAAAGGAAAGGCCGCGAGCTGGTCAGGGGGATGACAACTCGCGGCCGGGGGGTTGATACGAGGCATGGGCCGGAAAAAATTCGCGCTTGCGGACTAGGTGACGATACTCGCCCAGTTGTCCTCTTCGACCGCCAGGATCATGTTTTTGAAAACGTCCACGTCCCAGCCATCGCCTACACGGAATCGAACAGCGTCTTCGGATTCGCCAACGATGGTGCCGCGCAAAGGAACTCGCAGCTCGCCTGTGGCGACTTGTAGAACCACATGCTGTCCTACCCAAGCTTCGTAGACGCTAGGCATTTTGATTCCCTCGATTAAGAGAATTCTTGCAAGCTGTGTGCAGTTTGCCGGACACAATTGTGCAAGCAAATGGTACTAGTGCTCCAAAATGGTAGAACCGAAGTACTGTTATTGCTTGAAGCACAAATATTGGGGTGGGAAAGTTGCAAGAAATTTGACAGGAAAAAAAGCAGAACCGGCGATTTTCGCGAACATAGGCCACAGAAAAACGTCCCCCGCTGGCTTCCGAAGTACCTCCGTACCGTTCAAATGAATCTGGCGGTTCATTGGTACCCGCACATCCGGAATGAAAGAATGGGTTCAGTTATGGCTCGCCGCGCCTTCACGCAAACGACTGTGAACCACCGCGGCGAGCACCTTTTTGGGATGGAGCAGGAACGCGGACAACAGAGGGTGCTGCGATGATCCTGAAATCAACATTTGATTTGTGGTCAGCGGTTGCAATCCTGAGTCTGGCGTGGCAAGAAAGCTGCGAGAACCCCGCGGTTTTCTGCTACCGTATTGGACGAGAGGTTTTTCTCCGGCGCGGCACACTGATTCCACTTCATAACGAAGACGAATGCTCGAGTCCATCAGGCACCTCTTTCATACCCTCTATGACGTCCAGGGATTAATCCACTGGGGCGGAACTCTGCTGGTTTGCACGATCGTTTTTGTTGAGACAGGCTTCTTCGTAGGCTTTTTCCTTCCGGGCGATTCCCTGCTGGTCACTGCTGGAATAGTTGCCGCCGCTGGGCTCCTGAATGTGTGGACGCTAGTGCCGTTGGCGATCCTGTGCGCGATTGCGGGGGATCAGGTGGGATATTGGATTGGGCGGCAGGCGGGACAGGCGCTCTATAGCAGGCCGGATTCGCTGATATTTAAGAGAAAGCATCTGGAGAGTGCGCACCGTTTTTATGAGACGCACGGAGGGAAGACCATCATTTTGGCGCGGTATGTGCCCATCGTGCGCACGTTTTGCCCGCCCGTGGCCGGCGCGGCGCGGATGAAGTATTCGCATTATTTGACGTACGACATTGCTGGCGGAACGCTTTGGGTGGGGAGTATGATTCTGGGCGGATTTGGCGTGGGGAAATTGATGCCGGGGTTAGGCGAGCGGATTCACTACGTGATCCTGGTGGTGGTGTTTCTTTCGTTGCTGCCGGCGATTGTTGGGGCGATTCGGGCGCGACGTGTGGCGCAGCCGGCGGCGGGCTCTGCTCCGGGAATTGAACGAGATTGAAGCACTTCGATAAAGATGGGACACGCGCGCGGACACTCCTCAGGAAAACCTAGAATTGAAGCAATCATTTTTGATATTGGGCGAGTGATTGTGGGGCTCGATCCGGCACGGGCGCTGTCTGCATTCCAGGGAGCCGGGGCGACTGGCGCGGGTGAGAAATTGTCAGGCGAGAAAATATGGGCAGCGATTCAGCTGGACCCGCTGTGGAAGGGATTCCAGGAAGGCCGCGTTTCGCCGCAGGAATGGTATGTGAATCTTACCCGGAGGTTTGGAGTGCGGGTGAGTTTTGAAGAATTTGTGGCAGCCTGGAATAGCGTGATAGTGCCGAAGACCTTGCTGCCGGACCGGCTGTTCGAACGGTTGTCGCGGCGATGCAGGCTGGTGCTGCTTTCGAATACTGATCCGATTCACGTTGCACACATGGAAGCGAATTTCAGTTTTATGCGGTACTTTTCGGCGCGGATATATTCCTGCGAGGTGAGAGCGACCAAGCCCAGTCCGGTGATTTTTCGGGCTGCAATTCGCGCGGCGGGGGCCCCTGCTTCGCGGGTCATGTTCGTGGATGATGTTCGGGAGTATGTGCTGGCTGCGCGGCGGATGGGGCTGGATGGGGTCCAGTTCCGCACGAGGGCGCTTCTGGAGAGCTCGTTACGGGTCAGGCGGCTGCTGTAGGGCGGAATAGTCGTAGTGGTTTGTGGCGCGTCTGGCGGCCCTGTATTGATTGAGGGAAGGTCCCTTCGGGCTTCACCCCGACCCGAGCTGATCCACCCGAACGAAGGTCGGGGTTGGCTGCGTTTGATTGCCGAACAGTTGCTGAATTTGGTTTGAAAAGGAAAAGATTTGCTCAGTCGGTTACCCCCCTGATACTGCTGAAATCATATCTCATTGAAAATACAGGGACTTAATGCCAGCGGCTTTCTTGGAGTCGTGGCATCGGGATTGCCTTTCTTTGGTAGAAGTCGCCCAGGACCTTTCTGGCGAACGCTTCGACGATTTGAGCTTTTCGCGACTGGAGAGATGGCATTGCGAAGTGAAATCGTTTCCGCGCCTAAGGCGCTTGGAGGAAACAACGTGCGAGCTCTGATGAAGAGTCTGACCATTCCAGCAACGGAATCACAGTTGAGCGTCGCGCTGGCCCTCAGCGTCCTGGTGATGAGCATAATGCTATGGGGAATTCTGTGGCAGGCGAACGTCATTTCGCAGCAGCGTGAAGCCATCCGCTGGTTGTGGTCGCTGCACGGCGGGCACGTAGGGTAGGGCCGAAATCGGGAAGTCCAAGTTTCTCTCTCAGCAGTAGTTCTCTCCTCTGACAGCAATAAACGGGCCGCCCTCCCCCCAGGGCGGCCCGTTCCATTTATGATTAAGTTGCGAAAACCTCCAGGCACGTATTTCGACCTTAGGTGGAAAATCAATTCAAGGGCAATTCACGGCCGAGTGGGAATTGAGATGTAGAGATTACTTTACGAAGAGGGCTTCGCGGACTTGATCCCTGCCCAGATAAGTTTTGGAAGTGTGGAAGTGGGAATAAACGTCCAGGATCTCGCGGTTCTGGAAAATACGCGCGTGGGGAAAAACGCAAGGTGCAGGGACCAATTCGATCGAACGCTCATCCAAAACGCGATAGCGGGTGAACTGGGCGGGGCGCTGACTATGGAATACGGACATGATTAGCCCACCGTCGCGGACCAACCTGCCTAGGCGCTCCGCCGCGCGGCGCATCATGTCATTGTCCAGATAATCGAGCAGGTCCCAGGCGAGAATGGCGTCAAATGACCCCGAAGGAAAATTCAGGTTGGCGTCGAGAAAACGGTCCGCAACTTCCCCGCGAGTAATTCTCTTTTCGTCGACGGGGAGATATTTCTGTTGGTCGGCATAATCCTGGGAATATGCCTTCCAGCCGGTAAGAACATCTTCGGTGGAAACCTTGAAACCGCGCTCCAGGAAAAAGCTGACCGTGGATTGCCACACGGGACCCAGGTCCAGCAAGGTTCCGCGACCTAGACCGCTCAAGTGCCACAGGAAGTCCTTCAGGCTGTTGGAAGCGCGAATAGTACGGGGGGCAAAAGAGGGGCCGGCGGGGGAAACGGAAGGGCTGTGAACTTGGGGACGGGGCGGGGTGATGCCGGGTGCAGAATTTCCCGACGGTGTCGCCGGAGTTGCCAGGCGACCGTGCCCCATCCGCAAAATGTTCAAAAAGCTCATCCGTTATCCGATCCGTCAAATGCCCGCTACAGACTGATTACGCGATGTTATCGTTCCCGTTGGTTGACACACTTACAACACTTTCATGAGCAAGCGAAGAACCAGTCGGTGCGCTTGAGGAAGGCGCCTGATTTGAGACACTTGCGCCGTTCCCGGAGGTGGGCTGTGAGGAAATAGGCGCACCATTCGTGCCCTTATTGTGCTGGACAGGGCGCTCGGCCGGGCGGCTGGACTTCTTCTCCCGAGCCTCCGCCACTTCCAAGTTGCCGCTGACCATTGCACCTTCCTCGATGACCAAGCGCGGCGAGATGGAGTTGCCCTTCCACCGGCCCGTGTGGCCCACGAGGATGCGCTCGGAGGCGAGCAAGTTCCCCTTCAGAGTGCCGCGGACAACAATCTCGCGGGCTTCAATATCGCCGATCACGCGGCCTTCCTGACCAATCAAGACGCGGCTGCCGGCCAATCGGAGAGAGCCATGCACTTCGCCATCCAGCTGGATGTCTTCATTGCCGGTGACTTCTCCCTTGATGCAAATACCCTTGCTCACGAGGCTTGAAAGAGCCTTGGGCACTACGGGTTCAATGACTTGGGGTTTTGGGGGTGGCGCCACTACTGGGGTGGGTGGCGTAACCACAACGTTCTGCGGGGACGGAGATACCTTGGGTTCATCTTGCCTGCGCCACATCATTTCCTCCTCAGAAAGTGTCTCGGTGGGGTCGCTTCGGTGGGTGCCCCGTGACACTGCTAGAGGGGCGAAATATAGTACACCGTCAAGTCGAATGGCAATGGGAAAAGAGGTCAGAAAAGGTACAGGGGGCTTCGTTTGAGTAACTGTCCTTTTTGATTTATTCGGCGATACGTCCACGATTAATAAACAGATGAAAATTGGGGAAGCACAATGGAATACGATCATGGAGGTGCGGACAATCACACCGAGGTGTGACTGGTATCACTGCCAATGCCGGGCAGTGCAGGTAAAAAGAAGACAACGAAGGATGGAGGCTGCTTTGGCAGGGTTCCAGCGGTTGACGGATCCGAGAGATCCCAAACGCAGAGAGCCCAAATCTGGAAAGTGCCTGTTAAGGGACTTACAGCGCTGTCCATGGAGCGGCCTCACCCTTCACCTTGGACGGGTTTAGGCAGCGGTAAGGCACGAAGAGTGAACCAAAGCGCCCCGTAGTTTGGCGGCAGCGGCCGGTCACGGCCGGGATCTCTTCGCAGCCAGCCGCTGCTTTTGTTTTTCAGATTCGCACAGCGGCTCAAGGTTCACAGTAGCCAAGTGCGCGACAAGGATTTTCCTTCTTTTTTTGCGGTGTATCTCCTTGTGACTGCAAGCACGTTCACAGGTGACTTCAGTCACTGCATCGGCGCCCGGCTTGCGCTATACAAGTTAGAGCGGCCGGAATTAACGGCAGAGGAGAACGACGATGAAAGTTAAAGATGTAATGATGGGGACACCAGCATTTTGCACGCCTGAGACAAATCTGGCCTCAGCAGTGGAAATTATGTGGAACCGGAACTGCGGGATTCTGCCCGTGGTAGATGCAGAGGAAAAAGTGGTCGGAGTGGTGACGGACAGGGACATCTGTATCGCCCTGGGAACCCGAAACCGGCTGCCCGGAGAGGTCCTGGTCAGCGAAGTTGCACTCGCCAAGCCATTTACCTGCGCGCCCGACAATGAAGTCAACAGCGCCCTGGCAACCATGAAGGAAGCCAAAGTCCGGCGTCTGCCCGTAGTGAATCCCGAAGGCAAGCTCGAAGGGATCCTGTCCATGGATGATGTCGTGCGGCACTCCGACGCACAAGTAGTGGGAAAGGTGTCCTCTCTTACGCACGACATCGTTGTGGAGACGCTGAAGATGGTGTACGCGCCAGAGTTGCCGCGAGCAGTGGCGCACTAGGGGGTGCGGAGCTGAAGGCAAGCGAGGCGATTCTGAACGTGATGGGATGGGCGGGCTCCCGATTTAGGCTATGTGCGCATGGATCATGGGATGTGGAAGGGATTCGGAGAACTAAGGATTCAGTGATGAATGTCACTGTGGATGGTTTCACAGGTCACAGCTAAAAAGGTATTTCCGATGCAGCATGTGCGTTGGGAGGGGCGCCATGCCAAAGGTGGAGACTATTTCACAGATTTCAATAAAGAACATTCTTTTCCTGACTGACTTCTCGGAGCCTTCTGAGGCGGCGTTGCCGTTTGCGGCA
>Ga0209167_10001047_pt1 | contig 17198 bp, 17 predicted proteins | sample Coa_R1_9_FD_187154 | JGI IMG/M metagenome (GOLD analysis project Ga0209167, IMG submission 187154) | Surface soil microbial communities from Centralia Pennsylvania, which are recovering from an underground coalmine fire - Coalmine... | ecosystem: Environmental > Terrestrial > Soil >... | reverse complement strand
TTCCTAATTCAGGCGAAAGATGTTGCTTTTGGGCGAGGGCCGGGTTGAGCCGCGAGCCGCTGCCGGGCATATCGGCGCGCTTCGGCGTCAGCTTCAAGCACGGCGGAAATAGATTCCAGTTTGCCGGTATCGGTTGCCACGACCACGTCCTCGATCGCCTGGGGAATTTCCTCAAAACCGATGGTCCCGTCCAGAAACGCGGCCACGGCGACCTCGTCTGCGGCATTTAGCGCAACCGTCTTGGCGCCTCCAGCCGCTGCCGCCTCATAGGCCAGCCGCAGACAAGGGAATTTTTTCAGGTCTGGGGGACAGAAGTCCAGATGACGCAAGTTGTTGACCGGGAAGCGCATATCCGATTGAATCCGCTCGGGATACGTGAGCGCATAAAGGATCGGCAGACGCATATCGGTCACCGAGATCTGAGCAAGTATGCTACCATCCACAAACTCGACCATGGAATGGATTGTGGACTGCGGATGGACAATTACTTCCACTTTTTCCGCGGGAAGGTGAAAGAGTCTGCATGCTTCGATGACTTCGAAGCCCTTATTCATGAGCGTGGCCGAGTCAATGGTGATGCGCCGTCCCATCTTCCAGGTGGGGTGGTTCAGGGCCTGGGCGACGGTGATCGAAGCAAATTCGGACGCGGGCGTGTGCAGAAACGGGCCCCCGGACGCAGTGAGCCAGATGCGTTCGACTTCGTCCATGCGTCCGCCGCGCAGGCATTGGTGGACGGCGTTGTGCTCGCTGTCTATGGGAAGTAGCGGCTTGCCCTGCCGGCGCGCTTCGGCGGTGATGAGCTCTCCGGCGGCCACGAGGCATTCTTTGTTGGCCAGCCCGACCGATTTGCCGGCTTTTACCGCTTCGTAGGTGGCTTCCAGGCCGGCAACGCCCACGATGGCGCTGACCACGAAATCCACTTCTGGATGCGTCGCGACGCGGACCGTCCCAGCCGCGCCGTAAACGACTTCGATGTCAGTTAGACCTTCTTTTTTCAGGCGGGCGCGGAGTGCCTGAGCGTTTTCCTCTGTCGCCATCGAAACGACTCGCGGACGCCAGCGTTGCGCCTGCTCAAAGGCAGCGTCGAGATTGCTGCCGGCGGCGAGCGCAACGATCTGAAAGCGGTCGGGATAGGACTCAGCCACACTGAGCGTGCTGCGTCCGATCGAACCGGTCGAACCGAGGATGGCGATGCGCTTCATGGACTAAATGTTCATTTTACGCGCATTGTGCCGGTTCAAGGGGAGATGTAGTAACGCCGCGCTTACTGCATGACCCGCCACGCCACATAAAACCACAACACCGGAGCGGCGAAAAGCAGGGCGTCAATGCGGTCGAGCATGCCGCCATGACCGGGGAGAAGCGCTCCGGAATCTTTCACGCCGGCGCCGCGCTTGATCAGCGATTCGACCAGGTCGCCGAACTGGGCGGCGAGGTTCAGCACGATCGTCAGGGCGATGATGGAGCCCATGTCCGGCTGCTCCAGACCGAAGAGGCCGTCGCGGCGCTCGATCAGTCCCCAGCGCAGCAGCGCGGAACTGAGAGGCTGTGCGTAGTGAAAGAGCAGCCATCCTACGAGGACGCTGGCCACGACCGAGGCGATGGCGCCCTCCCAAGTTTTTTTCGGGCTGACGCGCGGCGACATGAGATGCCGGCCGATCGCCTTGCCCACGAAGTAGGCAAAGATGTCTCCGGCCCAGACCACGAGCAAAAGGTAGAGGACGTAGATCGCTCCGGCGGCCTGCTGGCGCAATTGCACCAGCATCGCCATGGGCAAGGCGATGTAGGCGAAGGCAAAGGTTGATGCGGCGGCGGCGGGGTATCCGTGGCGCAGGTCCGCTCCGCGCATGGCGATGGTGAGGAACAGGAACGGCGCCAGGGCGGCGGCGAATCCCATCAGAACCAGGAATTTTCCGGTCTCAAGCAGCGGCGATTCGGTGCTGAGGGCGAGCGCGACGAAGAGCAGGGCCGAGAACAGATACGTGGGCCAGCGCAGCGGTTGGACGCCATAGGATTCGGTCAGCTTGAGGAATTCGTGAATCGTGAGCAGCGCCACGATTCCGGCAACCACGGCCAGCACGGGCACGGGCGCGCGCAGGATGAGCGCCAGTACGATCGGAATCAGTACGACCGCGGTCGCGATGCGCTTGAGCAAGGGGAGTGGCCGTTACGATCTTGGCATGAAACCGTGATTTTCACCACCGAGGACACGGAGGATCTGAGTTCCGCGCTGGTCAGGATTCTTTCGAGGCCAGTTCGATCGCGGCATGGGACTCGTGATCGAGTCCGCCATAGCGGCGTTCGCGCTTCTGATATTCGGCGACGGCCTCGAGCAGGTGATGTCCGCGAAAGTCGGGCCATAGCGTCGGGGTGACGAAGATTTCGGCGTAGGCGAGCTGCCACAGCAGGAAGTTGCTGAGGCGCATTTCGCCGGAGGTGCGAACGACGAGATCGGGGTCGGGAAGATGCCGGGTGTAAAGATGGCGGCTGACCGTGACTTCGTCAATGCGCAGGTGGTCGAGTCCTCCGTTCTGCGAAGCCGCGTTGACCATGGAGCGGAACGCATCCACCAGTTCGCTGCGGGCGCTGTAGTTGAGCGCCAGGGTCAGAACCATGCCGGTGTTCTGCGCGGTGGCTTCGCGGGCCCAGGTCATGCGCTCCTGCACGTCGTCGGGCAGTTCGTAATCGCGTCCGATGTATTCGAGGCGGATATTGTTCTGGTTCAGCGTGGGAACTTCGGCCTTGAGGTAGCGGCCAAGCAGGCGCATCAGGAAGCTGACTTCGCCCTTGGGGCGCTTCTTCCAGTTTTCCTCGGAGAAGGCGTAGAGCGTCAGGGCCGAAATATGGATGCGGGCTGCGGTTTCGACCGTCGAACGAACGGATGAGACCCCGGCGCGGTGCCCGGCCGCGCGCGGCAAGTGCCGGCGCTTGGCCCAGCGCCCGTTGCCATCCATGATGATGGCGATGTGGCGCGGCAGGCGCTCGGGATCGAGCTTGCGGTAGATTTCAGATTCCTTGCGGTCGAGGCCCTGGGGTTCCTCGGAAGCAACTTTGTGTTGCAAAGTGATCTCCCCGATTTGAGGCTAACACAGGGGCAAGGGCCGGAGCAATGACACGGAAGGCGCGGGGTGGCGAGTTTCGCCCCGATGGGCAGCGGGCGGCTGTCCCTACATAGTTCTGTTTCAATGCCGGCCTTTCGCGGGCAGGAGTGCCCGCGCCACACCTGCTACTTCGTTTCTTCGGGTACGACTCTCACTTCCAGCTTTTCGGTGTGCCGCAGCAGGGTTAGCGAGCAGCTGACGCCGACCCGTACCTCGGTCAGCAGACGATGCAGGTCGTCCACGCCGGCGACGGGCTGGCCTTCGAGCGCGACGATGACATCGCCTTCACAGAGGCCGGCGCGTTTTGCGGGGCTCGCGTCTTCCACGGAGATGACCATCGCTCCGGTTTCTTTCGGCAGATCGTAAAAGCGCACTACGCGGCGATGCACAGGCACGGTCTGGGCGGAGACGCCGATGAAGCTGCGGCGGATGCGTCCGTCGCGCAGCAAGCGGCTGGCCACGAACTTAGCCGTGTTGATGCCGATCGCGAAGCAGATTCCCTGCGCCGGCAGGATTGTCGCCGTGTTCACGCCGACAACACGACCGGCGGAATCCACCAGCGGCCCGCCGGAGTTGCCGGGATTGAGCGAGGCGTCGGTTTGAATAACGTCGTCAATCAGGCGTCCGGAATAGGACCGCAGCGAGCGGCCGAGCGCGCTGACCACGCCGGCGGTCACGGTGGACTGAAATCCGTAGGGCGCGCCGATGGCGATGACGATCTGGCCCACGCGCAGGCGCTGCGAGTCTCCCAGTTCGGCGGCGACGAGGTTGGGCTCGTCGAAGTTCGGGTCCTCGAGACGGATAACGGCGAGATCGCTGGCCGGGTCGTCGCCGATCAGCGTGGCCGGCAGGCGGTGACCGTCGGCGAAGGTCACGGCGATGCGGCTGGCCTCATGCACGACGTGGCTGTTGGTCAGGATCAGGCCGTCGGGTGTGAAGACGAAGCCGGAACCCGTCCCTCCTCGCTCGCGGGGCTGGCCCGAGCGCGTGCGGGCGGCATTCTGATGGACTTCAATGTGGACGACGGACGGGCTGATGCGCTCAACCGCACTCGTGACGGCGGCGGAATAGGCGTCTAGAAGGGTCGCGTTGGGGCTCGGGGCTTCGGAGTGGGCGGAGTTGGGGGCGGAGCGTTCCGTGAAATCGCTCAGGGCAAGGAGAGTCTGGCCAGTGTGTTCCAGGTTCATGCTGGATAGATGAGGGTCAATCTAGGTTGGATTCAGGTGGGCCGTAGGGACTCCCCGACGTGCCGGTTGTTGGTGGTGGTGGGCACGGGGTCCTTCGACTGCGTTACCGGTTCGCGTTCGCGAACCGGTTCCTGCGCTCAGGATGACAAGGGCAGCGGTGATGGCAGAATAGGTCGCAGAAAAAAGCCGGGACCACGCATCGGTCCCGGCGCTTGCAAGTTGGCTGGTTGCCCGGATAAATTGAGCCGTTTAGCAGGCGTGAGCCTGCTGTCGAAATCCTGAGGCTGCGTTCTGGGCAGCCGAAGGAACTGCTTCGGCCACAAAAAAGCGGCGGCCTCAGGAGGCCACGTTACGCACTCCGTCTCGGCCGGATGGTGAGGTCGCGCACCTGGTTAAGGATACTCGACATCTGCATGCCGTTCAGCTGGGAGACGAAGGGCAGGATTTCGGCGATGAACTGATCCTTCATCAGTTCGTTGATTTCTTCCTGGCGGCTGCGTTCTCCGCCGCTGAGCAGTTCGGGCACGGAAACCTCCAGTGCGCGGGCCAGCCGCTCGAGCGAAGACAGCGTCGGCGTGGCTTTTTCATTTTCGATTTTGGAGACGTAGGTCCGGGGAACGGACATGCGTCCGGCAAGCTGCCGCTGGCTAAGCCCGTTGCGCAGGCGCAGCGAGCGGATGGAGGTGGCGAGATTCAGATGTCCGTGCCCGTTGCCAGGCGGCGGCATCAGGACCGGCATTGCAACCGGGATCGGTTCCGGTTCCGGCTCCTCGTCTAAAGACGCGTGGCAGCGGCGGCAATTGTTATTGCTGGTGCGAAATTGAACCAGCAGGCAGTGGTCGCAACGAACGACCTCCCTAGAATCGACCGGGGCAAGAGTCGTGGCCATCCAGGTTGTACGGAGTGCCAGAGCGGGCGCTCCTACTGCAATGCGCAGGAACTTTTCTTGGGGGAGTTCCTGCAACTTCGTCAATCTGGGGCATTTGCCCTGTGGATGTCAACATAAAAATGCACAAAAAATGCGACAATACTCCAGAACGCGCTGCGAGTCGCGCGGAACGCCCTAGGAACAGGCCAAAGCCATGATTGACCGCGAGTCCGCGTGGGGTTTACTAACTGAGTTCACCCAGTCAGAAAGTTTGCGCAAGCATGCCATGGCCGTCGAGGCGTGCATGCGCGCCTGCGGCCGAAAATATGGCCGCGAAGCGCACGAACGGGAAGGGCGCGACTTCAGTCGGGCCGCGGGTCTATCCGAAGAGGAGCTCTGGGGAGTCGTCGGACTGATTCATGATTTCGACTACGAACGCTGGCCCAGCCTCGAAGACCATCCCTACAAAGGAAACGGGATCCTCAAGGAGCGCGGCTGGCCGGAAGAAATCACGCGGGCGATTATGTCGCACGCCGAGTACACCGGCGTCACCCGCGACACGCCGATGGAAAAAGCCCTCTTCGCCTGCGACGAACTCGCCGGATTCATCACTGCCGTTGCGCTGATCAAGCCGGGAAAGTCGCTCGCAGAAGTGGACGTTAAATCGGTGCGAAAGAGAATGAAGGACAAAGCCTTCGCCCGCAAAGTGAATCGCGACGACATTATCAACGGCGCGGCAGCTCTGGGCGTGGACCTCGACGAGCATATCGGCTTCTGCATCGAGGCCCTGAAGCCGATCGCGAAGGAGTTGGGACTGGACGGCAGCGCGGCGAAGCCGGTGTAAGGGATCAATATGGCAACGATCCGCGGCTCAGGAGAAGGACGGCCCTGTGCTAAGATCGGCAGCAACGCGGCTGTGGAGAAAGTGATTTGTGCTGTGCGTCGAGTGCGCCACGAGCATTCCTGATGAATCCAAGTTCTGCGCCAATTGTGGTGAACCGGTGGGAGGTTCAGTTGTGAGCGTGGAATCTCCCGAGCCCGAGGTGTATCTGGCGTGCAGCAAGTGCGGGGCGCGGCTGCCGGAGGGCGCACAATACTGTCTGAAATGCGGCAAGCCGGTCGCGGTGCCTGCGGCGGATTCCGAGTCGGCGAAGTTCTCCCAGGTCAAGCTGGAAGCTCCTCCGGTTTCGAGCGCGCCGGCAAAGGGCAAGCGTTCCTGGCGGCCAATACTGCTGGTGGTGCTGGGAATATTGCTGATTGGCACCGTCTGGACCGCGGTTAGTGATAACCCGTTCGCGCAGGGCATCCAGGAACTGGTTGGGTGGAAGCACGATCACACGATTCTGGATAATCCGTTCACCGTGGGCGCGCATACCTTCCGCTATTACAAATTTGCCCTGCCGGAAGGGTCGGTCAATGTGACCATGATGGGGCAGTTCACAGCATCGGCTGATTCTCGCGGGGTGACGCGGAAGGACGGCCAGGTTGGGGATAAAGGCTCCGACAATACCGTTGAGGTCTACGTGCTCAGCGAGCCTGCGTTTACGGTCTGGCAGAACGGATTCGCGACCAGCGCGGTGTATGAAAGCGGCAGAGTTTCAGAAGGGAATGTGCAGGCCGAGCTTCCGGCCGGAGCCGGGATCTACTACCTGGTGTTCAGCAACAAGTTCTCTCCGAAGTCCGCGAAGAGCATCAATGCGAATGTTCTGCTGCGCTACAAGAGCTGGCTGCCGGACTGGTTGCGGCGGGTGAAGGGGCGCGTGTTGAACTGGCTTGGGCTGTAGTTGGGCGAAAAGCAGATTCCTCACGGCTAAAGCCGTTCGGAAAGACAAAGACTCGGTTAAAGCCGTTCGGGATGACAGAGAGTCGGCACAGCCGTTCGGAATGAAATCTTCCCAGCGCTACCGCATGCTTTCTTCGATTTCTGAAATCCAATCGGGACGTTTGAGCACTTCGCGCGGCTTGGGGCCGTCGGCGGCGCCGACGATGCCGTCCTGCTCCATCAGATCAATCAGGTGCGCAGCGCGGCCGTAGCCGATGCGCAGACGTCGTTGCAGCAGAGAAGTGGACGCCTTGCCGAACTCCACGACCAGCTTCACGGCGTCGCCGTACATGGGGTCAGCTTCGGCGTCCCCACCCTCGGCTGGTCCACCATCGTTGGTGCCGATCGCGGGGTCGTGCAGGTCCTTGGGTGCATCGAGGAACTGCTGCTGATATTCGGCCAGGCCCTGCGCCTTCCAGAATTCCACCACCGCCGCGATTTCCTTCTCTGTCACAAACGGGGCATGGAGCCGGTGCACGCGTGCCGATCCGGAAGGCAGATAAAGCATGTCGCCTTTGCCGAGCAGTGCCTCGGCGCCGTTGGCGTCGAGAATGGTGCGTGAATCCACTTTCGTAGCGACGCGGAACGAGACGCGGGCCGGGAAGTTGGCCTTGATCAGTCCGGTGATGACGTCGACGCTTGGCCTCTGGGTTGCCAGAACGAGGTGGATGCCGACGGCGCGCGCCATTTGCGCCAGGCGCGTGATGGATTCTTCGACGTTTGAGGAATCGAGCATCATCAGGTCGGCGAGTTCGTCAATGATGATGACAATGTAGGGAATCGGCTTGTTATCCTCGGAAGCCTCGTCGAACAGGCTCGGGGTCTCGCCCTGATCGAAAAGGCGGTTGTACTGATCAATATTGCGAACGCCCTTGGAGGCTAGAAGCTTGAGGCGGCGCTCCATTTCGCGGACGGCGTTGCGCAGCGCGTTGGCCGCGAGTTTCGGCTCGGTGATGATTGGTGTGTAAAGATGTGGCACGCCTTCGTAGTTGCCCAGTTCCAGCCGCTTGGGGTCCACCAGAATCAGCCGCACCTGATCGGGCGTGGCCTTGTACAGAATGGACATGATCATCGCGTTGATGGCGACGCTTTTGCCCGCGCCAGTCGAGCCCGCGATGAGAAGATGCGGCATTCCGGCGAGATCGGCGGTGACGATGCGGCCGTTGATATCTTTGCCCATGGCGATCGTCATCTTCGACTTCGAGCCCATGAATTCCTGCGACTCGATGTTCTCGCGCAGCCATATGATTTCGCGCTGCCGGTTCGGCACCTGAATGCCGACGGTGCTTTTGCCGGGCATGCGCTCGACCAGGATGCTCTCGGCTTTGAGCGCCAAGCATAGATCGTCAACCAGATTGGTGATGCGGCTGTACTTGATGCCGGCCTCGGGCTTGTACTCGAAGGTCGTGACCACCGGACCGGGATTGATCTGCGTGACCTGTCCGTGAACGTCGAATTCGGCGTATTTCTCGGTCAGCACTTGTGCGAGCAGCTTGAGTTCATCGGCATCCACAGCTTGTTGCTCATCGGGGCGCTGGAGCAGGCTGCTGGAAGGCAGTTTGTAGCCGCCTGCGATGCGGGGCATGGTGGTCTTGGCTTTGCTGCCGCTGTCGGCGCGGTCCATTACTTCGGGATCGGCGGCTTCTGAAGTAGGCGCAGTCTCTGGGGGAAGCGATTCGGCGAGAATTCCGCCGGTGGCCGCCGAGCTTCGCTCGGCCGGAGAGCCGAGGGCGGCTGTCCCTACATTTTGTTCGGCCATCATGCGTTCAATCCCGGTGCGCCGTGCCTCGGCCGGAGTCACGGCGAGCTGCGGCCGCGAAGGGATTAACTGCGTCTTCACAACGGGCTTCGAGATGCGGCGCTGCTCGAGTTCTTTCTGCTGGCGTTTCTTGGCACGCTCTTCCCGCCAATCCTGGTAGCGATTCCACAGCGCAGTCACGAAGGCAAAGCGAGTTGGCGCCCACAGCTGGATGGAGGCGAAAGAAAATGCGGTCGAGAGATAGAGCGCGACCGCCAGAACGCTGCCGCAGACAATGTAGGCGCCGACGAGGTTGAGGTAATGAATGAGGAAGTCGCCCACAACACGGCCCAGCAGGCCCTCGATCGGGATGACGTGCATCCAGCGCAGATGGCCGGGAAGCAGCGCCAGCAGCGCGGGAATGAACATTGCCAGCCAGATTCCGCCCAGGCTCTTGGCGATCGGCGATTGCACCTGGCTGGAGCGGAACCAGCGCAAGCCGAGCATGGCCGGGAAGATGACCAGCAGGAATGCGCCTACGCCGAAAAACTGCAGCAGGCCATCGGCCATATAGGCGCCGACAACGCCGATCCAGTTGCGGGCGGCGTGCGCGCCCGTCAGAACGGAGGCGCTGTTCCACGAGGGGTCGAGCGGGGAATAAGAAGCAAGCGAGAGGAAAAGGAGGAGCGCGAAGACACACAACAGGAATCCGACCAGCTCGTTGAGCCGGCGGTTGCCCGTGGGCACAAAAATCGTGGCGAAATAATCCATGAGGCCGGATTCATCCACGAGAGAGCGATCTCCCGTGCCGCAATCGGCCAGAGCCTTTTCATTATGCCAAGAAGACAGGCGGTCGGCAATCGGGGAATTGAGGCGTAGTGGCGAGACGGTTTCCCGGAGCCGTTCCGGGGGTATCGGCTGTCGTTTGCCTACTGCAGGTGCATGGCGATCGCGGCGGCGATCACAAGAACGCCCGCGATAATGCGGTACACGATGAAAACCCGCAGGCTGTTCGACTGCAGATATTTCACCAGCCAGGTGATTGCGGCGTATCCCACTACGGAGGAGACAAGAATGCCGACCAGGAACGGCATGCGCATGTTGGCGGGCAGGCCTTCCTTATGAAGTTCGTGGATTTTCAGCAACGCCGCGCCGGCAATCAGCGGCGTCGAGAGCAGGAAACTGAAGCGCACGGCGGCGTCGCGAGTGAGATTGCGGAAGAGTCCGGCGGTGATGGTCGAACCGGAGCGCGAGACTCCGGGGATGAGAGCAAAAGCCTGGGCGCAGCCGATTACGATCGAATCGGACAACGAGATCTCGGTCAGAGGCTTTTTCAGTTCGCCGATCTTTTCTCCCAGCCACATCAGCAGGGCGACCGCGATCAACGCGCCGGCAATGAGATAAATGTGTTCGCGGAAATAGTCTTCGGCGGAATGTTCGAGAAGCTTGCCGGCGATCGCCCCTGGAATCGTGGCAATGGCCAGAAACCAGAGGAGCATGCGTTCCTCTTTCTGCTCGGCGGGCGTGAGGTTCTCGTCCCCGGTTCCGGCTTCGGAGAAGCGCACAACTTTGCCGCCCAGCGCGGCGCGGATAATCTGGAACCAGGTGCGGCGAAAATAGAAGAGCACGGAAATCAGCGTGCCGAAGTGGAGCGCTACATCGAAACTGAGTTCATGGGCGGGCGACAGCTCGTTCCAGCCGAGCAGACGGCGGACGATGATCAGGTGGCCGGAGCTGGAAATCGGAATAAATTCGCCGAGTCCCTGAACGATGGCGAGAACGATAGCTTGATAGATGGGCAAGAGTCAGTCCGTCGTGTTTCCGTAGGTTGGTACGGCCTGTTGAATGTAAAAGATGAGCCGCTGGGCGCGCAAGGACCAGTCGCTCTGGGGATATTTATCGAGGATTCTCTGCGCCAGAGCCAGGGCGCGGACTTTCGATTCTTCTGATTTTTTCTGATTGGCCTCGGTCTTGTAGATCTCAATCAGCGCTGACTTGCGCCAGGCGGCGTCATAGAGCGCTTCGGCCGCATCGGGCGACTGCTCGTGGTCGGCCACGTACTTCTCATACAGGTCAGCTTCTTTCTCCGGGCATTTCGAGGCACCCTGCCAATCGCCGCAGAGCTTGTTTTCGAGCAGGTGGAAGGCGGCCAGGTCCGCCCACTTCGTGCCGGGAAATTTCTTGATGACCAGCCGCATCCATTCTTCGTCAATCTGTCCGCGCATGTAAGGATCGCGTTCGCGGGCCGAAGGCCGGGTCATCACGTCGGAGCGCTCGACCTGCCAGCGAATATCGGCGGCGCGGTAGAGGCCTTCGCCGGCGAGCGGGGAACTGGGGAAGAGGTCGTAGATGCGATAGTAGAGGCGTTCGGCGTCCTGGGCGGCGTCGCGGCGTCCGCGGCGGCGGCTGGCCTGGTCTTCGGAGTCGGCGGCTTCGCCGAAGATGATCCTGTCGCCATTCGGAGTCGAAGTCCCGACGAAAGCCTTGCCCACAATCCATCCGGTGATGGTTTGCTCTTCGATGAGTTCGTCGGTGTCGCGGTCCCGGCTGGCCGGGCGGATGATGGCTTCGACGTGCACCCAGTCGCGACTGGTATCGAGCACGACGAGTTCGTAGCCGCGCTCAGTTTCTCCCAGTCTGGCGGCGTCGGTGCTGGGAGCGACGCGAATCGTTTCCTCACTCACCGTGGTGCCACGAACGGCCTGGGCAGAACATAGGGTGGTGAGAAGCGAAGCGGTGAGAGCGATAACAGCGCTGGTCCGATGCATCTGCATTTCTAGATTATTGGCTCTAAAGAGGTCGCTTGCAATGGCTCAGGACGAAGGCCCCGGTATCAGCCTAAGTTGCGAAAATTCCGGCATGCTACATGCGCGTGAGCTGAGGAAGCGCGTCGAAGTGGGTGTCACGGGCAAACAGAACCAGCGAATGTTGCAGCACGAGGGCTGCGATCCACATATCGTTCGTGGGAATGGGACTGCCTTGCTTGCGCAGTTGCCGGTAAACGGCGCCATAGTGATGCGTGGTCTGTTCATCGGCGTAGAGAACTCCGACCCCGGACTTCAGCAGGAAACGGCGTAGAACGGCCTCGTTGCGCGGACCTTGGGTGCCCACGGCAAATCCGGAGCGCAGTTCTCCCAGCACGATGAAGGGCAACCAGACTTCATCGGCGCGTTCGACCGTTTCGACCACGGACGCATGGCCCCGGCAGAGGTCGGTATAGCGGTTCGTGTCGAGCGCCAGCCTCACTGCCACATCTCTTCGTCAATGGTATCCTGCGCGGCCAGAGCGCTGTCGAAGGCGGCATCTTTGCGCCAGGTACCGGCGACGTCGCCCATATCGCGCTGCCGGTGGCTTTCCCCGGAAACGCCAGCGCCGCGGGCCAAGGCCTCAATCAGCACTTCGTTGAGGCTCTTGCCCCGCTCACGGGCGACCCTGCGAAGAGCATCGTCCACTGTTTCCGGCACGTTGCGGATCGTGTATTGCATGCATACATTGTAGGCAATGCAGGCATGCAATGCAAGCGGATTTGCCTGGGGCTGGTATTTTCGCCTAGCCGCGAAGCCCTGCGAGCATCTCGGGTTCGATGTTGCCACCGGAGATGATGGCGACGTTCAGCTTCGTGGCAGGGAGTTGATCGCGGCGAAAGAGAAAACCGGCGGTCGCGACTGCACCGCTGGGCTCGGAGATGGTCGCGGGATTGGCGGCGAGAAGCCTGGTGGCTGCGCGGATCTCGTCTTCGCTGACGGTGACGATATCGTCCACGAACGCGCGAATGTGCTCGAAATTGATCGGGCCGATGCTTTGCGTGCGCAGGCCGTCGGCGATGGTCTGGGAGACCTGACTAGCGTCGAACTGGGCGATCTTGCCGGAGCGGAAGCTGGCCTGCGCGTCGGCGGCAAGTTCAGGCTCGACGCCGATGACTTTGATTTTGGGGTTAGACAGTTTGATCGCGGCGGCGACGCCGGAGATGAGACCTCCGCCGCCGACGGGCGAGAAGACGGTCGCATCGACTTCGGGTAGACCTTCATTCGCTAAGTCTTCGAGGATTTCGAGCCCAATCGTGCCCTGGCCGGCGATGATTTTTTCGTCGTTGTAGGGCGGGACGATGACGTATCCGTGTTGGGCGGCGAGTTCCTCGGCTTTGAGTTTGCGTTCGTCGGAGCCGGGGCCGACGATCACGATCTCGGCTCCTAGTTTGGCGGTGGCTTCGCGCTTGATCAGCGGCGCGTTGTCGGGCATGACGATGACGGCCTTCACCCCAAGCGCGCGGGCGGCGTAGGCGACGCCCTGCCCGTGGTTACCAGAGGAATAGGTGATGACGCCTTTCTTGCGGTCGTCGTCGGAGAGCGACGCGATTTTGTTATAGGCGCCGCGCAGTTTGAAAGCGCCGATGGGTTGCTGGTTTTCGGGCTTGAGGAAGAGGCGGCGCGCGGGTTCGAAAGTCCGCACTTCTCGCGCCAAAGGCGCGCGAGAAACGGGGCACCCGTAATCGAATTCGACGAGGCGCGTGCGGACGGCAATGCCGTGGAGTCGGGACTGGGCAGAGTGCAGGTCGGAAAGTGTGATCATTTCGGCTGATTCGTACCAGACCGTAGAATAGCAGGGCCAACCCGCCGGGCTTGACATCATGATGCCATTATTTATAGCATCATGATGTGCGAACCACTCTTACCCTCGACGACGATCTGGCTGCCCTGCTGAAGAAAGAAGTTCGCAAGTCGGGAGAGCCGTTCAAGCAGGTCGTGAACCGATACCTCCGTCTGGGGCTGACGACTCCCAAACAGCCGCCGCGGAAGCCGTTTAAAGTCACGCCAATCAATCTCGGGCTACCTCGGGATTTCGACAAAGTTGAGGAATTGCTCGAATACCTCGAAGGCCCGGACTACCGGTGATCGTCCTCGACGCGAACCTGCTTATTTACTCGTACAACAGCGGTTCGGCCTATCACAAACAGGCGCGCGCATGGCTGGAGAGCAGCTTGTCGAATGCTGATGTTGTGGGACTGCCGTGGCAAGCGGTTTCTGCCTTTCTGCGGGTCATGACCAATCCGAAATTGCCCGGGGAACGCTTCAGTCTGGGGCAGGCGGCACAAATTGTGGATCTCTGGCTGGCGCACCCCAATGTGCAGATTCTGGCCCCGGGGGACCGTTACTGGACCCTATTTCGAACCATGGTGGTTGAAGGACGAGCGGCGGGGCCGTTGGTGAGTGATGCGGAGATTGCCGCGCTCGCGGTTGAGTATGGGGGTGTGCTGCACACCGCGGATCGGGATTTCGCGCGATTTCCGGGGCTGCGGTGGGTGAATCCGCTGAGTTGATTCAAGGCATCCTGATCGCCCTCAGCCGAGTGCGATCCTCGAATCGCATCCATCGCTATTTGTCGAGGCTGTTGCAGTGGCTCGGCTTCGCGTTCACAGGACGGACGAATGCGTCCGTCCCTACGCGAGCGGCCTAGATCTCCAAGATCACTGGCATGATCAACGGGCGTTTTTGGCTCTGCTTGGAGATATAGCGCTTGAGGTCGGCGCGGATTTTTTCTTTGATCACGCCGTAATCGGCTTTCTCTTCTTCGCTCGAATGCGCCAGCGTGTCTTCGACCATGCGCTTGGCGCCGTCCATGAAGCCGTCTTCGCCCACGTTGAAGCCGCGGGTGACGATTTCCAGCGACGACTCGACTTCTCCAGACGCTTTGTTGATGGCGATGATGGGCAGCACGATGCCGTCTTCGCTCAAGTGGCGGCGGTCTTTGAGGATCAAGTCCTCGACCACGTCGGTGCGGTTGCCGGAGTCGATGCAGACGCGGCCGACATTGACGCGTCCGGTCTTGCGGGCGCCGAGCTCGTCGAATTCAAGCACGTCGCCGCTTTCGATCAGCATGACCTTCCCGACCGAGCCGTGCATGGCGCCAGCCATTTCGGCGTGCAGCTTGAGTTGGCGGTATTCGCCGTGGACGGGAATGAAATAGCGCGGCTTCACCAGGTTGATGATGAGCTTGAGTTCTTCCTGGCTGGCGTGCCCGCTCACGTGAACCGGCGGCGACGTGCCGTCTTCGTAGATGACGTGGGCTTCGCGGCGGAAGAGGTGGTCAATCATGCGGTAGATGGTCTTCTCGTTGCCCGGGATGATGCGCGAGGAGAGCATGACCGTGTCGCCTTTTTCAATCTTGGCGTGCTTGTGATTGTCCACGGCGGCGCGCGAGAGCGCGGACATGGGCTCGCCCTGCGTTCCGCTGATCAGCACGCAGACTTTTTCCGGCGCGAAATTCTTCATCTCGCCGGGATTGATCACCAGGCCTTCGGGCACTTGTATGTAGCCGAGGTCTTCGGCGATTTCGGCCGAGTTGTTCATCGAGCGGCCGATGAAGGCCACCTTGCGCCCGTGCTCATGCGCGAGTTCGACGGCAAGGTTGATGCGATGGATCGAAGATGAGAAACACGAGATGAACAGCCGGCGCTTGGTGTGAGCGAAGACTTCGTCAAACTTGCGCCGGACGGCTCGCTCGCTGGGCGTGTAGCCGCGGCGCTCGACGTTGGTGGAGTCCTGAAACAGCGCGAGCACGCCGGTCTTGCCATATTCGGCGAAGGTGTGCAGGTCGAAGAGATTATTGTCGGTGGGAGTGGGGTCCACCTTGAAGTCGCCGGTGTGAATGATGACGCCGAGCGGGCAGTGAATGGCGAGCGCGACGCAATCCACCAGGCTGTGGGTCACGCGAATGGGATGGATCGTGAACGCTCCGGCCTTGAAACGCTCGTTGGGCCGCATTTCGCGCAGGTCGGCGTCGTCCAGCAGACCGTGCTCGTCGAGTTTGTCTTCCACATAGGCGAGCGTGAACTCGGTGCCCCAGACGGGTACGTTGAGTTCGGCGAGTATCCAGGGCAGCGCGCCGATGTGGTCCTCGTGGCCATGGGTGAGGATGATGCCGCGGACCCGCTGACGATTCTCGACGAGATAGGAAATGTCGGGGACAACGATATCCACGCCGAGTAGCTCGGCTTCGGGGAACATGAGACCGGCATCAATGACGATGATGTCATCACCCCAGCGCACGGCCATGCAGTTCATGCCGAATTCGCCCAGTCCGCCGAGAGGGATGACTTGCAGTTTTCCGGTAGGCATCGAGTAAGAATGATGCTAGCACGTTCGAGTCGCGAGTACCGAGTCCTGGGCCGCGAGGCGGCGCGTTTCTGCGGGCGCTGAGCCAGCTTGCAAATGAGAACTGGAGGAAGACCTGGTCACCTGCTGATGGTGTTCCCGTTGACTCTGCGGTAAGGTGGAGTGATGGCGGAGCAGCGCAAATCGTGGCTGGGGCGGCGCGTGGAAGGAGCGCTGGTCAAGGGATTGACGCGCGCTTACTCAACCGTGCGCGTGGATCCGGCGAAATTTCTGCTGCAGTTGCGCGCCGCGTACCGGGTGCCGATCAGCGGCTATCACGGCGTGTACTCGCTCGAAATCGGCGAACTCGACGCCGTGGCGGATTCAATCGTCCGCAGCGGAATGAAGCTGGCGGCGCTGGAGGGCGCGGGATTCGGTCTGGGAGGATTGCTCACGATCGTGCCCGATCTTGGCATTTTGTCGGCGATCACGATGCGCACGATTCAGAAGCTGAGCCTGCTCTACGGATTTGAATTCAACACCGACGACGAAATGGCTGAGCTCTGGATCGCCGCGGCCAGCGCGGCCGGAGTGGACATCAGCCGGGAACTGCTCGAAAAAGAAGTGATCAACAAATTTGTGCCGCGCGTGATTCAGCGCATCGCGGCGCAGGCGAGTGCCGAAGTAGTGGAGAAGTGGGCGGGACGGCTGATCCCGCTGGCCAGTTCCGCGATCGGGGCTGGGTTGAATTACTGGTTCGTGCGGGCCTGGGGCGAGCGGGCCAAGGCACATTTCCGGCAAAGGCATATGCAGCTGCGGCAGCGGACGTTATGTGGGGCGGACACTCCTGTCCACCGCTCTTGACTTTGAATTTGAATCTGAATCCGACAAAGAGCAAAAGCAAGATCAAAGGCAGCGGACAGGAGTGTCCGCTCCACACAATCAGGCACACGCCAGTGCTACTGGGCGCTGTGATACAAAAATAAAATGCCGTTTTTTTCCTGCTCAGCCATTCTTTTTGATCTTGACGGAGTGCTTGCCGACTCGACCCGCGCGGTGGAGCGCGAGTGGCGCGAATGGGCCGCGCGCAAGGGCGTGGATGGCGACGCGGTCATGGCCGTCGCGCACGGCGTGCGCACGATCGAGGTAATCCGGCGTGTCGCGCCGCATCTCGATGCCGAGGCCGAGGCGGCCGCGATCGAAAATCACGAAGCCGGCGATCAGACTGGAGTGGTCGTGATGCCGGGCGCGGTCGAACTGGTACGTTCGATCCCGGATGGAAGATGGGGCGTGGTGACGTCGGGGTCGAGAGCGCTGGCGCAGAACCGGCTGCGCCATTGTGGAGTTCCGATCCCTAAGGTGCTGGTGACGTCGGACGACGTGGTGAATGG
>Ga0209167_10001046_pt1 | contig 17200 bp, 13 predicted proteins | sample Coa_R1_9_FD_187154 | JGI IMG/M metagenome (GOLD analysis project Ga0209167, IMG submission 187154) | Surface soil microbial communities from Centralia Pennsylvania, which are recovering from an underground coalmine fire - Coalmine... | ecosystem: Environmental > Terrestrial > Soil >... | reverse complement strand
CACCAAGGCTTGCCCCGATAAAAAGCAGAGCATGCCATAGGCGCAGTACAACAATGCACTGGAGATGGAGTCATGCTGGTACGCGCTTGTCCGAAGGGCGAGTTGTCCGAGAATCAAAATCCCAAAACCCGCCATGGGTAAGAACAGGGGGTTCCAACGGATGACCATTTCGCCATCCAGCCACTGCCTGGCAAGCCAGACGAGAGTGAGAACGACAGAACCGGATTCCAGGACAAAGATGGACCAAGGTTCAACCGCTCCGAAGGCGAGGGGACCGAACATCAGTAAGCCAAAAGTTCCGTAGAGCAGGATGGTGCCGAGGAGCAGCGACAGTTCGCGGCGGTCGGCATCCGTCATCTGGCGGGAAGGCATCTTGCGAGACGATATTTTGCGGGTAGGCATGCGATTGGGTTTGCCGGCGGCTTGCCTAAGACGGTTTCCTGATGATGCGAAAGTCGTCGATCCAGAGCTTACCACGGATCGGACTGTTCGCCGGAAGCCGCCGGACGTGCAGTACGACCAGTTTGCAATCAGGGCTGGTAGTGAATTCGCCGTCGACTTTCTTCCATGAGTCCGCGTCTCTCAGTTCATCGCTTTCGTAATAGGTCGCCTGACTGTACATGTCGGTAATGGTGAAGTGCGGACCGCCGGCACCCTCCTGTTCCCCCTTGTTCTGGTATCGCGCCGAGAATTGATACTTGGTATTGGGCAGCACGGGGACGAGTTGGTAGAAGCCGGCGTCGCTAATCCTGGGGCCGTCGAAAGTGATCATCAGCGAGCGCGGGCCGCGAACGTGGGGGCTTGGTGCAGGCGCGGAGCGAAAAGTCCTGGTCACAAAATTGAATAGCTTCGCAAAGAAACCGATTTGAGCCGGTTCATCCTGGTGGGGAGTCTCGAGGGGTTCCAGAGTCAGGCCCACACCTGGCTGCCTCTCATACTGCCAGTCGAAGGGGTTGTTCAAAACGTCCAGCGTGAAGGTACTGTTTACTACCTGATTTTCCAGCGTCGGCAAATAACCCGAGAGTTCGAATCGGCTGGTCATCTGCTGCCAGACCGCGACAGCCTGGTCGACCTCTTTTTGCTGAATGAGAAAGCGGACATATTCGTAGGCGAAGCGCTTATCGAAGGGTTGATGGCTTCGCATCAATGCGTCCCAGATCTTGAAAGTGCTCTCAGTTTCATTCCTGATCTGGAGCGCGAGGGCGCCAACGTCGGTGTCGTCGGGTGCGGAGGCCGCTTTGCGCAGCTGGAGACCCACATTACCCTCGAGCAGGGTGAGGAACGCGATGTACGCGTCAGCTGTAGGTGGGACCACATCGCGCAGCAAAATGTCGACATCCGGATTCATTCGCCAGCTGGCTTGGATGGCTGGAGCGGCCAGGGAAGTGTCATTCGCCATAACCACGCGGAATTCCCGCAAGGCTTTCTCGCTATCGCCCTGAACCAGGTAAAGATTGGCGGCTTCCCAGGCCACGTCAGGAGTCTTGGAATCGGCCAGAATGGCGCGCTCCAGAGCCGTTGTTTGATTTGCGGTATCGCCCAGCACCTGATATGCGCTGGCCAGGTCGAACCAGTAGCTGGCGGAATGCTGGTTAAGATGGACCGCCTTCTCGTACTGGCCGATGGCGCTCACTGGATCCCGGGCTACTAAGTCGTAATAGCGACCCAGGTGGTCGTGGTAGTCGGCGTTGAGGGGATCGAGCCAGGCCGCCGCTTTCAGCCAGGTCAAGCCGGTGCGGTTGCCGGCAAACGAAGCGATGAACTCGAGGGACACCAATCCCAGGTACAGGGTTGCGAGCGCGAGGGCAACGGCCGCGACCAGCCGCTTCCGAGCCGGTGATTGGAAGGGAATCTTCATGTCGTTCGCTTGATGACTCTAAGCTGAATGATCCAGCTGAAGGACGCTTCGTTACGCAGTGCAGGGTTACGCCCTGCTGGATTATGCGCTGCTGGAAGACGGCGTGGAAGTTTCCTCCAGATCATCGTCGTCGTCCTTGTCTTCCGAAGCCTCCGCGTTCTGGTAATACTGAGCGTATTTGCCCTGATATTCGTAGTAATAGTAGTAATCCGGAGAACTCAGGTCGACCGCATTCAGCAGGACTCCGATCACTTTTGCGCCGACCTGGGTGAGAATGTCGCGTGCGCGGCGCAAAGATTGTTTCTTGGTTTGGCCAGAGCGAATTACGAGTATGACGGCATCGGCTCGAGGCGAGAGCACCACTGCATCCGTAACGGACAGAGATGGGGGCGTGTCGACCACAATATGGTCGTACTGCTCGCGCAACTGAGCCAGTACATCCCGCATGTTCGAGGAAGCCAGCAGCTCAGCCGGGTTCGGCGGCGGAGTTCCGGCGGGGAGCACGAATAAGTTCGGAAGAATCGAGGTACGCGTGATGGCCTGCTCGAGGGTGGTGCTGCCCGTGAGGACGTTGCTCAGTCCGCTCCGCGGTCCCATGCCCAGGGTTTTGTGAATGCTGGGCCGGCGCAAATCGGCGTCAATCAACAGAACGCGAACGCCTTTCTGAGCCAATACCACGGCGCAGTTGATGCTGGTGGTAGTCTTGCCCTCCTGCGGCAGGGCGCTGGTGACCATGATGACCCTGGGAGGAGCACCCAGGTTCGACAGGAGTAACGAAGTGCGCAGGGCTCGGTAGGACTCGGCCATCTGCGACTGGGGCCGGACCTGGGTTACCAATTCTACGGCTTCTTTGGAGGACGCGATTACCAGGCGTTTGGCGTCCGGTCCCTCGCGCGCAGATTTAGAACCGAGCGGAATCATGCCGAGGGATGGCAGGCCAGAGATTGTGTGGGCCTGTTCGGCGGTGCGGATCGTGTCATCCAACCCTTCGAGCAGAAATGCCAGGCCGACGCCGGAGGCCAGACCCAGCATGAGAGCGAAGCCGAGATTGCGAGGGATGTTGGGCTCGATCGGGTAACTGGGGGGGCGGGAGTCGTCGACGATGACGAAGTTGTTGGCCTTTAATCCCGCAGACACGCTGGCTTCCTTGAGCTTTTCGAGGATGCCTTCGTACAGCGCGCGATAGGTGTCGGCGTCGCGCTTGAGCATGTTGTACTCGATCGCGCTCTCGTTCAGTTTGTTGGCTTCCTGTTTTTGTCTCTCGAGGGCATCGTGCAGCAGGTTCTCGCGGCCCAGTGCCGTCATGTACTGGCCACGGACTTTGTTGACAATTTTCTTCATCTCGCTTTGAACTTGCGAGTCGATTTCCTTCAGTTGATTGTTCAACTGCGCGAGCTTGGGATAGGAAGGCCCGAACTGCGTATTGAGATCGGCAACCTGAATCTTCAGTTCGGCGCGTTTGCCGAGAAGGGTATCGAGGAGCACCGAAGGCGACTGCGGGCCGATGTCAACGCCGCCGGCGCTGGCCGCGACCGCGTCCGGATCTCCGGACTCGACCAGACGGTAGAACGACTCTCGGTCCATGCGCTCACTCTCGGCAGCGGTGAGCGCTTTGTTGAGTTCGTCCAGTTTCTCGGTGGTGATATTTTGCTTTTCATCGATGCCGAGGATTTCATGTTCTTTCTGATAACGCACCAGCTTTTCCTGGGAGGATTCCACTTTCATCTGCATATCGACGAGTTGATTTTGCAGCCAGTCGGAGGCTGCCATGGTGGCGTCGAAACGCTTCTTGCGGTCGTCCTCGATGTAGCTCTGCATTAGCGTGTGCACCACGTTCGCGGCGGTCTGAGGGTCGGGGCTGCGGTAGTGGACTTCGATGATGCGGGAATTCGTGCTGACCGCAACTCGCAGATTTCCCGTGAAACCGCCGAGAAGGGAAGATGCCCGCGCGGGATCCTGCAGGGGATCAGGGTCGAGATCGGGCGAGGGGGCCGGAGATGCTTGTCCGCCGAACTCTGGCCGGCGGTCCAGGTTCAGGGTTCGTATGACTTCCAAAGCGAGGTCGTCGCTCTGCAGGATCTTGACCTGGGTTTCCAATTCACTGGGATCGTAGTAGTCGAGGTTGAAGGTCGCGGTGTTTTGAAAATTCAGGCTGTTATCGGGCTTGTTGATGGCAATCTTGCCGCTGGCCTCGTAGACCTTGGGCATCCTCAGGCTGGCGATGGCGACCAGCGAGAAGATTGTCGCCAGACAACCCAGGATGGTCCATTTGTGCTTTCGCAGAACGTTCAAATAATCGCTGATAGCAGACTCTTGCGAAGGCAATTGAGGATAGATCGGTAGACCCGGAAGGCGCCCCGTGTCGAGACTGTTTGCGGGCTGAATTTCGCGAACAGTCGGGTTATTCGCCTGCACCAGGGGTCCAAAATCCATGCCTGCTCCTCAACGAGTTTGTCACTGCTCCAAGCCCGAACAGGGCTGTGCTGAATGTCGACTACTGAGTCCCGGTTCGAAGAGGCTGGTCCGTCGCGCGGGGAACTGGTTTCGCACTGCGTAACTGGAGAGTTCGATCGACATTTTAGCATTGGAAGGGCGAAAGCCGCGCGAAATTTAAAACGCTGCCGGGGAAAGTGCGTCAGAGTCGTACGCCGTGGGAAGAAAGTCCGCTATACTAGCGGGCAACGGGAGAGCCAGACTGGGAGCCGCATACCGGGTGGAAGACAATTCCCGGACGTGAACATGGGATGACGCGGCGGCTACGACCCGAGGTATCTGATTCTACGTAGGTTGGTCGCGAGGCGGATGGGATGAATTGGTCGGAACAGGTGGTTCTGGTTACGGGCGGGACCGGGTCATTCGGGAAAAAGTTCGTCGAGACCATGCTGAAGGAGTACCAACCGAAGCGCCTGGTGGTCTTCAGCCGCGATGAACTGAAGCAGCATGACATGCGCGCTTCGGGACTGGATCACCCCAGCCTGCGTTATTTTATTGGAGACGTGCGGGACGCGGCGCGATTGGAGCGGGCGTTCGCCGGGGTCACGATTGTGATTCACGCAGCCGCACTGAAACAGGTTCCGGCCTGCGAATACAATCCGTTCGAAGCCATACAGACCAACATCATGGGCGGGCGCAACGTGATTGACGCCGCCATCAATCAGGGCGTGCGGCGCGTTCTGGCGCTGAGCACCGATAAAGCGGTCAATCCCATCAACCTCTACGGCGCGACGAAACTGTGCGCCGAGAAAATGTTTGTGCAGGCGAACGCTTATGCCGGTGCGCAAGATTCACGCTTCAGTTGCGCGCGTTACGGAAACGTAGTGGGGAGCCGGGGAAGCGTGATCCCGGTTTTCCAGGAGCAGAAGCTCCGCGGCCGTATTACTTTGACCGACGCACGTATGACTCGATTCTGGCTCACGCTGGAACAGGGAGTGCAGTTCGTGGTGAGTTGCATCGAGCAGATGCACGGCGGAGAGATCTTCGTCCCGAAGATTCCCAGCATGCGGCTAGTCGACCTGGCGGAAACGATTGCGCCGGGATGCGAGATCGAGACCATCGGGATTCGGCCGGGAGAAAAGCTGCATGAAGTCCTGGTCTCGGAAGATGAAGCGCGCAATACGCTAGAGGTGGAAGACCGGTACATTATTCAGCCGTCACATCCCTGGTGGCGGCGCGAGAACTGGGTGAATGCCCGGCCCCTGCCGGAAGGATTCCGCTATGCCAGCGACAACAACCAGCGCTGGCTGACGAATCGCGAGTTGCAGGAACTGATTGCGCCATCCATGGCCGATGAATCGCCGGTTTCAGCACGGGTTCCAGCCTAAGGCCAAAAATCATGAGCGTGACGACGGTCAGCCCGCAGACTCTCGCCCTTAACGGAGGAACGCCTGTGCGCGCAACCCTGCTGCCTTACGGGCGGCAGGCTGTTGACGACGCAGACATTCAAGCCGTGATCGAAGTTCTGCGCTCGGATTGGCTGACGACTGGCCCGAAGGTTGGCGAATTCGAAGAGGCTTTTGCCGCGCGAGTGGGCGCGGCTTACGCGGTGAGTGTGAGTTCGGGGACCGCCGCCTTGCACGCGGCCGCTTTTGCCGCCGGGCTGAAAGCCGGTAACGAAGCGATCACTACCCCGCTGACCTTTGCGGCAACCGCGAATTGCGTGCTGTATCAGGGCGCGACGCCCGTTTTTGCGGATGTCAGCGGGGACACGCTGAATCTTGATCCCAAGCAAGTCACGACGAAAATTTCGCCAAAAACTCGCGCGATTATTCCCGTGGATTACGCCGGGCATCCAGCGGATCTTACGACGATTGTGGAGCTCGCGCAGCGTCACGGGTTGACCGTGATTGAAGACGCCTGCCACGCTCTCGGGGCCGAGAACGGTGGACGGCGGGTGGGCGGTATTGCCGACATGACCGTGTTCAGCTTTCATCCGGTGAAGCACATCACGACCGGCGAAGGCGGAATGGTTACGACCAATGATCCGAAGTTGGCAGAGACGTTGCGGCGCTTCCGCAATCACGGAATATCAAGCGATGCGCGGCAACGGCAGAGCGCGGGTCAGTGGCATTACGAGATGGTGCTGCTCGGATTCAATTACCGCCTGCCCGATATTGTGTGCGCGCTGGGACTTCAGCAACTGTCCAAACTCGATGCGAATCTTGCGCGGAGACGGGAAATTGCGGCGCTCTACACGTCCGCATTCCGCGAAATTCCCGGCGTGATTCCGCCGGCGGTGCGGGATGACGTGAATCCGGCGTGGCATCTCTATCCCATGCGCCTCGACCTGGAAAGACTGACAGCGGATCGGGCGCAGGTCTTCCGGGCGCTGCGCGCGGAAAACATTGGCGTGAATGTGCACTACATTCCGGTGCACCGGCATCCCTATTACCGCGAGCAGTTCGGATACAAGGGCGGTGAGTTTCCCGTGGCAGAAGACGCTTACGAACGTCTGATCAGCCTGCCGATGTTTCACAGCATGAGCGATCAGGATGTGAACGATGTCGTGACGGCGGTACGGAAGGTGCTAGTTCATTTCGCGAGCAGGCAGCATGGATAGGAAGGTGCCGCAGTCCGCCCTGGTGGTGGGTGCAGGTTCGATTGGACGACGGCATCTCTCGAATCTGAAGCAATTGGGATTGTCGAAGCTGTCCGCGTGTGACCCCAATCCTGACCGGCTGGCATACGTCTTGAAGAATTTTCAGGCCGAGTCTTTTCCGGATATCGAAACGGGACTGAAAACGAAGCCGGAGATCGTGCTCATATGTACGCCACCGCGGCGTCATTCATGTCAGTCCTTGCTGTCGTTGCGCGCGGGCGCGCACGTGTTCGTGGAGAAGCCGATTTCGGATTCGCTGGATGATTTGGAGGAACTGCTTGCGGAAGAGCAGAAGAGTGGGTTGACGGTGCAGGTTGGGTATAACCTGCGCTTCCATCCTCCGATCCAGAAGCTGAAGGAACTGGTGGAAGGCGGGGAAGTTGGGAAGATTCAGTGGGGCCGAATTGAGGCCGGAAGTTATTTGCCTGACTGGAGACCGTGGCAGGATTATCGCGACAGCTACACGTCCCGTCGAGAACTGGGGGGTGGGATCATTCTCGATGGGTCTCACGAACTGGATTACGTCACCTGGCTGTTCGGTGCGCCAGCGGAGTTGGCTTGCATGGCCGGCAAAGTCAGCAACCTGGAGGTCAATGTCGAAGATTGCGCGACGGTTCTGCTACGGTTTCCCAACGGAGCACAACTCGACGTGCATATAGACTTCATGGAACGGTTTTACACGCGCGGTTGTGTGCTAAACGGAGAAAACGGCAGGCTGCACTGGGATTTCAACGCCAATGCCGTCCAGATTCAGAAGTGCGGCGAGGAAGTGCAGACGGTCCAGTTCGACTGTGCGGTGAACGATATGTATCTAGCCGAGATGAGGCACTTCATGGACTGTGTTGAGAGTGGACGCAATCCAAGAGTTACGTTGCGGGATGCGATTCTCACTCTGCGGATAGCGCTTGCTGCGCGCGCGGCGGCCGAGGAAAGGCGGTGGATAAACCTTGGTTGAGGACAGCCGGCCCATCGCAATTATTCCAGCTCGTGGAGGATCCAAGCGCATTCCTGGCAAGAATCTCCGCTCGTTCTTTGGGCACCCGATGATGGCTTACGGCGTTTCTGCTGCGGTGAATAGCGGACTTTTCCAGCGGGTCTTTGTTTCCTCCGACGATCGTGAAATTGGACGAGTTGGGGAATGGTACGGCGCCGAGTTCGTTGAGCGTCCGCCTGAGTTGGCAACCGATACAGCGAAGTCGATTGATGCCGTGACGCATGTGCTGCAGTTGGCCGAGGAACAGGGGATTCATCCGGATTGCATCTGTCAGGTTCTTCCCAATTGTCCGCTGGTGACGAGCGCGGATGTGATTGAGCACTGGGACATTTTTCGCGGCCAAAGTCGATCCTTTCAGATCTCGGTGGTGAACTACCGGTGCGTATATCCGGAGTGGGCCTTGGCGGCGGACAAGGAAGGGCGTGGTCAGTGGCTTTGGGGGAGCCAATTTCTCACTCGGAGCCAGGATTTGTCACGGGCGGTCTGCCCCACGGGTGCAGTCTGGTGGGCACGCCGGGCGGAACTGCTGACCCAAAATACGTTCTATGGATCGCCCTTCCATCTGCAACTGATCGATTCCAACCGTGGCGTGGACATCGATGACGACGAAGATCTCAATCTGGCGGACTTGCTGGTGCGTGGGTTGACCGAAAGAGACGGGCGGTCTCCACTTGAAACCATGAAGGCCAGTTACTTTCAGCGAGGGCATTCTTGCTCGACCGTATGATGTGTGCCATCCCCGCGCGTGGGGGAAGCAAACGACTGCTGCGAAAAAATGTGCGGGAGCTGGCGGGAAAACCGCTGATCGCGTACTCCATCGACGCAGCTCTGGAGAGCGAACTCTTTAGCGAGGTGTATGTCTGCACGGAGGATGCTGAGATTGCAGAGGCCGCGGTTCGGTACGGAGCGCTGGTGCCGCGGCTCATGCCCGAGGAACTGTGCGGAGACCTGGTCGCTTCGCATGTGCCTTGTCAATTCCTGGCGGCGGAGATTGCCAAGACAGGGAAGCCGTTTGAATCGCTGCTCTGTCTGCAGCCCAGCTCCCCGCTGCGTTCAGCCGAAGACGTACGAGGCGCGGTAAGTCTCTACCAGCAGGGAAACTTCGATTTCGTGGTGAGTGTTACGCCGGTCGATCCCCACTACTTTCACTGGGCGGTTGTTCCTGCCGGGGGCACGTACTGGAAAATGTTTTTTGGCACGGAATACATGAAAGAACGGCCGCTGTTGCCAGTTGTTTGCCGGCCTAACGGATCCATCAAAATCGCAACGTTAAGCGCGCTGAGCAGCCTGGGGAATTTCTTTGGCGAACGATTGGGAGTGCTTGAAACTCCGGAAGAACGGTCGGTGCATGTCGCCACTGAGTTTGATCTTCGAGTCTGCGAGTCAATTCTGAACGGTGCGAGCGGAGTTCGGTCGTCTCCTGCGCCGGCTTGAGTTTCGCCCGTGCGCTGATCGTTTCGTACATTCATTTTTATGAGAGTCCTGCATGATGAGTGTCCCGCGCTATGAGAGTCCTGCTCATACATCCTGAGGACGAGCTGCAGGATGGGCCATGGGGCCGCCAGCACTGGGATCGCGTCATCGACCTCGGAAAGGCGGGGGCAGAATCGTACGCGCAAGCGGCCGCCAGCTTCGGGTGCGCCGTCACTTCGCTCGATGCTTTTCGTGACAACTTCCTGGAGAAGCGCAAGGTTCGGGAGTTGATGGCTCTGGGAATGGGTCGACTGTGCGATGGCTTCGGCCTCGACTGGTGGGAGTTGACCTCGATCCTGGTGCATCAGCAACTGGAGATCGTCTATCTGTTGCGGCTGATCGTTGAAACCCTCGACCCCCAGGATGAAGTGCATGTCTCGCGACCGTGTTTCCACGCTGAGGTGCTGCGGCTGGCGCTTGGAGTTCGCCTGCACACATTTTCCTGGCAAGAAGACCGTCTTAAACGCGGAGTCGGTCACTATCTTCGCGTCTTCAAGAAATTTCCGGCGGGGCAGTTGCTTGAGATTTTCTGGGACAAGAAGGATCCCGGCTACCAGTTTCGCGGGTTGTTTGGCAGCCGCCGGAGGCCGTCGCCCGACCCGGTTGTATTGCTTCCCAGCTGCTACGTCAACGTCGCCCGCACGGGGGTGGCATACGCCCAGAGCCTTCCGGAAACCCGGTTTCTGCTGGTCGCGACGCGGCGCAGCGGGTGGATTCGGGATCGGCCTTCGAATGTCTCAGTGACCTGGCTGCGCCAGTATGCTTCCGTGCGGGATCCCTCCCGAAAACTCGAGAATGCGGACCTCATGAAGCGGTGGGAAGCGCTGCGTGGGGAGTTGAAAGATGTTCCAGAATTCCTGGTGCTGGCTGAACTCGGATGTTTCCACGGGTTCCCCGAGCGCTTCGCATTGGGCCTTGAGATCCGCGACGCTTGGCGCAATGTTCTCGATTCGGAGCCGGTGCAGGCGGTGCTCTGCGCGGATGACACCAATCCTTATACGCACATACCCCTGCTTCTTGCGGTGCAGAGAGGACTGCCGACGATTTCGTCCCATCACGGCGCATTGGACGGGCGCTACATGTTCAAACGCAACCATGCAGACGTCGTACTAGCCAAGGGCAGGATGGAAGAGGACTATCTGGTGCGGCGGTGCGGACTTCCGCGCGAGAGCGTTGAGGTGGGAGCGCCGATTCTTCCTCGGGAACAGACGCACGGGTCCAGCGAGGACAAGAAGCTCTTCATCGTTTTCTTTTCCGAAGCGTACGAAGTGGCAGGCGGAAGGGCTCGCGGTTTCTATCAGGATACGTTGCCTTCACTTGCAGATTTGGCGATCGCCGAGGGCCGGGAACTGATTATCAAGCTCCACCCTTCCGAAAGCTTTTCAGAGCGTAGCAAGATTGTCGAACAAGTCTTGAGCGTCGAGCAGCAAAGGGTGACTCGCGTCGTGAGCGGTCCATTGCAAACCGAAATGTTGAACCAATCATGGTTCGGCGTGACTATTATGTCGACCGTTGTCGTGGAGTGCACGCTGCTCGGAATTCCTTGTTTCCTCTGCGCATGGCTCGAGGCGTGGCCTTACGGATATGTCGACCAGTTCACCCATTTTGGGGTGGGAATACGACTCAACGAACCATGTGAGATCAGGCAGATTCCAGCGGTACTTCAGAATTACAGAAAAGGTGATGCATCGCCCGAAGATTGTTGGAGTCCGATCAAGAAGCAGCGATTGCAGACTTTGCTTGGGATCGGCCGGGTGCGGACCGTAACTGCCACGCGAAGCTGAGTTGCGAAGAAATCCGTGAACACTCGTACACTTTTAATCCGGGCGGATGCTACGGCCGCGACTGGGACGGGCCACGTGATGCGGTGCCTGGCGCTGGCCCAGGCGTGGCAGGATGCGGGCGGGTGCGCGGTGTTCGCTATGGCGCAGACCACGGCTGCGATTCAGGCCAGACTTGCGGCGGAATCCTGTGAATTGCGATTAGTTTCGTGTGCTACTGGAACCGACGACGACTCGCGGCAGACCATCGCTCTGGCGCGAGAGCAGGCAGCCGAATGGATCGTGGTGGATGGATACCAGTTCACGGCAGAGTATCAGCACGCGCTGAAAGCGGCGGGGTTCAAGGTGCTGTTTCTCGACGATTACGGTCATGCCGGGCACTACTTCGCCGATCTGGTGCTGAACCAGAATGCGCACGCCAACGACGGGGTGTACGCGGCCCGCGAATCTTATACGCGCCTCTTGTTGGGTACCCGGTACTGTCTGTTGCGGCGCGAGTTTGCCGCGTGGCGCGACTGGAAGAGGGAAATTGCAGCAGCTGGGAACAAGGTGCTGGTTACGATGGGAGGCAGTGATCCTAAGAACCTGACCGCTCGCGCGATGGAAGCGTTAGCACTGGTGAGGGTCAAGTCGCTGGAGGCAGTCGTCGTGGTGGGCGGAGGCACGTCCCACAGTGAGCTGATTGAATCTTCTTCGGCTTCCGCTGTTGCTGGCAAAGAAAGCGGCAAGAAAGTCAGTGTGCGGCGAGATGTAGCGAATATGGCGGAGTTGATGGCTTGGGCCGACGTTGCCGTTTCGTCGGCGGGATCGACCTGCTGGGAGCTGTGTTTGCTGGGCCTGCCATCGCTGCTGGTCGACGTGGCAGACAACCAGACGGAAGTTGCGAAGGATCTGGACCGGCGGGGATGTGCGATTCACCTGGGGAGCGCGGGGGATTTTTCCGTCGAGAGGGTCGCGGAACATTTGGACCGGTTACTCAAGTCAGGGGAAACGCGGCACTCGATGTCCATTCGCGGTCGCGAACTGGTGGATGGAAGAGGCGCGGTGCGCGTGGCGTCCGCCGTGCGCGGAGGGCTGCGAATGCGGCGAGCGCAGGACAGCGACTGCCGTCTGTTTTGGGAGTGGGCCAACGATGCGGAGGTTCGCGGTGCAGCATTTTCAACTTCGCCAATTCCGTGGGAGCAGCATGAGTCGTGGTTCGCGAGTAAGATGAAAGATCCGAATTGCCGCATTCTGGTGGGTGAGAACGACGAGGGCAGGCCGGTCGGGCAGTTTCGCGTGGACTGGCGATCTGATGGCGACGGCGAAATTGATGTGAGCGTTGCGAAAGACTGCCGAGGGGCCGGCTACGGCAGGGCGCTGATTGAGTCGGGCGTGAGCAGCGTTTTTGCGGAACGGGGTGAACGCCTGCATGCATTCGTCAAAACTGACAACCATGCGTCTCGGAGCGCCTTTGAGTTAGCAGGGTTCACAAGTCTTGGCGAGGAAGAAGTTCAGCAGCAGCGAGCGATTCACTACGTCCGAAGCACGAATCAGCGAGCGGGCGTGAGGAGCGAATGATGTCGCGGGCAACTCAGTCGGAGCTTCTGGAAGAGAGAATCGCGGAGAATGCAGCCGCGCAGCGGGTCGACCTGGCGACCTGGATCTTCGAACGCGTACAGGTGCGGCCAGGTAACCAGGTTTTGGAGCTCTGCTGCGGGACGGGTGGGCAGACTTTGTCGCTTCTGGATCGGGTTGGCGATGACGGCCAGGTTGTGGCGGTCGATCTCTCTAAAGCGGCGTTGGATACGCTGGCGGCGAGGGTCACCACTGCGAACCGGGCTCGGCTGACCTGCATGGAGACGAGCCTGGAAAATTTCTCGTCGTCTTTGTCACAGGTGTCCTGGCCACAGGCTGGAATTCGCGGAGGCTTCGACCTCATTTTTTGTGCCTATGGTCTCTACTACAGTTCCGATGCCCGGCGCACGTTGCGAGAGGCTAAAGCCAAATTGAATCCGCAGGGCCGGATCGTGGTGGTTGGACCATTTGGACCCAACAACAAGCAATTGTTCGATCTGGTGCGCGCCAGCGGCGTGAGCATCGCCGAGCCAGTCGTTTTCTCCAGCGAGTCGTTTATGTTGCAGACAGTCGTGCCCTGGGGTGCGGAGAACTTCGAATCGATCGCCGTGCACTCCATGGTGAATCCGGTAAGTTGGAATACGCCGGAGCGAGTGCTGAACTACTGGCGGAATACCACGTTTTACGACGCCGAAAAACGCTCAGACTTTGAAAGACTGCTGCAAGAGCATTTTGGAAAACATCCGGTGTTCGTCAATGAAAAATGGGTTCTGCTGGTGGAGATGAGCCATGGGCGCTGATCGTCCTGTTCTCGTGATCGCAGCCCACCCTGATGACGAGGTACTGGGCTGTGGCGGCACGGCGGCGCGGCTGGTGCGCGAGGGGCGCGAGGTGCACTTCGCGATCATGGGAGAGGGTATTACGTCACGCCACGCGCAGCGGGACGCAGCGAATGCAGACCAATTGGTCCAGTTGCACAGGCAGGCACATGCGGCGGCAGCGGAGGTTGGCGTACAGAAGATTCATCTGCATCAGTTGCCGGACAATCGCCTCGACACGGTGCCGTTGCTGGAGGTGGTGAAGCTGGTGGAAGACCTGGTCGACCACATCAAGCCGGAAGTCATCTACACGCATCACGCCGGTGATCTCAACATTGATCATGGAATTATTCATCGGGCGGTTCTGACCGCGACCCGCCCCACGGCGGGGCAACCGGTGCGCGAGATCTATGCGTTCGAGGTGCCATCCTCGACCGAGTGGGCGTTTCAGCGTATTGAACCAGCGTTTCGGCCGAATGTTTTTGTAGATATCACGGGAACTCTCGAAGCCAAGGTCGCGGCGATGGAGTGCTACCACACGGAGGCGCGAAAGTTTCCCCATCCGCGCTCGCCGCAGGCGTTGCGGGCCATCGCGGGGCGGTGGGGCAGTGTGGTCGGATGTGGGGCGGCCGAGGCTTTTGAACTGGTGCGTTGCATTCGTCCGGAGCTCGACTGAATGGCGGCGCCAATCACAATCGGCGGTCGCACTATCGGAGCGGGGCATCCGGCATACGTGATCGCGGAAGTGTCGGCGAATCATCACCAGGATTTCGAACAGGCTGTGAGAATCATTCGTGCTGCCGCGGAGGCGGGCGCGGATGCGGTCAAACTCCAGACTTACACTCCGGACACCATCACGATTGCGTGCGACCGAAAAGAGTTCCGCATTAACAGCGGCACGATTTGGGACGGAACCACTTTGTATGAACTCTACGGTCAGGCTTACACACCGTGGGAGTGGCAGCCTCGGCTGAAACAGATCGCGAACGATCTGGGCCTCGATTTATTCTCGTCCCCTTTCGATGCCACGGCTGTCGATTTTCTGGAAAAGATGAACGTGCCGGCGCACAAGCTGGCCTCGTTCGAGCTGGTCGATATTCCTCTCATTCAAAAGATGGCGCGCACGGGCAAACCGTTGATCATGTCGACTGGTATGTCGACACTCGAAGAGATTGAAGAGGCGGTGCAGACTGCACGGCAGGCGGGAGCTACGCAGATTGCTCTGCTGAAATGTACGAGCGCGTATCCGGCAGTGCCGGAGGAGATGAACTTACGCACGATCCCCGAGTTGTCGCGGCGCTTTGACGTGCCGGTGGGACTTTCAGACCACACGATGGGATCGGCCGTGGCCGTGGCCGCGGTCGCGCTGGGAGCGTGCATTATCGAGAAGCACCTGACTCTGTCGCGATCGGAGCCGGGTCCCGACACGGCATTCTCTCTCGAACCGCATGAGTTCAAGGAAATGGTGCAGGCGGTTCGAGTTACCGATAAAGCCATGGGCGAAGTCCATTTCGGAATCGCGGCCAAAGAAGCAAGCAGCCGGGTTTTCCGGCGGTCGCTGTTTGTGGTGCAGGATGTAATGCGTGGCGAAGCGTTCACCGTGGAGAACGTGCGCTCCATTCGCCCGGGATACGGATTGCATACGCGTCACCTGCCGGAGATTCTGGGCCAGCATGCGACCCGGGATATTGAAAGCGGAACTCCCCTGAGCTGGGATCTGGTTCAGCGGGGATAGCTAAACTGAACCAGGTCGACTGAAAATCGTTCACGAAAAATGGCGCAGCTCCTGCTGCCAGCGAGTGCCGATTCGAATCAGTAGAGCTATTAAACCGCGTGCGTTGCTGGCGCTACAATAAAGCGCGTGAGGTTCGTAACCCCCATCTTGAAGCGCGTAGTGTATCCGTGCCTGGCGGGCGCGGGATACCTTCGTGCGGTCGCGCGGCCGGGTCTTGCGGTCATCACGTATCACGGAGTTCTTCCGTCTGGGTACAAGCCGATCGATCCAGGAGTCGACGGCAATCTGCTTACCGCCGACAGTTTCCGGCAGCAGTTACGCCTGCTCAAGAAAAAATACACGATGATCTCACCCGAAGATATGCACTCGTGGTGCAGGAAGGGAAAAGAACTTCCGCCACGCGCTGTGCTTCTCACGTGCGATGACGGACTACTGAACAACCTGACGGAGATGCTGCCGATTCTGCAGGACGAAGGGTTGCGTTGTCTGTTCTTCGTGACCGGCGCTTCGGCCAGCGAGCTGCGCACCATGCTGTGGTATCAGGAATTGCTTCTCTTGTTTCTGCGAGCGCCGGAGGGAGGGTTTAAATTTTCTTTCGACAATGTTGTGCTCAGCGGAGTTCTGGGGGAACGCGAGCAGCGCCGGGCAGTGTGGTGGGGCGGGGTGAAGCGGCTATCGCAGATCGACGGGGAAAGCCGCGAGGGTTTCCTGCGCTCCGCTCACGCCTACTTCGGTCTGGAGCGATCGTTGAACTTCTTGCTGGCGACCCATCCGGAAGCACAACGACATTTCTGTGTACTTACCCGTTCAGAACTGCAGCAACTGGCTGCGGCCGGGATGACCATTGGCGCCCACACCTTGACCCATCCGATCCTGGCTCAATTGCCACCGGAAACGGCACGGGCTGAGATAGCGGAGAGCCGCACCCGTCTCGAAGCCGCATTGGGAAGACAGGTCTGGGCGTTCGCCTATCCTTTTGGCGATGCTGCCTCAGTGACACCGCGAGTCGTCGCCATGACCAAGGAAGCCGGATTCGACGCCGCATTCCTGAACATTGGCGGGGGCCTGGGAGCAAGCCTTCCGCTACATGCCATCCCGCGCGTGCACGTCAACGCGGGAATGAGCCTCGCTGAATTTGAGGCTCACGTATCGGGATTCTACGAGTCACTGCAACGAGGAGTGAGGCGGACTCCACCGCCCCTTGTGCCGGAGATGGACGACGTGCCGGACTCCTCGCCGAAGCTGCGGTCCGCCTGAGGCAGAATCCTCTGGCTTGCGTTTTCCGTTCGCGGTTTCCGTTCCTGTGCGATCGCGATTGACCGCTCCGGTCAAATCAGCCCAAATCTCACGCTGCGCGGGCGGATTGGTAGTATTACGTATCCACGCTGCCTTGATGATCGAGTGAGTTGACATTGCGATTAGTCGTGCTCAACGAAATTCCGGAGGACGATGAGCTGCGCCGAAGGTGGAATGCTCTGGTGCTGGGCGCGGAGCAGCCCCAGGTTTTCTACACCTACGAGTGGGCACTGGCAGTTTACCGCGCCTACCATACGACGTTGCGGCCGCTGCTTTTTCTGGCTTACGACGCGAGCGACTCGTTGTGCGGCGTGGCGGCGCTGGCCACCGATCCGGCGGGACGGCGTGTGTCTTTTCTGTGTGCTACCACGGGCGACTATTGCGACTTTCTCGGCCCAGGGGAACAGAGAGAAGACTTTGTTGGCGCCGTTCTTGCTGAGTTGAGAAAGCAGAATACCCGCGAGATGGCCCTGGCTAACCTGCCTGCCGATTCCGCCACGACTTCCGCCATCGACAGAGTTAGCGCCGCCCACGGCTATCATAGCTTCGCGCGCACGGGATATTTTTGCGCCCAGGTGTTGTTGAGTTCGATC
>Ga0209167_10001044_pt1 | contig 17235 bp, 15 predicted proteins | sample Coa_R1_9_FD_187154 | JGI IMG/M metagenome (GOLD analysis project Ga0209167, IMG submission 187154) | Surface soil microbial communities from Centralia Pennsylvania, which are recovering from an underground coalmine fire - Coalmine... | ecosystem: Environmental > Terrestrial > Soil >... | reverse complement strand
GTTTGTTTGCCACGCTCTGTATTTGACGGAGGTTCAACCGCGTGAGTAGCCCGCACATTGTGCACACCACGGACGCCACTTTTTCTCAGGACGTCCTTAAATCCGACAAGCCCGTGCTGCTGGATTTCTGGGCCGAATGGTGTGGTCCCTGCAAGATGATGGCCCCGATCCTCGATCAGATCGCGAGCGAGTACCAGGACCGTATCAAGATCGCCAAGCTCAACATCGATGAGAACCCGCAGACGCCGCCCAAGTTCGGCATCCGCGGCATCCCGACCCTGATTCTGTTCAAGAACGGCACGGTCGAGGCGCAGAAGGTCGGCGCCGTGTCCAAGTCGCAGCTGTCGGCTTTCCTGGACAGCAACCTGTGAGGGGCTACCTGGGCAATCAGGGCCGTAACCGGCCCAACAAGGGCCCGCGCCACGGCGGCGGGCGTGATGGCAATCGCGACGGCAACCGCGGCAACAACGGCGGCGGACGTCCCGACGACATGATGCAGGAGCCGGAACCGTTCGACGCCGACGACTCGGAGATCATCAGTCCGGCGGAGCTCACCGCTTCGCGCACCTCGATGAATCTCACGGAGCTTAAGTCCAAGCCCATCCATGAACTGGTGAAGCTGGCCGAGTCCATGGGGCTCGAGAGCCTCGCCCGCTCGCGCAAGCAGGACATCATTTTCTCGATCCTGAAGGCGCACGCGCGCAACGGCGAGAACATCTACGGCGACGGCGCGCTCGAGATCCTGCAGGACGGCTTCGGCTTCCTGCGCTCGGCGGACAGTTCCTACCTCGCCGGCCCCGATGATATCTACGTAAGCCCGAGCCAGATCCGCCGCTTCAACCTGCGCACCGGCGACACGATTTTTGGCCTCATCCGTCCGCCCAAGGACGGCGAGCGTTACTTCGCGCTCCTCAAGGTGGGCGAGATCAACCTCGACTCCCCGGAGAGCTCGCGCAACAAGGTGCTGTTCGAGAACCTGACGCCGTTCCATCCGACCCGGCGTCTGAAGCTCGAACGCGGCAACGGCTCCACCGAGGACCTGACCGCGCGCACCATCGATCTGGTCGCGCCCATCGGCAAGGGCCAGCGCGGTCTCATCGTCTCCCCGCCCAAGGCCGGCAAGACGATGCTGCTGCAGAACATTGCCACCGCCATCACGTCCAACCATCCCGAGGTCTACCTCATCGTGCTGCTCATCGACGAGCGGCCCGAGGAGGTCACGGAGATGCAGCGCACGGTGAAGGGCGAAGTGGTCTCGAGCACCTTCGATGAACCCGCCGCCCGCCACGTACAGGTGGCCGAAATGGTCATCGAGAAGGCCAAGCGCCTGGTCGAGCACAAAAAAGACGTCGTGATCCTGCTCGACTCGATCACCCGCCTCGCGCGCGCCTACAACACCGTGGTGCCGTCGTCCGGCAAGGTGCTGACCGGCGGCGTGGACGCCAACGCCCTGCAGCGCCCCAAGCGCTTCTTCGGCGCGGCGCGCAACATCGAAGAGGGTGGCAGTCTCACCATCCTCGCCACCGCGCTCATCGACACCGGCTCCAAGATGGATGACGTCATCTACGAGGAGTTCAAGGGCACCGGTAACAGCGAAATCCATCTCGACCGGCGCATCGCCGAAAAACGCGTGTTCCCGGCGGTCAACATCAACCGCTCCGGCACCCGCAAGGAAGAGCTCATTACCGACCAGGGCGAGCTCGCCAAGATGTGGATCCTGCGCAAGCTCCTGCACCCGATGGATGAGCTGGCGTCGATCGAATTCCTGCTCGACAAGATGAAGGACACCAAGTCGAACAGCGAGTTCTTCGAGGCGATGAAGCGCTAACTCGGCCCGTCAGCGCGGGCGGTGAGGCCGCCCCTTGGATCGCGGGCCGCGCCCTGAACGCCGACCGCGTCACGTCGGCATTGCGCGACGCTGGCAAATAAGTGCCGCCGGTCGTTAAGATCCTCCGCAATCCGCCTTCGGTTGCGGTGAGGGAGTGCACGCCCGTATGCGCATCTGGCTCGCCGCCATCGCGGTGTTGTTTGCGACCTTGAGCGCACCGGCGCTGGCCGACCGCGATCCGCTCTCGGGAGCGCCGCTACCGCCGCAGGGACAGGAGATCCCCAGTCCCATCACCGACCACTTTTACGCCAGCGCCGCGCTTTACTCGCCGAACGTGAAAACCAACCTGCGGGTTGACCCGTCCAACGCCGCACCCGGGGTGACCGGCACGCCCTTGAACGCCGAGCGCGACCTCGGGTTACCGGCACGCCTGACCCAGGGGCGCGTGGAGTTCATGTTTCGCCTGGGCGAGCGCAGCAAGGTGCGCATGGACTACTTCGAAGCCGACCGTACCGCCGATCATGTGCTCGCCAACACCATCGTCTTTGGCGACCAGACCTTCGCCCAGGGATCAACGACCCACACCTCCCTCGACTGGAAGCTGTTCGGGCTCACTTACACTTATTCCTTCTATCGCACCAATCGGCTGGAAATCGGCACCGGGGTTGGCGTGTATTTTCTGCAGGCCAACGCGCAGGGAGCCGTGCCGGCGCAGAACCAGAGCCAGGAGGAGTCGGCGGCCGATCCATTCCCGACCTTGCCGCTGGACCTCGCCTGGCGTATTTCCAGGCGCATCGCCTTTACCGGGCACGTCAACTACCTGAAGGCCACTCTAAGTCAGTTCAGCGGCTGGCTTGCCGACAGCCACGGGGATTTTCAATTCCGCTGCAATCCGAACCTGAGCCTGGGAGTCGGCTACACCAGCATGCGCACGTCCTATAAGCGCAACAATGGCAGCTTCACCGGGTCGCTGTACCTGAGCTACAACGGTCCGGAGGCGTTCGTGCGCTTCAGCTTCTAAATTGGGCCAAAGTCGCCTGCGGCGCCCGTCAGGGTGGCGTTACGACGTAGGCGCGCGTGAATGGTTCCGGCATGCGCGTTGCGCGGCCGGAGTCCAGGTTGATACAGACATACTCGGTCATGGCGCGCGCCAAGGTCCTGCCGTCCGTGGTGCGTTGCACCTGGAAGCGCCGTTCGCAGCGCAGGCGACCGTCCGAGCGCGCGATCCAGGTTGCCACCCGCACGACGTCGCCCTGCACCGCCGCGAGCAGGTAGTCGATCTCGGTCCGCAGCGCCGCCATGCCGCGCCGCAGGGCAACGCACTCCTGCAGTGGTACGCCGAGCGCGCCAGAGTGCGACCAGGCGACGCGATCGAACCACGCCAGGTAGACGGCGTTGTTAACGTGGTCGTAGGCGTCGATGTCGTCGGGCTGCACGGTCAGTTCAATGACGTGCGGCGAAGGGAAATCAAAGGCGGCGGTGCGTGGCGCGGCTGTCATGTCCTGAAGCACAAGACTGGCCGCGCCTGCAGCGCGAGTCAAACACCGCAAACCCGCCGCCGGCGAAAAAGCCGGACGGCGGGCCTGGCGTGCCTAGGCGTGCGAGCCCCGGCCGGCAAGATACGCGTCCGCCGCCGGCACCAGCGCCTGTTTCCGGGTGTACTGGAAGCGCGCGCCTTCCATCCCCTTCCGGATCTGCGGCCCCATCTCGGCCGGGACATGCGCCTTGATCCAGGCCTCCATCTCATCCGGCGGCAGGCTGTTCCAGAAGAACTGCGGTACGAACTGCGCCTCGATCAGCGGCACCATGTTGCCGAATGATGACAACAGCTCGGCGGCCTTGTTGTTGAAGGTGTTCCACGCCAGCCGCGGGTGCTCGGCGCGCAGTGTGGCGAGCATGCCGAGGCGCAACTGGATCTCCTGCGGCGGGATTTCCGGGTCGAGTGCGATCTTCGCCGCTTCCTCGCCCAGCCCGGCGTCGCGCGCACCCGCGAGCGCGATGTATAACCGGCGGCGCTCGGAATCGTCTGTTGATTGCTTGGCGAGCATGTGCAGCTGCTCAAAGGTCGCCTTGTCGGCGTGCAGGCCGACGATGGTCAGGATCATGGGCTGATCGTCCGGCGTGATGGCGCTGCGATCCTTCACGAAGGCGGCGAAGTGGCGGCGTGCCTCCGCAATTACGCCCGCGTCACCCCAGACGCCGAGGTTCTGGATCACGGTGCGCCGCAGGTTCTGCAGGTCCGGCGTCTCATCGGCCTTCGCATCCCAGCCGAGACGGTCGGCGACCGGCTTGATCACCGAACGGGCGTACGTCGCGAAGGCGTCATGGCCCGGCGCGCCGCGCTCGTCGTACTCGATAACCCCCAGCGAATCGTTGATCTGCTGCCAGGCGCTGCTGTCGACGCTGTTACGCATGCCCTCCGCGAGCGCCAGGTAGCTGGCGAGGGGCGCGCTGTGCGTCTGCACCAGCGCCCACTGGTCATCCAGCATGGCGATACGGTCGGCATCCGGCAAAGTGCCGAAGGCGCGCGTGTTGGTGCTAAGCGTGGTCGCGTCGTACTGCACGCGGTAGTAGCCGATGGCATCGGCGTTGGCGCTGAGCGGCTCCTGGCACGCGCCCGCCGCGACCCGCTGTCCCTGCTGGGTGAGGAGCACGGTCGCGGGCGCCGCGTTGCCGGCACGGATTTGCAGCGGCACGCTCCAGTGGCTCGTATCCGCCGCGCCATCCTCGAGGAAGAAGCGCTTCTGCGACAGCGACACGGTGCGCTTGCCCTGCGCGTCGCACTCGGCGGCGACGCTCACCAGCGGCAGACCCGCCTGCGTGGTCCAGCCCGCGGCGATCGCGCCCACATCCTGCCTGCTGGCCGCGCTCAGCGCATTCCACAAGTCCGCCGTCGTGGCGTTACCGAACGCACGCGCCTTCATGTAGCGGCGAATGCCCTCGCGGAAGGTGTCCGGCCCGAGATGGGCCTCGAGCATGCGCAGCACCGCCTGGCCCTTGTTGTAGGTGATCGTCGGATCGAAGGCGTTGGCCGCCTGCAACTCGTCCGTCACATGCACCTGGATCGCGTGCGAGGACGCATGCGAATCCGGGGCCATCGCCGCTTCCTTGGTGCCATCCTGGGTTTCCCACCACTTCCAGCCCGGGTTGCGCCGATCGGTCTCCTTCGCCGCCATCCAGGAGGCGAAGCTCTCATTGAGCCACAGGTCGTCCCACCAGCCCATGGTCACGAGATCTCCGTTCCACTGATGTGCCATCTCATGCGCCATGGTCGCGTAGACCCCCTGGGCGTCGCCGATGGAGCTGCCGCTGGAGAGCAGCAGCCCCGCATCGTTGTAAGTGATCGCTCCCCAGTTCTCCATCGCCCCGCTGAAGCCGCCGGGTATGGCGATCGAGTCGAGCTTGGGCAGCGGGAAGTCATAGCCGAAGTACTCGTCGTAATCGGCGAGGATCTGTTTGGCGTTGGCCAGCGCCGTGGCGCCATCGGCTTCGTGACCGGCAACCGCCCACACCCCGAAATGCACCTTGCCGCTCGTGTCCTTGAGTTCGCGCATATCGCCCGCGGTGAACTCCACCAGATAGGAGGGCATTTTCGGCGAGCGCTCGAAGGTCACGGTCGCGAGCTTGCCGTGCACGACGCGCTTCGCGACCGGCATGTTGCCGATGGTCTGCCACTCGGCGGGCACGGTCGCGGTGAGTCTGAAGGTCGCGCGGAACGCCGGCTCGTCCCAGCACGGGAACATGCGCCGCGCGTCGGTGGATTCCATCTGCGTCGAGAGCAGTACTCCCTCACCGCCGCCGACCTTGCCGTAGGGCTGTGCGAAAAGTCCCTGCGGGCGCGACTCGATGACACCGGCGTAGCTCAGGGTCAGCCTGTGCATGCCGGCCGGCGCAGGAGCTGCCAGCGTTACCGTGGCGAGCTGCGCATCGTTGTCGTTTTTCACATCCTTGACGGGCTTGCCGTCCACGCGCACGTCCTTGAGTGTCAGGTTCAGGGTGTTGAAGACGACCTGGCCGGTGGCCTCGCGAACGTTCAACGACACCGATTCGGTACCAGAGAAGGTCTTGGCCGCGATGTCCGGCACGACGGCGATGCTGTAGTCGACCGGCACGACATTCTTCGGCAGCCGTCCCGGCGCCTTGTCGAAATCAAAGGGTGCTTCGGCCACGGCGGTTTGCGCCAGCGCTGCGGCGAGCGCGGCGGCGATGAATCCCACGGTCTTCGTCATGACGTCGATCTCCACTGAAAGGCATGAAAATAACGGTCGCAGTTTAGCCGCCGCCGCGGCGCTACATGGCGTGGCTGCGACCGGCCGCCCGGAATGCCCGATCAATGGTGCTCAGGTTCTAGGCGCCGCGGCGGATCGAGCGATAACCGATGTCGCGCCGATACTGCGCGCCGCGCCAGCGAACCGCGTCCGCGAGCGCATAGGCCTCGCGCTGCGCCGCCCGGACATCCACACCCAGACCGGTAGCGCACAGCACGCGCCCGCCGTTTGTCACGACCTGGTCGCGGACCAGCACCGTGCCGCCGTGGAAGATCTTGCCGGGCAAGGTTGCGGCGCGCTCCAGGCCTTCGATCGCGTCGCCCTTGCGCGGCTCGCCCGGGTAGCCTTCCGCCGCCATGACGACGCCGAGGGCGGCGTGCGCGTCCCACTGCGCGCTCGCCGCGTTCAGCGTACCCGCGAGCGCCGCCTCGCACAGCGCGGTGAGGTCGGACTTCAGGCGCATCAGCACCGGTTGTGTTTCCGGGTCACCGAGCCGGCAGTTGAATTCGAGCACGTTGGGGGTGCCGTCGGGAGCGATCATGATGCCGGCGTAGAGGAAGCCGGTGTACGGCATACCGTCGGCGGCCAGGCCGCGGATGGCCGGTTCGATGACCTCGCGCATAATGCGCGCGTGCAGGCTGGGCGTGACGACCGGCGCAGGTGAGTAGGCGCCCATGCCGCCGGTGTTAGGTCCCTGGTCGCCGTCCCTGAGGCGCTTGTGGTCCTGGGAAGTGGCGAGCGGGAGGATGTGTACACCGTCCGCCATCACGATGAAGCTCGCCTCTTCACCCGCCAGGAACTCCTCGACCACTACCTCGTGGCCCGCAGTGCCGAACTGCCCGGCAAACATCGCCTGCGCCGTCGTCACCGCCACTGCGGTCGAATCCGCGATGACGACTCCCTTGCCGGCGGCAAGGCCGCTCGCCTTCACCACCAGCGGTGCGCGCTGCGCACACACCCAGGCGGCATCGAAGCTCGCGCGCGTGAAGGTCCGCGAGCGCGCCGTCGGTATGCCGTGGCGGCGCAGAAACTCCTTGCTATAGGCCTTCGAGCCCTCGAGCTGCGCCGGCGCCTGGCGCGGGCCGAAGCACTTGAGCCCGCGCGCCGCGAAGGCATCGACGACGCCGGCGACCAGCGGCGCCTCGGGCCCGATGATGGTCAGGTCCACGCGCTCGGCGATCGCCAGCTGCGCCAGTGCCGCAATGTCTTCGGCGGCGACTGGCACGTTGCGCACCTTCGGCTCGCGCGCCGTGCCGGCGTTGCCGGGCGCCACCAGGACTTCGCTGACGCGCGCGGCGGTGGCGCATTTCCAGGCGAGCGCGTGCTCGCGCCCGCCGCTGCCCACGATCAGGACCTTCATCGCACGGGCCGCCGGTTCATAGCACCCCGCTAGTGCCGGAAATGCCGCATGCCGGTGAACACCATGGCCAGGTCGTGCTCGTCGGCGGCCGCGATCACTTCCGCGTCGCGCTTGCTGCCGCCAGGGGAGATCACGGCGCGAATCCCGAAGCCCGCGGCGACGTCGAGGTTGTCGCGGAACGGGAAAAAGGCGTCCGATGCCATCACGGCCCCGGCCACGGTGAGCTTCTCGTCGGTGGCCTTCATCGCCGCGACCCGCGTGGAGTACACACGGCTCATCTGGCCGGCGCCGACGCCGATGGTGGCGCAGTCACGCGCGAACACGATCGCGTTGGACTTCACGAACTTGCAGACCCGCCACGCGAAGCGCAGGTCGCGCAGCTGCGCCGCGGAAGGCTGGCGCCGGGTGGGTATGGTAAGTGCCGATTCATCGAGGTCCGCCAGATCCCGCGACTGCATGAGGAGCCCGCCGGTGACGCTGCGGAACTCGAGCGCATCGCCGGCGGCGGCCGCCAGATTCCCGAGCACGAGGACTCGCACGTTAGGCCTGCCGGCCAGCAGGCGCGCGGCATCCGCGTGCAGCGCCGGCGCCGCGAGCACTTCCACGAACTGCCGCTCGAGGATCGCCGCGGCGGTGGCGGCATCCAGTTCGCGATTGAAGGCGATGATGCCGCCGTACGCGGAGGTCGGATCGGTGCGGTAGGCGGCCTCATAGGCCTCCAGCGGCGTGGTGCCGAGCGCGGCACCGCAGGGGTTCGCATGCTTCACGATGACGCACGCCAGGTCCGCAAACTGACGCACGCACTCGATCGCCGCATCCGCGTCCGCGATGTTGTTGAACGACAGGTCCTTGCCCTGCAGCAGGTGCGCGCCGGCGACGCTGGCGCCTGCAGCCGCGGGCGCCTTGTAGAACGCTGCCGCCTGATGCGGGTTCTCCCCGTAGCGCAGGTCCTGCACCTTGTCGAACGCGAGCGCCAGGGTCGCCGGGAAGGGGTCGGCGGCGAGCGCGTGGTGCCGTGCGAGGTAGCCCGCCACCATGGTGTCGTAGCGCGCCGTGTGGGCGAAGGCCTTGGCGGCCAGACGGCTGCGCAGGGTGAGGCTGCTGCCGCCCTGGTGGCTGTCAAGCTCGGTGAGCAATGCCGGGTAGTCCGCCGGGTCCACGACCACCAGCACTGCGGCGTGATTCTTCGCCGCCGCGCGCAGCATGGCGGGTCCGCCGATGTCGATGTTCTCGACAGCGTCTTCGTAACTTGAGTCCGCTCGGGCCACGGTTTGCGCGAACGGGTAGAGATTGACCACCAGCAGGTCGATCGGGGCGATACCGTGCTGGGCCATCACCGGCTCGTCCACGTCACGGCGGCCGAGCAGTCCGCCATGGATCTTCGGATGCAGGGTCTTCACCCGCCCGTCCATGATCTCCGGGAAACCGGTGTAACTGGCGACCTCGCGCACCGCGATACCCTGATCGCTAAGCAGACGCGCGGTGCCGCCGGTGGAAAGGATTTCGATGTTGCGCTGCACGAGTGCACGCGCGAGCTCGACCAGCCCGGCTTTGTCCGAGACCGAGAGCAGGGCGCGGCGAATGGGAACTGAGGCGGGCTGCACGCCCACAGGACTCAAGGCATCACGAGCCGGCAAGTCCGAGCTGCTTCAGCTTCTTGCGCAATGTCCCGCGGTTGATTCCCAGGATCACGGCGGCGCGGCTCTGGTTGCCTTGGGCATAGTCGAGCACGACGCGAAACAGCGGCTCTTCCACCTCGCGCAGCACCAGGTCGTACAGGTGCGCCGGGCGGTGCCCGTTCAGGCTGGTGAAGTAATCGCTGAGCGCGCGCTCGGCGTGATTACGCAGCGGCAGGTCCCGCCCGTTCAACCGGGTGGTGGTGGACTCACGCGCGCGCGTTTTTTTCTTGGCCGTCATCTTCGGACCCCCCAAAGACTATTCGTCAGGTCGCTAGCGCGCCCTGGCCCACCCAAAAATCAAAATGCTTAAGCGCCTGCGCAAACTGTGCGGCGGTACTCAAAGCCCCCATCAACTCGTGACGAACCTGTGCGGGGTCGTCGAGCAGCTGCTCGCAGTACCAGCCGAGGTGTTTGCGCGCAATCCGGACTCCGGTCTCCTCGCCGTAGAAGCAGTAAACGGAATCAAGATGCGTGAGGATCATATCACGCAGGTCGGCGCGCAGAAGCTGCGGCGGCGCTTTTCCCACCAGAAGATCAGCGTTGACAGCGCCGAAAATCCATGGCGCACCGTGACTCGCGCGACCGATCATTACTCCGTCCGCCTTGGTGAAATCAAGTACGTCGCGCGCTTTTTTTGCACTCGTGATATCGCCATTCGCAAAAACCGGAATTGTGACGCTCGCCTTGATCGCGCGGATCGTTTCGTACTCGGCCTCGCCCTGATAAAAGTCCGCGCGCGTGCGGCCATGCACCGCGAGGGCCGCAATACCACTTGCCTGCGCGATGCGTGCAATGTTCGCGCCATTGCGGTGGTCGCGATCCCAGCCGGTGCGAATTTTCAAGGTCACCGGCACACCGGCCGCGCTCACCACCGCCTCGAGGATGCGTGCCACCAGCCCTTCGTCCGTAAGCAGCGCCGAACCGCACAGCTTCCCGCAGACTTTTTTTGCGGGGCACCCCATGTTCACGTCGATGATCTGCGCGCCGAGCGCGACATTGAGGCGTGCGGCTTGCGCCAGCGCCTGCGGCTCGGCGCCCGCGAGCTGCACGACCCGCGGCTCAGGCTCGCCTTCGTGGTTCATGCGCCGTTGCGATTTGGACGTAGTCCACAAGCGCGTGTCGGAGGTGAGCATTTCGGACGCGGCGAGTCCTGCGCCGTACTTGCGGCACAGGACCCGGAACGGACGGTCGGTAACCCCCGCCATGGGCGCGAGCACGACGTGCGAGGGCAGGACATAAGGACCGATACGCACAGGGGCTTTCCTTAACGCGGGCCAGCGTCGTTGGCGCAGGCGATGCCGCCGCCGCTCGCGGGCAGGCACGCGTCCAGCTCGAAGCCCACGGCGTTTGCGCCCGGGTCGAGGAAGGCCATCTCCGCGTCGATGCGCTGGCCGGCACCGAGGAGCGCCGCCGCGGGCACAGCACCGGGGACGTAGAACTGCGGCTGCACGTCGCGCGCTGCCAGCGGCGTGCCGAAGCGGTCCTGCAGCGTGACCCGCAGGAGCGGCAGCGGCTGTGGCTGCGGGCTGGCGTTCTTGATGCTGGCACGCACCGTGATCTCTCCCGCATTCGCAGGGTCGACGGACGCGCCGAGCTGGCGCACATCGTAGGCGCGCAGATCCCAGTGCGGCTTGAGCGTCACCCCGAGGGAAGCGTACAACGCGGTCAGCGGGTGGTTGAAACCCGCGCTCGCGGCCAGGTTATCCCGGTAGTGGTTCACGATCTGCGCTAAGAGCACGAGTGCGGCGCCGGCGATGCCGAAGATCCACGCGTACGGCGGTCGGAGCGCCAACTCCCCGGCGTCGTCCTCCGGATCCGTGCTGGCGGCGAGCGGCTCGCGCTGGCGCGGGATGACCCGTGAGGAGACCTGCGGCCACTCGGCGGGCGCGCGTTCGGCGGCGACTTCGGCTTCAGGGCCCGCGCGCGTGCGCTCGAGGACGGCGCGCCGGTCAACGTCGGCATCAAGCGCGGGTCGCGCGTGAACTGCCGCGTGTCGTGACGCCCGGGTGTGCACGGGCGCGTGCGGCGCAGCGTCGGCAGTAACCGGCGAGGCAAGCTCCGGGGCGGGCACGGATACCAGCGCCGATGCGGCTGCGGGTGTCGCGCCAAGTGCATCGGCCTTGATGATCTGCGACAGAAACCCCGAGTCGATCTCCACCTCGACCAGCTCCTGCGCCTGATCCTCACGCACCGGCTCCTGGTTTGCGGCGACCATGGCCTTGAAGGAACCGGTGGCGGCTTCCCATTGCGGATCTGGCTGGGGCTGCACGAACACCGACTCGGCATTGGTCGTGGCGGGGTTGAATTCGAGCGCCTCCTCGGGAATCGCGTCCATATCCGCGGCGGGATCCTGGGGTGCCGCCGCCTCGTCGATCGGCGCGGCAGCTTCGGTCGGGGCGGTTGCGGAGGCGGCTTGCTGCGGTTCAGACGCGGGCTCATCGGTCAGCAACGGGCCGGGCGGCGGCGGCGGCGGGGAGGGCGGCGGCGTCGGCTCAGCGCTCGCGCCCTGGCGCTCCTCGGTGAGGCGCGCCAGCGCGTTGAACACGCTGGAGCAGCGGCCGCATCGCACGTGACCCTGGGCCACGCGCAGGTCGGCCGCGGTCACCACCAGGGTAAGAGCGCACTTGGGACAGATCGTGAACATGAGAACTGGCGCCAGCGGTCGGTCAGCTACGCCGGCCCGCGAGGCACGTCCAACCATCGCGGTCGCCGAACCGGGAGACATGAAAGCACGGCGCGTAAGCGGCTGTCACGTCCGCAGCCTCCGCGTCCATGAGTCCGGCGAGCACCACCTGGCCGCCGGGGGCAACCAGGGATGCGAAGGCGGGGGCGAGCTCGCGCAGCGGCTCCGAGAGGATGTTGGCGAGCAGCACGTCGGCCCCGCGCGGCAGCGAATTCGCCCGCTGGTGAACGTGTACGCGCTGCGCGAGGGCATTGGCGAGCGCGTTGTCGCGGGTCGCGATGAGCGCCTGCGGGTCGATGTCGTAGCAATGCACTGCCTGCGCGCCGAGCTTCGCGGCGGCGAGCGCCAGCACTCCCGAGCCGCAGCCGTAATCGATGACGCGGGCACCGGGCCTGAGGTGCGCGTCGAGCCAGGTCAGGCACAGCGCCGTGCTCGGGTGGGTGCCGGTGCCGAAGGCGAGCCCCGGGTCGAGGTTCACGACCACCGCGCCGGGATCCTCGATGGGTTCGTGGTGCGGGCAGATCCACAGGCGTTCGCCGAAGCGCATGGCGTGAAAATCTTTGAGCCACTCGCGCTCCCAGACCTTATCCGCCACCGCCTGGCTGTGGATGCCCTGCGGGGTAAGCCCGAGCCCGCACGCGAGTGATTGGCTCAGCGTGGCGGGGTCGTGCGCTGCGCTGAAGAGCACCACCAGCCGGGTCGCCGGCCAGAGGCGAAATTCCCCGGGCGCAGGTTCCAGCACCGGATCATCGCGCGAATCCGCGAACGTCACCGCGAGCGCGCCGCGTTCGAAGCACACGGCTTGCGCGGTCTCAGGATCCAGCGACCCCAAGTCGAATGACAGCTCCAGGTACATGGGCCAATCAACGCAGTCCGAGCCGCCGCTCCAGGTAGTGAATATCGGTGCCGCCCTTCTGGAACGCGGCGTGGTTGCAGATCTCCTGGTGCAGCGCCACGTTGGTCTTGATGCCCTCGATGACCATCTCGGCGAGCGCGTTCTTCATGCGTGCGATCGCGGTCTCGCGCGTGTCGCCGTGGGTGACGACCTTGGCGATCAGCGAATCGTAGTAGGGCGGCACGTTGTAGCCGGAATAGATATGGCTGTCGACGCGCACGCCGGGCCCCCCGGGCGCGTGCCACAGCCGGATCGGCCCCGGCGAGGGCACGAAGGTCTTGGGGTCTTCCGCGTTGATGCGGCACTCCATGGCGTGACCGCGGATCTGCACGTCGCTTTGCGTGTACGGCAGCCGCTCGCCGGCGGCGATCAGCAGCTGCGCCTTGACCAGATCGATGCCGGTGATGAGTTCGGTCACGGGATGCTCCACCTGGATGCGGGTGTTCATCTCGATGAAGTAGAACTCCCCGTCCTGGAACAGGAACTCGAGCGTGCCGGCGCTGCGGTAGCCGACCGCGCGGCACGCCTCGACGCAACGGTCGCCCATGAACTTGCGCTGCCGCGCGGTGATGCCGGGGGCGGGCGCCTCTTCGATGACTTTCTGGTGGCGGCGCTGCATGGAGCAGTCGCGCTCGCCGAGGTGAATGACGTTGCCGTGGCCGTCAGCCAGCACCTGGAATTCGATGTGCCGCGGGCGCTCCAGGAATTTCTCCATGTACACCTGGTCGTTGCCGAAGGCCGCGTGCGCCTCGGAACGCGTGATGCTGATCGCGTTCAGGAGCGAGGCGTCAGTGTGCACCACGCGCATGCCGCGCCCGCCGCCGCCGCCCGAGGCCTTGATAATGACCGGGTAGCTGATGTCGCGGGCGATGCGCAGGTTCTCATCCCCGTCATCCCCGAGCGGGCCATCGGAACCGGGTACGCACGGCACGCCGTGCGACTTCATGACGCGAATCGCCGAGACCTTGTCACCCATGGTGCGAATGGTCTCGGCTTTGGGGCCTACGAATACGAAGCCGCTCTTCTCGACCCGTTCGGCAAAGTCCGCATTCTCGGAGAGGAAGCCGTAGCCGGGGTGGATCGCCACCGAGTCGGTGACCTCCGCGGCGCTGATGATGGCCGGCATGTTGAGGTAGCTGCCCGAGGAGGGCGGCGGGCCGATGCACACGGACTCGTCCGCGAGCAACACGTGCTTGAGGCTGTAGTCGGCCGTCGAATGCACCGCCACCGTCTTGATACCGAGCTCCCGGCAGGCGCGCAGGATCCGCAACGCGATCTCGCCGCGGTTGGCGATGACGACCTTCTCGATCATGGTGGGTCTATTCGATTACGAACAACGGTTGACCAAACTCGACCGGGTCGCCGTTTCTCGCCATGATCGAAGCGATCTTGCCGGCCTTGTCGGCCTCGATCTGATTCATCATCTTCATGGCCTCGATGATGCACAGCACCTGGCCGACTTTGATTTCGTCCCCGATTTCCACGAACGCCTTCGCCGCCGGCGACGGCGAGGCATAAAAAGTGCCCACCATGGGCGCCGTGATCACGTGCTCATTGGATTTCGGCTTGGGCGTCTCCGCAGCCGGCAGCGCAACGGCCGCGGCGGCGCCCGGTACCGGCGCGGCGGCCGGCGCGGGCATATGCACGTACTGGGGCATGGCGTGCGGGTGCGCACTGGCAACCGGCATGCGGCTGATGCGCACCGCCTCTTCGCCCTCTTTGATCTCGATCTCGGCAATGCCGGATTCCTCCAGCAGCTCGATGAGCTTCTTGATTTTTCTGATGTCCATGCCGGGAATGCCCCCAGGGGTTTAAGTGCAGATCGGGCTTCTCAAGCGACGCGCGCGAGGCGCTCGACCGCGGCTCGCAGGGCCAGTTCGTAGCCGAGCGCTCCGAAGCCGGTGATGACACCCAAAGCGATATCCGAGAAGTAGGAGTGCCGGCGAAAGCTCTCGCGGGCGTGAACGTTGGAAAGGTGGACTTCAATGAACGGCAGTCCGACCCCCAGGATGGCGTCGCGCAGCGCCACGCTCGTGTGGGTGAACCCGCCGGGATTGAGCACCATGAACCTGATGCCCTCCTGGGCGGTGCGCTGGACGCGCTCGATCAACTCATGTTCCGCGTTGCTCTGAAACGCGACCAGCTCATGCCCTGCCTCCCGCGCCAGTTCCGCCAGCCGCTTTTCAATGGCCGCGAGCGTGTCAGTGCCGTAGACAGCCGGTTCCCGGGTGCCGAGCAGATTGAGGTTCGGGCCGTTCAACAACAGCACTCGGGCCATGGGATCCGTGACTTCTTATGAGCCGTACGACAAGCGAAGCGTCGCGAATGTAACCCAATTCACCCCGATCTGGGTACTTTCAGGGGGTAATTGCGAAGATCTGGCGAGACTGGGTCTAGTACGCCGCGCCGGGCCTAAGACCCCGTGCGCGAAGCGGCAAGACCGGCCATCGCGGCCCTGATCTCATCTCTCGCAGCCTTGAGCGGGAGGCTTCCTGAGTCGACCTTGGCGATCCGGTCGAGGATGAGCTCGGTCTCGTCGCGGTGCAGTTCCCCGATCTTGAGGGCGACGATCTGACCCGCGGTGTCTGCGAATACGCTGAACGGCAGGATCGTATCCATGCCAAAGGCATTGGCCGCCTCAAAACCCCCCCGCTCACCCAGCAGGACCGGATAGCTCATTCGGTTGTCGGTCACGTACTTTTGCACCGGATCACGATAATCGATGGCGATACCGACGATCTCCAGTCTTTTAGACGCATGTTCGCTGCGAAGACTCCTGAGGAGCGGGATCTCCCGGCGGCAGGGCTCGCACCAGGTCGCCCAGAAATTGATCAGCAGGGGGCGACCACGCCACTCAGTCAGCCTGTGGGGCATTCCGTCCAGGCCCGGAAGGGCCAGGTCCGGCACTTGCTCGGGGATTTTCCGCGCCACAGGGGGTGCAGCTGGTGCAGCCACAGGCGCGGTTGCTGCCGGTGTCACGGGCGGCAGGGCGTACAGGGTCGGGTGATCGGCCTTCGAGAAGCGGTAGTAGCCGTAGCCGCACGCGAGCGAAGCGATGATCACGACAACACCCGACAGCACCCCCCTGGAACTGGCCGGACGCGCCGGCCCCGGAGGCAATGCGGTCACGGAGTCTGAAGCGCGGCGCGTGAATGCTCGGCGAAGGCTTCCGCCTTCATGTAGCCGACAACCCGGTACTGCGGGCGCTCCTCGCCGTCCTTGTTGTAGAACGCAATCGTGGGCGGCCCGATGATGTTGAAGTGCTTCAGCAGCGCCTGGTCGTCCGCGTCATTGGCGGTCACGTCGGCCCGCAACAGCACCGCGGCGCGCAGCGCCGCCTGTACGCGCGGATCGGTGAATGTGTAGCGCTCCATCTCCTTGCAGGAGGTGCACCAGTCGGCGGAGAAATCCACCAGCACGCCCCGGCTTTGTGCCCTGGCCTCACCCACCGCGCGTTCCAGCTCCGCGACGGATCTGATCGGCCGGAACGGCAACTGCCGTGAGTGCGACGCCAGGGCCGGAATGGGGGCGAGGGGATCGGTGCCGCCAAGGGCCGCACCGGTGGCGAGCACCATGGCATAGAGGCCGGCGGCAACGCCGGCTGCGCGCACCGCCCACACGACAGTTGCGCGGCCGCGCGCCTCGCGCCACAGCAGCCAGCCGAGCGTCAGCGCCGGCACCGCCCACAAGAAGAGCGCCACGCGCTCGGGCACCACGCGCGCCAGCATCCACACCGCCACGCCGAGCATCATCACGCCGAAGAGCTTCTTCACCGTCTCCATCCACGGTCCGGCCTTCGGCAGGAGTCTGCCGGCCGAGGCCCCCACGATCAGAAGCGGCGTCCCCATGCCGATACTCATGGCGAACAGCGCCCCGCCGCCGCGCGCGATCTGTCCGGTCTGGCTGATCACCAGCAGTGCACCCACCAGCGCAGGTCCGACGCACGTGGTCACGATCAGCGCCGACAGGGCGCCCATGATCGCCACGCCGCCGAAGGTGCCGGCGGACTGGCGGTTGCTCAACTGCGCGATACGCGACTGGATTGCCGTGGGCATCTGCAGCGTGAACGCGCCGAACATCGACAGCGCCAGCACCACGAACAGCGCCGCGAACAGCGTCAGTACCCACCATTGCTGGAAGAGCGTCTGGATCTGGCTGCCGGCGGCGGCACCGGCAATCCCTGCGAGGGTGTAGGTGAGCGCCATGCCGAGCACGTAGGTGAGCGACAGCGCGAACGCGCGCCCGGTGGTGACGCGTGCGCCGTTGCCGGCGATGATGCCGGCTAGGATCGGCACCATGGGCAGCACGCACGGGGTGAAGGCGAGCAGCAGGCCCGCGACGTAGAACCAGCCCAGCATGACGAGCGGGTTGCCGCCGCGGATGAGAGCCGCAAACCAGTCCTGCTCGGCGGGTGCAGTGGTGCCGCTGCCCGCACCCGCACTCATGCCGCTGCTGCCGCCCGTGGCGCCGGCCGTGCGCTCTGGCAGGTGCACGGTCACCTCCTTGGTGATCGGCGGATAAC
>Ga0209167_10001042_pt1 | contig 17262 bp, 14 predicted proteins | sample Coa_R1_9_FD_187154 | JGI IMG/M metagenome (GOLD analysis project Ga0209167, IMG submission 187154) | Surface soil microbial communities from Centralia Pennsylvania, which are recovering from an underground coalmine fire - Coalmine... | ecosystem: Environmental > Terrestrial > Soil >... | reverse complement strand
GCAGGTTCTGGAGCGGCGCGCGGTGCAGCCCCAGCTCGGGTTGCTGAAATCCACCATGCTGCAGCTCGATCCCGCTTTCAACGAGCGGGCCTACGGCGGGTCGAGCTTCTCCGATTTCGTCGAAAAGCTGAAGCGCGCCGAGCTGGTGAACGTTTCCGGCACCGGCGGCCGTTACATTATCGAGCGCAAGACTTCCGCCGCGGCCGAGCATCCCACGTTGAAGCCTGAAGACCTGCTGCCTCCGCTGCGCGACGTTCTTGAAAACCATCGCTTGGAGCTCGAAAACGGATGCCCCGTCGAGGATCTCGCCGCGTGGTTCAGAGCCGAGCAGCCCAAGTTCGACCACACCGCCTACGGCTTCCAGGAGTTCATCGAGTTTCTGAACTACGCGCAGGATAAGACCGTCGTTCGCCTGGAACCGCACGAGGAGCAAGGCATGCTGGTTTCATTGGGTGCGGAATTTTATCCGCCTGCCGAGGCGCCGCACCCTGAGCCGGAAGCGGCTCCGCCCGAAGAAGAGGTGGAAGAGTACGAGCCGCAACCTTACGTCGAGGGCCAGCCGACCATCTTCGAGCCCAATCCGCCTCCGGTTAAGGCCAAGCGGACTCCCGTGCGGAAGCGCGCGCCGAAACCCACCGGCGGTGGCGGTGGTTCGCGCCGTCCTCCGCGCCGCAAGAAAACCGACGGATGAGTATCGAGCGGATTCTCCACCAGGGAGCTCCCAGTCCCCGCGGGCCGTATTCATCGGCCGTCCGCGCCGGCGATTTCATTTATGTGAGCGGCCTGGGACCGGTGGATGAGGAGGACCGGCTCTCGCCCGGCGACATCCAGCACCAGACCCGGCTGGTGCTGACCAATCTGCGCAAGATTCTGGCTGATTGCGGCGCTGCGCTCGAGGACGTCGTGAAGTGCTCGGTCTTCTTACTCGACGTGAGCGAGTTTCCCGAGATGAACGAAGTTTACGCCGAGTTCTTCGCGGCGATTAAACCCGCGCGTACCACCGTCGAAGCGAAGTTCTACCAGGCGACGATGCGCATCGAGATCGATTGCGTGGCCTACAAGCCGCGATCCTGATCGCACCCTGGCGACGTCATCATCTCGCTTGAGTTTGCTTGCGAGCGCCAGTGACTCTATGTAGAAACCTGTGCGCCAATTCGCGAATCCATTCGTGCTCCCGTTGCCGGATCGCCTCTGGCTCAATAAGATCCGTGCCGATGCCAACGGCGACGGCCCCGGCCAGAATAAAGGCGGCGGCGGTTTGTTGGTTCACTCCGCCAGCGGCAATCAATGGCACATTGGGAAACGGCGCTTTCAAGGCCCGGATGTAGCTCGGGCCACCGAATTGCGCGCATGGGAAAATCTTGATGAAATCCGAACCGGCCTTCCACGCCGTCATGATTTCCGACGGTGTTAAAACGCCGGGAATAACCACGATCTTGTTCTTCAACGCGAAGTCCACGATCCCCAGATCAAGTCCGGTGCTGGTCAGAAAATTCGCCCCCGCAGCCAGGCAGCGTCGCGCCGTTTCGACATCCAAAACCGTGCCTGCACCCACCGTTATCTCCGGCTTGCTCCGGGCCAGCTCGGAAATCACGTCGAGCGCTCCGGGCACAGTCATCGTGACTTCGATGATCGGAATTCCGCCGCTTGAAACCGCCTCGGCGGCAAACAGGGCGTCCTCAGCCGAAGCGAGGCGAGCAGCGGGAATGATCCCTATCTCTTCTATCCTGGCTCGGACTTCATCTTTGTTCATGTTTCTAAAGTGACGCGTTCTAGCCTGACGCCTACACGCCTTACGAAGGCTGCCGATCGGCAGCAGGAAGCGCATCACCCTCTCTAGCCATCCAAACATACAGGGATGGCAGAAGGAAAATGCTCATCACCAGCACCGCCATCAGGCCGCCGACGATCACGATTGCAAACGGGCGCTGTGAATCTGAGCCGATATCGTGCGATGTGGCTGCCGGGACCAGGCCGAGAGACGCCACCAGCATGGTCATGAGAATCGGACGGAACCGGAGAACGGCGCCTTCGAGCACCGAGTGCAAAATCGAATGGCCGCGGGCGCGCAATTGATTGATGTACTCGAGCATGATCACGCCGGTCATCACGGAAACTCCAAACAGCGCGAGAAACCCAATGCCGGAAGAGACGCTAAAATTGGTCTTCGTCAGATACAGCGCCAGGATGCCTCCGATGGGAGCCATGGCGACGGTCACCAGAATCAGGCTGGCCCATTTCATCGATCCGAACATGGAATACAGGATCATGAAAATGACCAGCAGGGTCAGCGGGATGATCAGCATGAGCCTTTTTTGGGCTCGTTGCTGACTCGCGTATTCGCCCGCCCAATCGATGTGATATCCGGCCGGCAGCTTTACTTGTCGCTCCACCTTCCGGATCGCCTCCTCGACCGCCCCGCCGAGGTCGCGTCCCCGCACGCCATACTTGATCGCGACATAGCGCTGATTTCCTTCGCGGTAGACTTCGGATGCGCCATCTGCCACTTGAACTTTGCACAGTTGGGCGAGAGAGACGCGCTCTCCGGAGGGCGAAAGCAGCCGGATGCCCTCGATAGCTTCTTTGGTGTCGCGGTAATTCGGCAGATAGCGCATCACCAGGTCATAGCGCTGCTCGCCTTGTAGAACCTGGGTGAGAGCATTTCCGCCCACCGCGGTCTGAATGGCATCCTGCACGTCCGAGACATTGATCTGATAGCGCGCGGCGGCAGTCCGGTCCACGGTGAAATTGAGATTGGGTTGGCCGAGAACACGAAACAATCCGAGGTCTTCAACCCCGGGCACGGTCCGCATAACGGAGACGATCTGGTCGCCTTTTTCTTCGAGCGTTCTTAGATCGTCACCGTAGACTTTGATGGCGAGCTCTCCCTTAACGCCGCTGACGGCTTCTTCCATGTTGTCCGAAATGGGTTGGGAAAAATTCCAGATCACTCCCGGAATTTTCTCCAGTTCGCGATTCATGGCGGCAATCAGTTCTTCTTTGACCTGGTGGAACGCCGGTCTCCATTCCTGCTTGGGCTTCAGACCGACGAAATACTCCGTGTTGAAAAAGCCGGTGGTATCCATGCCATCGTCGGGCCGTCCCACCTGGCTGGTGGTCATGGTGACTTCAGGGAAGGAAGCAAGAATCACTCGCACCTGATTCGCGAGACGAATGCCTTCGGTCGGCCCGGTGCTCGGCGCCAGAGTGCCCCGGACCCAGATCGCACCTTCGTCCAGATGCGGCAGGAACTCCGAACCGATGGTCCGGGCCAGCAGGAGTGCTCCCGCCAGAGTGACTACCGCGGCGGTCACCGTAACCCAGCGCCAGCGAATCGAAACACCGAGCGCCCAGGCGTAACTCCGAGTCAGCAGTTCCATCAGCGGATTGCGCCATTCTTTGGTGCCTTTGGGATAAACCAGACTTGCAAGCACCGGGCCCACGAACAGCGAAAACAGAAGTGCGCCCAGCAGAGCGAACGCCACCGTCCACGCCATGGGCTTGAACAAGCGGCCCTCCACCGCTTGCAGCGTGAAAATCGGGACATAGGCGACGATGATAATCAAGATCGAGTAAAACACCGGCCGTTGTACTTCGAAGGCCGCTCGGCTGATCTTTTGCGGCACTGTCTCTGTCGCATCTTGGCCGGGATGGGATAGGAGCCGGACGATATTCTCCACCATCACAATCGCGCCTTCCACGATCATTCCGAAATCGAGTGCGCCGAGCGACAGCAGGTTCGCTGGAATGTGACGCAGGTTGAGGCAAATCGCCGCAAACAACAACGAGAACGGAATGGTCAGAGTGACGATGAGCGCGCCCCGAACATTCCCGAGAAATAAGAACAGGATCACGGAGACAAGGATGATGCCCTCGGTCAGGTTGTGCATCACGGTGTGGGTGGTCAGGCGCAGAAGTTCGCTGCGGTCGAGGAACGGAACCACCTTCACGCCCGGCGGAAGCAGATGATCATTCAGCTCCTGCGTTTTGGCGTGAATAGCCTCCAGCGTGGCATCCGAATCTGCTCCTTTCCTCAGAAGCACGATGCCAGAGACCACATCGTCGTTATCAATGATCTTTCCATCCTGGCGGTGAATTGCCCTCCCAAACTGGCCCAGGCGGACCTTGGGCCCTTGCGCCACAACCGCGATATCTTTGACCCGCAGCGCCGTGCCATTTTTAGTCGTGATCACGGTATCCTCAATGTCGCCAACGGTCTTGACCTGCCCGACGCTGCGCACATTGATTTGCTGCAGACCTTCCTCGATAAAGCTTCCACCGCCATTCGCGTTGTTGTTCGTGAGCTGTTGTTCCACTTGTGCGATGCTGAGCCCGTAAGAGATCAGTTTGTTGGGGTCGACGCGGACTTGATACTCGCGGGTCGGGCCGCCGAAGCTGGCCACGTCCACTACATTTGGCACGGACCGGAACTGTTTTTCGAGCACCCAATCCTGGAGTGATTTCAGATCCATCACGTCATATTCGGGATTCGTGGTATGCAGCGTGAAGAAGTAGATCTGACCCACGGGGCTGAAATCGGTGCCGATCTGCGGGGTCAGTCCGGCCGGCAATGTGGCTTGGGCAAGGCGCTCGAGGACCTTTTCCCGGTTCCAATCGTCTTCCGACTCGTCATCAAAAATCAGCATCAGGCTGGAGAGTCCGAACAGCGATACCGATCTCAGATGATCCAGATGAGGAATCCCGTTCATCACGATTTCGAGCGGAATCGTAACCTGCTGCTCCACCTGTTCAGCGGATATGCCCGGCCATTGCGTGATTACCTGGACGTAATTATTCGCGACGTCGGGATACGCTTCCACGGGAAGGCTGCGAAAAGAAATAACGCCCCAGATGAACAGCAGCGTGGCGATCGCCAGCACCAAAAGGCGGTTTCTTAGGGCAAAATCGACAAGACGCCGGATCATTATAGTCCCTTGGCTTACTGCTCCGTAGTGTTTTGGAAAATCAGCGCGCGCGACACAACCTGCTGGCCGGGTTTGATGCCGGAAACAATTTCCTGGATATTCCCCGGCAGCATCTTTCCGCCGATCACCTCGACGCGCCGGAAGCGGCCGGCCTCGGCCGGAACGTAGACCCAGTCGCGGTCGTGCAAATGAAGAATCGCGGCGGCGGGAACAGTGGCATGCACCTCCTTGCTCAAGCCGTGGAAAGTAGCTGTCACGAACATGCCGAACCGGAGAACGCCGGGATTGGGGACTTCTAAGCGGACTTTGGCCGTACGGATGTTCGGATCAAGCACCGCCCCGATGTTCGAGACTCTTCCTTTTAGAACCATGTTGGGGTACGCGTTGAGATGAATGTCGGCGACCTCGTCGAGGTGGACATTAGGAAGATCGTTTTCAAAGACGTCGCAAATCACCCAGACCACCGAGTTATCGGAGATCGTGAACAGATTGGGCGAATTGTCCAGAGTCTTGACGCCGGCGGACGCGGTGACATTCTGCTCGGTGATGATGCCGGAAACCGGCGCATAAATATCCACAAGGGAAGTGGGCTGGCTAATGTCGGCGCCGAGCACCCGCAGCCGCTCGGTTGTATTTTCAACCACCACCTTGGCCTTAGCCGAGGCGTCCTCGGCGACTTCCACATCTTTTTGGGCGATCGCTCCCTTGTCGTAAAGGAGGGTGGCGCGGCTCAATTGCGCGCTGGCGAGCTTTTCATCCGCGACCGCCTGGCGATAGTCGGAGAAGGCTTGCGAGATGTCGGAGCTCTGCACTCGCATCAGCAGTTGACCCTTGCTCACCGTATCGCCGATCCTGGCCCGAATCTCCACCACCCTGCCTGACGCCAGGGAAATCACCGGTATGTTCCGCGAGACATCGGGATTCACACTTCCCGTTACATTCAATTCGGGTGCGTCGGCATGTTCGCCCGCCTTGACCAGTGGAAACTGTTCCGGATGATCGACCGCGACCAGTCCGCTATTTTCTTCGTGTTCGACGGTGGCAGCCGGCGGGGCGGTCGACGCCGCACTTACATCCGTGTTCTTTCCGCAGCCGGCGAGAACAAAACAGATCGCGACTGCGACGCTCGCCTCCATCAGACGAATATAAGATTTCATTGAATCACCTCCCGGCCCACAGCCAGGTTCAGTTGGCCTGCGGCAGTCAGATAAGTTCCGATCAAGTTCAGGTAATTGAGTTGAACGCTCCGGTAGTCCTGCTGCGCTTGAAGAAAATCGAGCAGAGACGCGCCGCCGTTTTGGTAGGCGAACTGGATCGTGCTTCGAACTCGCACGGCTTGATCTAAATACGTGGCTTTATAGCTCTTCAGCAACGTTAAGCTGCTCATCACGGCGGCATAGGCCGAATCGACGTCGCTATACACCTGGGCTTCGGTCGCGTCTCTGAGGCGTTCGTTGCGGCCAATATCCAGTTGAGTCCGCGCTTTTTCGCCCTGATTGCGGTCAAAGATTCGCAAGGGTATGCTGACGCTCACGCCGATATAGGCCGGGATGGGCGGGTTGCGCGCGATATCTAGACTGAAGGTCGGATCGGTTGAGCCGTTGGCCTGCGCGAGACGATTGTCGATTCTAGCCTTCTCGATCGATTGCATCGCGGCCTTGAGATCCGGCCGGGTTTCAAGCGCGGTCATGCGAAACTCATCCAGCGGTGAAATTTGATCGGGAAACTCGTAAGGTCCCGTGATGTCGAAGCCCTCCACCGGTGTCCGGTCGTTTAACAGCGTTAGAAGCTGGATCTTGGCGGTACGAAGATTCACTGTGGCGTTTTGCAAGTCGGTTTCATATTGCACGCGTTGCAGTTGCAGCCGGTCGAGATCCACCTGCGCAATATCTCCAGCTTGCCTGCGGTCCCGGCTCACCATAAGTAGTTGATCGTAGTAAGAGAGATTCTCCTGGGCCAAGGCAAGCACCGCTTTTTGCTGCAGCGTTTGCACGAATGCACTCCGCAGATTGAAGAGCAAGTTTCTCTCCTGATCGGAGAGCTGTGACGCGGCGATGGCGGTGCCCTGCCGCGCGCTGTCGCGCCGAAGTTCCCGCTTGTGCTGGCGCTCATGCAGATAGTCGATCGAGCCGGACGGCAGCGCGAACGCGAAAGGACTGTAGGAGTCTCCTCCGTTACCGCTGGGCGAAGGCTGCGGCGTGAAAGGGTTGATCTGGTCGAACGTCCCGGTTACATTCGGGTTGGGACGCAAATAGGCCGTAACTTCCTGCTGGCGAGACTCATCAATCCCGATCCTGGCCGCCTGCATCGTGGGATTCGTCGCCTCGAATTTATCCCGCACCTCCGCCCAGCTCAGGGGCGTCGTCTGCGCCACAGCGGACCGACTCAGGCACACCGCGAGGAGCGCGAGGCCGAAAGATACTCGGGATTGACGCATACGTAATGTCGTTTTCGCAATAGACATAAAAATCACCACGGCGCCACACTTCAGCGATCGCACGCCGATTCACAGTGGGAGTTGGGCTTGGCCGCCTCCGAGAAGGAGGAATTCGCCTCCCACGTTGTTTAGGGAGTCAGGGGTTGCGAGGAGGGGCTCGGGAACGGCGCTGGGAATCGTGAGCTTCCGCACCGCTGCTGTCGATCTCCAGCCTGGGCGTCTGGGCTTGCTGGTCGGCTCTGATGACGGAAGTCGCAAAGATCGCCGGATCGATGCGCTGGTCCCCCATATCAAACCAGGAGTCGTCATCGATTTGGGGCAGCTCAATGTCCGGAGAATGGCGCCGCTCCAGCAGAGCCCGAAAACGTTCCAGGTCGCCTTGCATAAAGTGTCCGGACCCGTCGTTCAGCCACACGGCTAGCGGCTCCGAGGTGCCGGTTTCGCGGATGATAATATCGCGATCGTGGTCGCCATCGATGTCGAGCGAGTTCAGTTCGACACTGGGGTAGTGGTCGCGGAATGTAAACGAAGTGGAGGAGGAGCCACTTAGCTTAAGGCTAACTTCGTGCGAGTATTCGTGACCAGAAAGGCGCTCAGCCCGGGAAGTGACGACATCAATCTGGCTGTCGCCGTCGAAGTCGCCCAGCACCCAACTCGAAACCGAAGGAGAGGGCAAACTGGCAAACACGTTCTCGTCCCCGGGAGTAGATGCAGCCCATCCGACTGTTCCGGTCGCGAGGCAGAGAACCAATAGGCGATGCACGCACCCTTATTATCCAACAAATTTAGCCTCGGGCGGGACCGCGTGAATCAGGTCAAGGCCGTGATCCGCGTGGCCGAGCGGCTGGATGCCAAGACCGGAATGGCAAAACTGCGCAGCTTGGCGACTGGCCGAGGCGGGAATGGGAACCGGCCCGCACTGCACCGCTTCAAACTGTCAGCGTAGCAAGCAACGCGCCGATATCCTGCGTGTTCTCCAGCACCCAGAGCGATTGTAGAACGGCCTCGGTTTTCTCGCGCGGCCAGCGCTTGCCGATATTGCCGCGGAATTTGCGGTCGATGTCCGGCCGTTGCGGCCTGCCCGCGAAGCCGGGAATGTCGTTGACCTCTCGGCTGACGTGCTGGCCATCCGCCAAAATCGCGGTGATGCGCGTCGGCACGGCGCCCCCGGTCCGCGCGGTGAGCACCGGATCTTCCGCGACCGTAATCTTCTGCATAAAGGCGAGGATGCGCGGTTCCTTCAACTTCGCCGGCTCGTAGCTGTCATTGGTGATGTCGCCGTCAAACATGGCGCGCGCCGTGATGTAGGGCATGGAATGGTCGGCGGTCTCGCGCGTCGCGGGCGCCCATTTCTCGCGATCCGTGCCGGTCTGCACCAGTCCGCGCCTGGACGTAGCGATTTCGATGGAGGCGATTCGTTCAAGCGCCTCGGCCTTGTCGGGCGCGCCCTTGGTCACCTCATTGGCGATCGCCGTGGCCGCAACGATCGCGGTCTGGGTGAAGACCACTGCGGGATAGGCCTTCATGCCGCATTGATTGATGCGGAAAGGATTGCCGTGGCCGCCGAATTTCGCGACGTCGATACTCGCCTCGCCCGAGACCTGCTTGAAGAGGCCGAGCGTGCCCTCGAAGATCGGCGTCGGGCCAGTCAAGCCGCCGCGCGCCAGCATCGCAGCGAACACGGCGTTGCGCGTGGCTTCGCCATCGGCGAGTCCCTTCCAGTCGGACAGCACCTGCCTCCGCGTCTGGCCCATCGAAATGTGGTCGTTGATCGCAAGGTTGACCGCCTCGGTCAGCTTCGCCGCATCCAGCTTCATCAGCCTGCCGGCCGCGAGCGCCACGGCCGGAAGACTGAACACCGGCGAGTCCCAGCCGCGCGAGCTGATGTCGAGAGCGTCCACCAAGCGGCAATTGATCTCGTAGGCCAGCGCAATCGCCGTGATGAGGTCATGGCCGCGGGCGCGTTCGGATTCGGCAACAGCAAAGCACGGGGCGATCTGGTCGCTCGGGTGGCAGGTCATTCTGCCGACATAGATGTCGTTCAGATCGTAATACCGGCCCGCTGCGCCATTGGCGAAAGCGGCAAGATCGGGCGAGGTCTTGCGTGTCGTGCCGATGATGGTGGCGGCCCCTGGCACGCTCAGCGCGATGTCGCGGCAGACGCGCACGGGCCGCTCGTCGAAGGCGGCAATGCCGCAGCCGAGCACGTCGATGACATGCGATTTGACCCGTTCGATGGTCGCCGCATCGAGATCTTCGTAACGCAGCTGAGCCGCGTACACGGCCAGTCTTTCCGCCAATGGCCTGGTTTCGGAGGCGCGCGCGTTTCGCGCAAAGCCGTATACGCCGAGTGCCGCTATTCCGGCGACAATGCTGCGGCGGGAAATTTTCTGGCTGTCGATCGCATCAGACATGGCGGTGTCTCTTATTGCCATGGCCGCGATGGTAGCACGCTTTTTTGGAAAACGGGCGCGCAGTACGGTTGCTAGAACTTGACTAGTGGAGGATTCGACCCAAAAAAATAATGACTGGGATGGTCCACTGCGGTAATTCGTCGAACGGCGTCACCCAGCCAAACCAAGGACGTTAACAGCCTTATCGGTCAAACCACGTAAGTGCGCGGACAGATTTTACTGACCAGATAAATGCGTAAGATCCTTCTCGTTTTCCAGGCAGACGTTCTCTAAAATGTCGCTGTCAGCTTGCAGAAGCTCGGTGACCTTGATGGTGAACGGCTTGGTGTACATCTTGGGGTCGTCCACGGTTACTTGCAGGTCCATGTGGCCGAAATCGCGGCGATGGAAACGCTCCTCGATGCGCAGGGCGTCGCTGTGGGGATGTCCCGCCACGTCCAGCCAACTCTTGTCGTTGAATCCAGCCGTGTCCACGACGAGCGTATCGCCTTCCCATCTGCCCACCGAGTACCCGAGCCACAATGGCTGGGGATCCACGGGAAGCTTGCGTCCATCTGTGTAGATTTGGCGGTGCATGCCATCGATCTCGTAAAGAAACGCGATTAATCCGGGTGTTTGAATGATTTTGAACGGCGCGTAGGAATGGATATCGGCCCGCGGGAGGCTTTGCGGCATACACTGGGCCACCGGACTCTGCACGGGGGTTCGCTTGCGAAATATTTCGGCCGCTTCGGGTCGCATGGGCGAGTCCTCCGGTTTGAAATCCACGAGGATGTTCAGCAGATATTTGGAGAACATACTGGGATCGTCGCCGGGCACGGCGAAGTCTTTCAGGGATTTTCCAAAGAGGCGCTCGTTTTCTCCGGGTGGCGAGAACTCCGTCAGCCAGACTCCGGAAAGATCGGGCTTGCCGTTATCGGCGCGCGGAGCCTTGGCCGAGAGGTTCGGTTTGCCATCCTTCGTCCGAGGAGTGCCGAGGGCCGGGTGGTTCAACCACTGCGCCGGGGCGCAAATCAGCCCCCCGGCAAACAGGAGCGCAATCTTCGTTGCTTGGCCGTTCATGTCACCCTCCTTGCGTTGCCGCCAGATGATTATCAGCGGGATGATTGTTAGATGATTGTTGCACACAGAGCGGGACAACAGACTGTTCCGTTCGTGTTCCGTCCTCTTTACGCCCGGCATCCGGGCGCAAGGTGCCGCTCCCGTAGGCATGGAGAGGGACCGCCAGCGCATAACGCTCGGCGTGCGCATCCCAGCGAGGGGGGGTCTGCAACGAGAGGAATGGCTCAGGGAGGGGCCGTGCCCTGCTCGAATGTTATCCACTGGCACCGCAGCGAAAAGTCAAACAGCACGGATACCGAAAATCTCGTTCTTGCCGAATGAAGCACCTCACCACCTTCGCGAACGCGTCGCCTGCAGGGAACATCCCCATACCAGACGGCGCCTTCCGCATTCCCACAGGTGCCGTCAGGGACGCAGCTGCGATGATGCGCCATAATCGGGACTGTGACTATTGATCCAGCATCCGTCCCCGCGGCGAACGCCTACAAAATTCTGATCGGGGCGATCGTTCCGCGGCCCATCGGTTTCATCTCCACCATTTCCGATAGCGGCGTGTTCAATCTCGCGCCCTTCAGTTTTTTCAATGGCGTCTGTGGCGATCCGCCGGTGGTGTGCTTCGCCCCCAACGCGCGCACTCCGCCCAAAGACACGCTGGTCAACATCCAGGCCACCGGCGAATTCGTGGTCAATATCGTCAGCGAGGAGATAGCCGAGCAGATGAACTTCTGCTCCGGTAACTATCCTCCCGAAGTGGACGAGTTTCAGGTCTCCGGGCTTACTCCCGTTCCCAGCGACATCATCCGTCCGCCGCGAGTGCTCGAATCGCATGTCAACATGGAGTGCAAGGCGCTTCAGGTGATCGAAGTCAGCGCGCGCCCCTGGGGCGGCAGCCTGGTTTTGGGCGAGGTCGTCCGCTTTCATGTGGACGACGCCATCATCGACAGCCGTTTTTCCATCGATCCCGACAAACTTCGCGCAATTGGCCGCATGGGCGGCACTTCTTATGCGCGCACGCGCGACCGTTTCGACATGATTCGCCCGGCCTGAGCCATAATCGGGGCTGTGATTATTGATCCCGCCTCTTTCCCCGCAGCCAGCGCTTACAAAATTCTGATCGGGTCGATCGTTCCGCGGCCCATCGGCTTCGTCTCCACCATTTCAGCCGAGGGGGTGTTCAATCTCGCGCCCTTCAGCTTTTTTAACGCGATGTGTGGTGAGCCGCCGGTGGTCGGTTTTTGCCCCGGCAATCGCAACCCGCCCCTGGATACGCTGGCCAACGTTCGCGCCACCGGCGAGTTCGTGGTCAACATCGCCACCGAAGACATCGCGGAGGCGATGAACCTGTCTGCGGGCGACTACGCGCCGAGCGTGGATGAGTTCACCGTTTCCGGCCTTACTCCGGCGCCGTGCGAGGTGGTGCGGCCGCCGCGCGTACTCGAGTCGCCCGTGAACATGGAGTGCAAGCTCCTCCAGATTATCGAGCTCAGCGCGCGTCCCCTGGGCGCCAGCCTGGTGCTGGGCGAAGTGGTTCGTTTCCACCTGGACAAGACCATCATCGACGACCGCTTTCGCATCGATCCCGATAGGCTGCGCGCCGTCGGCCGCATGGGCGGCACCGCCTACTGCCGCACCCGTGATCGCTTCGAGATGATCCGACCATGATGCCGCTAACTCCGTAACTGAGCCGCGACCAAAGGGAGTGGTGTCAGACACCTGTGTTAGCCTGATTGTTCATGACCGCGGCCTCACCCGATCTGAAGCGCACTCCTCTCAACGCGGTCCATCGCAGCATGGGCGCGAAGATGGTGGACTTCGGCGGCTGGGACATGCCGGTCGAATACAAAGGTGTCCTCGACGAGCATCGCGCCGTGCGCGAGCGGGTCGGCCTGTTCGATGTCAGCCACATGGGCGAGATCGAGATCAGCGGCCCCGACGCCCTGAAGCTGGTCCAGCACGTCACCCTTAACGACGCCTCGAAACTCAAGCACGGGCAAGCTCAATATTCGGCGCTGCTCTACGGCCATGGCGGCTTCGTCGATGACATCCTGGTGCACCGCGTTCACGGTCACCATTATTTTCTGTGCGTCAACGCCTCCAACCAGGACAAAGATTACGAGCACATTCTCAAAGCGGCCCAGGCCGCCCGCTTCGACGCGATGATCGAGAACGCCGGTCCACGCTACGCGCAGCTCGCCATCCAGGGACCGCGCGCCACGGATGTCTTGCGGAAGCTCACCGCATCCGATCTGGCGGCGGTGCGCCGGTATCACTTCACCGATGGCGAGGTCTCGGGAACCACCGCCCGAATCGCGCGCACCGGCTACACCGGCGAAGACGGCTGGGAAATCTACATTGCGTCCGCTGAGGCCCCGCGCCTATGGAATGAAATTCTCGAGGCGGGCCGCGAATTCGGCATTCTGCCTTGCGGACTCGGCGCGCGCAACACGCTGCGCCTGGAATCGGCGATGCCGCTCTACGGCCACGAGATCCACGCCGCCATTACGCCCTGGGAGGCCGGGTTAGACTGGATCGTCAAGCTCGACAAGGGCGATTTTCTGGGCCGCGACGCGCTCGTGAAGCAGAAGGAACGGGGAATCACGCGCAAGCTGGTGGGGTTTGAAATGAAGGGCCGTGGAATCGGCCGCGATGGCTACGAAGTGTATGTGAACGGGGTCGCGGCTGGTTGGGTGACCAGCGGAGGACCGGCGCCCGCATTGAACAAGAACATCGGAATGTGTTACCTGCCGTTGAGTCTCGCCGAAGCGGGCCGCGACATTGAAGTGATGGTGCGCGGACGCGGCGTCGAGGCCGTCACCATTCCGATTCCTTTTTACAAGCGAGCGAAATAGAAAATGTATCCCGAAAATTATCGTTACACCAAAGAACATGAGTGGGTTCTGGTTGAAGACGGCGCCGGCACGGTGGGCATCACGTTTCACGCCCAGAGGGAATTGGGCGACATTGTCTACGTCGAGCTGCCCAAAGTGGGCGCACTGGTCGAACAGGGCAAGAGTTTCGCGGTGGTCGAGTCTGTGAAAGCCGCGAGCGAAATCTTTGCGCCTGTTTCCGGAGAAGTGGTGGCCGCCAACGACGCACTCTCGAGTGCGCCCGAAACCTTGAATTCCGATCCCCACGGCGCCGGCTGGATTGCTAAAATAAAGTTATCAGCCCCGGAGGAAGTCGAGCGGCTCCTCTCCCCTACCGACTACCAATCATATCTGGGAGCGGAGTAAATGCACATTGCGATATCTACCGAAGTCAGACTCTGAGCGTCGCCAGATGCTCGAGACCATCGGCCTTTCGAGCATGGAAGACTTGGCGGCGCACCTGCCGCCGGCCGTGCGTTTCAATAAGGCCCTTGCTATCGCACCGGGAAAAAGCGAGTACGAAATCCTGGATTATTTCAAGCGGCGCGGCGCGGAGAACGCGGTTGGTGATGGAAACAGCTATGCGAATTTTCTGGGCGCGGGAGTGTATTACCACTACCGCCCCGTGATGGTCGATACCATAATCTCGCGCGGCGAATTTCTCACTTCTTACACGCCATATCAGGCTGAAATCTCGCAAGGCACACTGACCTCGATCTTCGAATTTCAGAGCATGATCTGCCAGCTTACCGGCATGGACGTGGCCAACGCGTCCATGTACGACGCCTCGACGGCGGTTCCCGAGGCGGCCATGATGGCCATGCGAGTCACCGGCCGTCATCGCGCGCTGGTCGCCCGCACGGTGCATCCCGAGTACCGCGAAGTGCTCGCAAATTCCGTCCGATATGAGGGCGTCACGATCGACGAGCTGGGCTATGATTCCGAGTCCGGTCTCCTCGATATCGACGATCTATCGCGCAAGATTACGGCACAAACCGCGGCGGTGATCCTTCAATCGCCCAACTTTTTCGGTATCGTCGAGAACGTGAAGCAAGCCGCGGCGATCGCGCATGCCAAGGGCGCGTTGCTGGTGGTCCTGTTCTCCGAAGCCGTGTCGCTCGGGTTGCTCGAGCCTCCGCGCGAGGCCGATATCGTGGCCGGCGAGCTGCAATCCTTCGCGCTCCCGCCCAGCTACGGCGGACCGTTCGCCGGCGTGATCGCCTGCAAGGAAAACTTCATCCGCCAGATTCCCGGCCGCCTGACGGGTGAGACCCGCGACTCCAACGGCAATCGCGCGTTTTGCCTGACGCTTGCTACGCGCGAGCAGCATATCCGCCGCGAAAAGGCCACCTCCAATATCTGCACCAACCAGGCGCTCATCGCGCTGATGGCCACCATTTTCATGTCGGTCTACGGCAAAGAAGGACTGCGCGAGCTCGCGTTGCAGAATCTGTCCAAGGCACACTATCTCGCGGGCAAGCTGGAGCCGCGCTTTAGCGGGCCGTTCTTCAACGAATTCGTCGCCCAGGCGGACGGGCAGAATGTCGCCGCGATCAATCGCACGCTCGAGAGCCAGAAGATCATCGGCGGCCTGCCGCTTGAAAGATATTATCCGGAGCTGAAAAATACGATGCTGCTGTGCTGTACGGAAATGACGCAGCGGGCCCGCATGGACCAGGTGGCGGACGCATTTAACACCCCCAACGGGGGCACTGCACAATGATCGAAAAGGTCCGCTCACACATCACTCAGAACGAGCTTCTGTTGTTCGAGCTGAGCTCGCCCGGCAAGAAGGGATATCAGCTTCCCGCCCTGGATGTGCCGGCGGTGGATCCCGCCCAAGCGCTTGGGGCAGGGAACGCGCGCGCCGAGATCGAGGATTTTCCGGAAGTCAGCGAGGTGGACGTGATTCGCCACTTCACGCGGCTCTCCACGTGGAATTACGCGATCGACCTAGGCTTGTACCCGCTCGGTTCCTGCACCATGAAGTACAATCCGCGCATCAATGAACTAGCGGCGCGCGTCGATGGTCTGGCCTGGATTCACCCCTATCAGCCGGATTCGCTGTCGCAGGGTGCGATGGAAATCATGGCGGAACTGGAGCGCTGCCTGGCCGAAATCACGGGCATGGATGCGGTCACGCTGCAGCCCTCCGCCGGAGCGCACGGCGAGTTCACGGGCATCCTGCTGGCTCGCGCGCTGCTGCAGTCGCGCGGCAATCCGCGCAAAAAGATCCTCATCCCGGATTCGGCGCACGGCACCAATCCCGCCACAGCGCACATGGCGGGCTATGCGGTTGAAAACATCCGGTCGAACGACCGCGGCATGGTGGACACCGCCGAACTGGCGCGCGTGGTAAACGAAGACGTCGCCGTGATGATGGTGACCAACCCCAACACGCTTGGCGTATTCGAGCAGAACATCGTCGAGGTCGCCCACATCCTGCACGCCAAGGGTGCGCTGCTTTATATGGACGGCGCCAATATGAACGCGCTGGCCGGCATTTCGCGGCCCGGCGATTTTGGCGTGGACGTGATGCACCTGAACCTGCATAAGACCTTCTCAACTCCGCACGGCGGCGGCGGCCCTGGTTCGGGTCCCGTCGCTGTGAAAAAGCGGCTGGAGCCGTTTCTGCCCTCGCCGCGCTTGAAGCGCGTGGGCGATCGATGGGAATGGAATTACGACCTGCCGGAGTCCATCGGCCGCGTGCGGGCGTTCTATGGGAACTTCGGTGTGCTGGTGCGGGCGCTGGCCTACATCATGGCCCATGGTGGCGACGGCCTCAAGCGCGCCACCCTCGATGCGTTGTTGAACGCCAACTACATCCGCAAGCTGATCGAGTCCCACTACCAGATCGCCTACCAGGCCCCCAGCATGCACGAGTGCGTCTTCAGCGACGAGCGCCAGGCCAAACGCGGGGTCGACACCGGTTCGATCGCCAAGCGCCTGATCGACTACGGATTCCACCCTTATACGGTCAGCTTTCCGCTGATCGTCCACGGCGCGCTGATGATCGAGCCGACCGAGACCGAGAGCAAGCGCGAGTTGGACCTGTTCGCGAGCGCGATGATTTCGATCGCCAAAGAGATTGAGGAGAACCCGGACCTGGTGAAAGGCGCGCCCTACTCGACCCGAACAGCGCGAGTGGATGAGGTGACCGCCGCCCGCAAGCCGATCGTCCGTTGGAAGCGCCCGCAGGCCGCGGCGGCGGACTAGATTGGAAGCCGGTATCTAGCGCCCGCCGGCTTGCAGGTATGTCCGGATCACCTTATCGACGTAGTTCTGCGTCTCTGCGTAGGGCGGCATGCCCCGGTAGCGATCCACGGCGCCCGTCCCAGCGTTATATGCGGACAGCGCCTTCACCACATCGCCGTCATACTTGATCAGCAGATCCCGCAGCAGGCGTGCGCCCGCGTCGATATTTTGAGCCGGATCGCGCGGATCGGCCGACAGCGCGCGCGCTGTCGACGGCATCAATTGCATCACGCCCAATGCGCCTTTGGGCGAAACCGCCTCCGGCCGCATCGCCGATTCTACCCGGGCGACGCTCTCGACGA
>Ga0209167_10001041_pt1 | contig 17265 bp, 12 predicted proteins | sample Coa_R1_9_FD_187154 | JGI IMG/M metagenome (GOLD analysis project Ga0209167, IMG submission 187154) | Surface soil microbial communities from Centralia Pennsylvania, which are recovering from an underground coalmine fire - Coalmine... | ecosystem: Environmental > Terrestrial > Soil >... | reverse complement strand
GCGCCGCCCGCAATGTCATGCCGATGGTCTGTTTCATCACGAACAGCGCTTTCCCAGCCGCATTGGCGCGCGAGCGAAGGGTTTCAAACGCCAGTTCCACGCTTCGGCCGGCGGCGGTCAGCGCCGGGCAGCGTTCCAGCACGGAGAGGTCCAGATCCGGCAGCGCGGGGTTATTGCGAATCAACAATCCGCCATTGGGAACCGGCAAAGTCTTGTACAGACAAAAAACGGAATAGTCGCCTGTCGTGCCCAGCCAGCGGCCGTCGCACTGGCTTAGAAGAGACAGCGCACAATCTTCGATGAGGATGGCGCCGCTCCGCCGGCACAGGTACTCGATCTCCTCCATCGGTTGTGGCCACCCGAGGTAATGAATCACATAAACAACGCGCGGGGATGTCCGCTTCACGATACGTGACAGCGCGTCCAGATCCGGCTCCAGGTTGCGCCGGATCGGATAGTGAACTACGGACGCCCCTGCCGCCCGGATCGCGGCGATCTCGTTGCCGCTGTAATAGTCGGGCGCCAGGACCGTTTCTTCGGGCTTGAGGCGCAGCGCCTGGAACAAATGATAAATGCCGCTGCGCGCCACGCAGAAAGAGTGCCGGTGAGCCGCGTTAAGTGGATACGGCATCTCACTGCCTGCACGGGAAGGAAAGAATTCCCGCAGCGCCAGCCCCGGCCATGAGGAGACGTACATCAGGTCCTCGCCTCCTGCCTCGCGATGTATTTCTTCAGCCACGGAATGACGCGGAATTTGAGTAAACGGAGCGCGCGTCCCCGGAGGCCGCCGGAGAATATGTAGAGCCAGTAGTTCCGCGTCGATTCTTTGGCCCAACAGCTCTTCCAATCCGCGCTCTCTCCCAGAAGGTCGTACTTGGTGAGGCCTTCTGCGAATGCGCGCTCGAGCGACGTCGACATCAGCAGATTCGAGGGAGAAAAGGCCGAAAATGCCGGATCGTAGCCCAGCTTCAGAAGAAAAATTTGCTGGCTGTACGCAAGTGAATAGTCGAACGCGACCCGGTGCGCGCCCGCTTTCAGGAAATTCAGGCGCAGCCACTTTTTATCGGCGGCACGGCAGGCGAGGGTTTCGTAAAACTTCCGCACCTCGGGATCGCACGAAATAGCTGTGCCGGCATCATGCTTCCAACCGGATTCTTCCAGCCGAAGCCCGGCCTCAAGGGCATCGGCCAGGTCCTCCTGCGAAGTCACGGTTTCCCCCGCAACGGACCCGATTTGGTTCAGGCGCTTGAACCGGTTCCGAAGGTTGGCGCGATGCTTCGTCGCCAAGCCGCCGCAGTATTGGCTCCAGCACGTGTCCAAAGAGATGTAAGGGGATGCTCCCGACAACCACACACCGTTGGGCAAGCCGGCCTCGACAGCCAACCTTCGCATTTCTTCCAGGGTCGGAGACCCCTCCGGGAGTTGGCACAACTGCAGGAGATCCCACGACTCCCGCTCGGAGAGCAGATGCTGCCAGATTGCCCGATACGACTCTTCGGGCCGCCGGGCTGGGTGCCGGGTAACGATGAAACCGGCCCGCGGCACGTGATCGTTGTAGAAGAAACCCAGACGCCGCAGGGGAACTCCAAACATGCGGACGGACGTCAGGATTAACGGCGCGATGGCCAGCGTCTCATCGGCGTCCTTCACTACGACAATGTGAAGTGCGCTGCCCGCGCCAAAGCATTCCCACCACGTGCGCAGCCAGGCGTGCTCCAGAAACGGATGATCGATCCCGGCAGCCCTCAGCGCTTTGTTCCAGGCGGGTTCCAGATCCAGAAAGGCCTGGTAACTGGAAATGGTTTCCGTCCGAATCGCCGGACGCTCGCGGGTTTCCTGCGTCACGGCTTTCGTCGCCGCCTGCGTCATCCTAATCTCCGCCTCGAACTTTCCGGGCTCCAGACTCCCGTGGTCCCGCGCATGAATTGAAATAGCCCCGACAGCACCGCCCAATTCATCAGGACAAACCTGTTGGCAAGCACCGCGGCGCGATGCCGGATCAGGCCGCCGGACGCTGCCAGGAAGTAAAACACGATCTGTCCCGCGAAGACTGCGAGGAAGGCGCCCCGGAGGAGCAACAGGTTGGAGAGGAATAGCGCGGCCAGGCAATAGGGCACCACCAGCCGGCCCAATTTATGAGAAACAAATTGGACGAAAATAGGGTTTCGCGGCCACAACAGCAGCTCCGGCATTTCCGCAATCAGCTGGTAGTTGCCGGTAAGAGTGCGCCTTTTTCTGCGGTATTCGCATTGTGGGTTGTCTGTCACCGCATCATATGCGCGAGCCGCCGGGTCGAAGACAGCGCGATGCCCTCCCAGTACGATCCTCATCGGCACGACGACGTCGTCGAGGATAGTGCCCGCGGACAGGGGCGCGAACAGCGAACGGCGGACGGCGTAGATGGCTCCCGTGGCCCCCGGCACCGAGTGGATGTCGCTCTCCATCGCACGCAGAGCCTTCTCGTAGCGCCAGTACGCCCCGGCCCCGTCGCAGGCTTCGCGGGCGTGTTCGTCCAGCAGGATCAAAGCTCCCGAAACCGCGCCCACGCTTTCATCCGCGAAATTGGCCACGAGTTCGCGCAGGGCATTGGGTTCAAGCCGTTGCGAAGCGTCGCCGAATACCAGGATCTCGCCCGTCGCCGCGGCAACCCCGCGGTTGACCGCCGCCGCCTTGCCTCCGCGGATTGGGGAGAAAACGATTGTTACTCCCGGCGAAACGCGATCCCGCAGCAGTTCATACGTGGAATCCGTGGGTGCGTCGAGCGATACGATCACCTGTAATTTGTCCGGAGGATAATCCAGGTCACGGCAATTCCTCATCTTCGGCAGGACGTTGCCGGCCTCGTTCCCCATGGCGATCACCAGGCTCACTGTCGGCTCGTGCGACCGCTTGCGGACGGGTCTGCCCGCCAGACGGCGCCACGCCATCAGTACCAGCGGATACCCGATGTAGACATACGCGACCCCCACCAGTGATATCCAGAAGATGATCGTTGCCATTTACCGGAGTCCTCGCGTGTCAGCGCGTCACCGCTGTTCCGGCGACGCAAAACGTCGTCGTCATCTTCCTTTCCCGGTCAACACGAGCGCCAGCGTCTCCAGTAAGAGCCCGGCGTCGAAGAGACAGGACCAGTGCTTGGCGTAGTAGAGGTCGTACTGGAGTTTCTCGACAGCGTCTTCGACCGACGCCCCGTATCGGTACCTCACCTGAGCCAATCCGGTGATGCCGGGTTTCACGCAGTGACGAAAGTTGTAATACGGAATTTCCTGCGCCAGCCGGTCCACGAAATAGGGCCGTTCGGGGCGCGGTCCCACAAAACTCATTTCGCCGCGAAGAACATTCAGCGCTTGCGGTATTTCATCGATGTGCAGTCTTCGCAGCCATGCGCCGATGCGAGTCGCCCTTTCGTCGCGATCCTTCGCCCAGGCGGGCCCGGCATGGAATTCCGCATCCTGCCGCATGGAGCGGAACTTGTATATGACGAATGTCTTCCCGTTCAGGCCTACGCGCACTTGCCGGAAAAGCACTGGACCTGCCGATTCCAGCTTGATCGCGATCGCAATAAGCAGCAGCAGCGGAGCCGCGATCGCAAGCAAAAGGAGAGCGCACAGAACGTCGAAACAGCGCTTGAAAACGACGCCGGACTGCGATCGCCTGAATCCCCGGGTATAAACGAACCACTCCGCGGTCAGCGCGTCGATCCAGATTTTCCCGAAGACCTGCTCGTAGTAATCGACGGCGTCGTTGACCACCAATCCGCCGAGGCGCGGGGCCACGAGCGTGGCTGCCAGTCTGGTCCGGCTCTGCGCGTCCTCCTCCGCTAAAATGACGCGTGAGATTCGCTCCCGCTGCAGGATGTCGGGGAGCTGCGAGAAATCGGTTACGCATCCGGACTCGGCCAGGCCGCCGGGAAAGCGGAGCACACCGCTGCGCTGCGGTTTCGGTGCGAAGGTGGAGGTCGCCAGCGCATGGTGCAGTTTCTCCGCCAGCCTTCCGTTGCCGACGATCAGCGTGCTTTCGACAAGTTTCTTGCGGTCGGTCAACTGCCGTAATACGGGCCGCAGCACCACAGGCAGCAGGGCCGCCGGAGGCAATCCCGCGAGAGCGGCCGTCGTTCCGGATCCCAGCATCGGGAAGGTGTGAAGGATCAGCACTCCGGCGCCGGTCCCCCAGCACAGAGCTTCGGCGAGATCCCTCCCGAACCGCACCTTACTGGAACGAACGATCGACCTGTCCAGCGCCTTCAAATATGCGGCAAGCGCGCAACAGGCAATAAGGATGGAGGACCCGAAGGCTGCGCCGTCCCACAATGATGCGAGCAAAGCCGCGCTTAGCAGAGCCAGTTCCGCGGCGAGGAACACCCTGCGCGGGCTGGGCATCGAGATGGGCCGTACTCGAAGTGACGCCTTGCCCGTAGGAGCGCCTGCTTCAGCCCTTACGGTGTCTTTGTTTGTACTGGTGACCAGGTGCATATGCGGCCGTAGTTCAAAGCGCTATTTGTGCTCCCGAATAGCCGCGTCCATTACCCGGTGCCCTTCGATGCGGAGTTCCGTGTTCAATTTCCTGAGTATGCCGTTCATTCCTTTCCCCCGATCCCACCAAAACGTAAGGCGTCGATTTGTGAGCCGACCGCCCAACGCACGGTTCAAAAAAAAGCAATTTGACGCCCAACGATATGCGTGATACAAAACGCGCGGCAATGAGGTACCCGAAAGGAAAGAACATCAGGCTGCGGTGAATCGGTGAACGTTCCGGAACCCTGATGTCGGCTGATTCGCGGCGGGCTGCAAATTTTCTGCACGTCTTTCCTGCACGTCGGGACTTTTTTGTGCATAACGGTAATGAAGCGCGGTGCAGACGGCTGAAAAAAGCGAAAGGGCCGGCTCCACAAGCCATGTGAAGCGGCCCATGCCTGCACCTCGCTTTCAAAGTCGTGTCGACTAAGGCGCCACGGGGAGATTGGCTGTGTTGCTGAGGAGTCCGCCGATGGCTATTTGCAGCGGCTGATTGCCCGCGGACAATCCGGACGGTACGGTTATATCGATCTGATAAACACTCACGAGTTCCGGCGCAAGTCCCGAGTAAAGAACCTTGCAGGGAACTCCGCCGAGTGTGACTGTGGGTTTGGTGACCGTTGAAGCGAGAGAAGGGGAAGCTCCGCTCAGACCCGCCGGCGATACCGGCCCTAATCCGGTGCCGTAGATGACGATCGCCTCTCCCGTCTTCGCCGGAGAACTGCCCGTTACCAGTGTGAACGTCGAATTGTGAAAAAAGGCGCCGGTGCCGGCTTGGTCCATCATAAAAATCCCGGGGGAGTAGGTGCCCACGTCGATCGTCTCCACGGCGCCGGATATGCCTGATTGCGTGACCTGCACGTTCGTAGTGCCCGGAGGTATGTCGAACGGCACCTGGGCATTGATCTGCCCGGAAGACACAAAAAACAACGGCGCCGCTTCGCCATTGAAAGTAACCTTGGTCTGCCCCAAATCGGTCGGAAGGGGAACCGTCGTGTCAACTGTGGTCGCCGGGGCGAGGTTCGTTCCGAAGATGGCGGCCAGGCCGCCGGGCGCAACCTTAAGGCCCACCGCGAAACTGGCTCCGTTCACAATTCCGTTCGCCGAAATCACCGGAGGTTTCGTGTCGGTCAGTGCCGGGACGATCTCGCGCACTCGGTAGTTTGCCATGTCGCCGATGTATAGAGTCCCCGCCGGACTGGCGGTAACGCTCCACGGGTAGTTCAGCATGGCCTGCGCGGGTGAGCCGCCGTCTCCCGAAAATCCGTTGTTGTCGGTTCCCGCGATGGTTGTGATCACGCCTGCCGAATTTACCTCGCGGATGCAATTATTGCCCGCATCGGCGATGTACAAATTGCCCGCGCTATCGAACGCGACGTCGGAAGGAATGTTCAACGACGCGTTGACGGCGGCGCCACCATCGCCTGCAAATCCTCCGCTCGGACCGCCGGCGACCGTGGAAATGATTCCGCTCGCGTCGATCATTCGTATGCGATTGTTATTCGCATCCGCCACATACATATTGCCCCGGGCATCCAGTGCAATGCCGAGCGGAAAAGCCAGAGAAGCCGAAGTGGCCTTCCCTCCATCGCCTGCGAAGGCCTGCACACCGTTGCCGGCGACAGTCGAGATGACTCCATTCGTGTCGATGCGCCGGACACACTGGTTCACGCTGTCGACGTAATACAGATTTCCCGCCACATCGAACGTCATCGCGACGGGCCTGCCCAACGTGGCGCTGAGCGCCGGGCCGCCGTCTCCGGTATATCCCTGAACGCCGGTGCCCGCTACTGTGCTGATGATGCCGCCGGAGACCTTACGGATACGCCGGTTTGAGGAATCGGCGATATAAAGAACGCCCGTTGGGTCCAGAGCCACGGCCATGGCATCGCTGATCGACGCGCTCGCCGCCGGGCCGCCGTCTCCCGAGTATCCGGAAACGCCGTTCCCCGCATAAGTCGAAATGACTCCCCCAGGGGTCACCTTGCGCACGCGGGCGTTACCGGGATCGGCGATGTACACATTGCCCGCGGAGTCGACGGCGATGCCTTTGGGATTATTCAGAGAGGCATTGGCGGCGGGACCTCCGTCGCCGGCATATGCGGCAATACCGTTGCCGGCGTAAGTCTCGATGGTCTGCCCATACGCCGGCCACGCGCCGAGCGCCAAAAAAATTACCGGAACCACCGGGAAAATTTTTCTTCGCAGCATTTTCGTCCTCCTGAATAACAAAGCCCGGATAACAACGCTTCCAGGCCGCCTCCGTCAGCTTCGTCCCAGATAGTGCCGCTGATAATAGCGATAGGCGCCTGCATAGGGGCTTGCCGCGTATTCGACGTCGTTCAAAACCACTCCGGCCACATTGGTCGCGCCGAGACTCTCCAGAGCATGCTGGAACAACTCAGGCCGCGTCCTCCGCGCCCGAACCACCATCAGCACGCCGTCCGCCAGGCCCGCCAGAATATGGCTGTCCGCAATCGGCACCACGGGCGGACTGTCGAGGATCGCCACCTGATACTCCTGCCGCAGCCGTGCAAGAATCTCCCGCATGCGCGCGGATGCGAGGAGACTCACCGGATTGTCGCGAGTGGAACCGCTGCCGATGACATCCAGATTTCCAAGCCTGGAAATGTAAGGCGCGGGATCGGTCCCGGTTCCGGCGAGAAGATCGCTGAAGCCCTTGTCGCTTTTCAGACCGAGCCGCTCGTGAATCCGCGGTAACCGAAAGTCGCAATCCACCAGCAGCACTCGTCCCTGTGACGAATCCGCGAGAGCCAGACTGAGATTCAGGGCTGTGAGCGACTTGCCTTCTCCGCCGGTGGCGCTGGTGACAGCCAATACGCGGCCGCCATTTTGTCGCATCCAGCCCGCGACCTTCAGCGCAAGAATTCCGTATTGTTGGGAGGCGACGGAATGCGGGTCCGTCAATACCGGCAACCGGTTCTTTTCAAAATTACGTAATTGTTCTTCCGTGAAGCGATCCGCCGCTCCCGCGGGAGGTGCCCAATTCAAAGCCGTCTGACCACGCGTCTTGGCGTTGCCTGGTGTCGCGGCGGGTATCGCCGGTATGGTCGAAAGCACCGGCAGACTGGAGCAGTTTTCCAGTGCCTCCGCCGTCTCGAAGGTAGTGTCCAATCGCTCGGCTAAAAATACGCCCGCGACCCCGAGTCCGAGACCTGCTATAAGGCCGAACAAAAGAATGCGGTCGCGATGCGGGCTCCAGGGCGCCGACGGAATCTGCGCCGCCTCGAGGATCCTGAAAGCGGCTCCGTTGTGCTGGGTTTCCGCGCGATGATTCAGCCGGGCTTCCTGCTGCTTCGCGTACAATGCCTCGTAGCGGGCACGCAGCATCGCAGCATCCTTGGTGCGGTCCGCCACAGTCGTTTCATATCCCGGAGCCAGGTCGATGCGGTGCTCATACTCCTGGGCCTTTGCAAGCGGGGCGGCCTGCTCCCGGCGATAGCTCGCCAGACGCGATTCCACCGACTTCAGTTCCGCCTGCAGGCTGTAATACCGCAGTTGTCCCGGCGATGGCGCACGCGGCGGTGCTTTCACGGGAACGGCTGCCGCCGCTTCCAGGTCCCGGATCTCTTTTTCCACCCGAAAAATCTCCGGATTTTCCTGCGTGTACCTGGTCTTCAGTTGGGTCAACTTAAGCCGCAGGTCGTCCAGTGCCACCTGCTCCTTGGACTTGGGCGCCGGCTCCTCCTGCAGAGCGCCCTGCTTTTCCAGCGCCTGCATCTCCTCTTTGATTGAGGTGCGCCGGGCTTCCGCTTCGGCGATCTGATCTGTCTTGGCCTGAATCTGCAGGTGGATGTTCTCCAACTCTTTCAGGTTGGCCTCCATCCGTTCGGGAAGCTCCTGGGCGACGCGCTCTTTGTAGCTTCTTAGCCCTTCTTCCCGGGCGGTCAATTGATTACGAAGACGTTCGACTTCGGCATCGAGCGCGCCGTCCTGCTGCTCGACGATCTGACCGCGAAGGCTCGAGGTCTGCTCCACGAACAGCCCGGCCAGCCGATTGGCGACTTTTGCCGCCAATTCCGGGCTCCCGCTTTCAAATCCGACATTGAAAGCGTATGGCCCCTCCAGCTGAATCTGGATATTGGACTTCACATCGCCGGCCGCCGGCCCCGATTTGTACGAAGACTTCGATCCGGACGGAGGCTGGGCCTGCAGACCGAACTCGCGCGCGACGGAATCGAGCACCGGTGCGCTGAACAGCGTTTCCCGGATGGCGCGAAGCTCATCCTGCGCGTTGATGGTATTCGGGTCCACGACGTTGCCGGTCGCCGGCTGCCCGGGAAGAATTGGCTCCGAACCTACCAATGCACTCGCGCGGAACCGTTGCGGCAATCGTTGCCCGTAAAACCACGCCGCGGGCGGCAGCAGAACCACCGGCACTAACAGCCAGAATCTCCGGCGCTTCAGTGTTCTCAGAAGTGAAAGAGGAGATATTGTGTTTCCCGGTGTGTTTGGTTTCATTGGCTATTTTTCTTCCGTTGTGTTCTCTTCCGTCGTGTTCTTCCCCCCCGTGTCTTCCGGAGGCGCAACTGGCTTCGAATCCTGCGGAGCTTTTCCGTGACGGTATCTCCCGCGGTCCGCCTCCTGGGGGCGCAGGAGAGTGATTTCAACGCCTCCGAAGTATCGATTGCGCGACAACGCCTGGTCGAAGAACGGGTTGACGTTCTGAGCGTAGTGATCCAGCTCCGCAAAGAATGCCAGACGTTCGTTTATTTTGTAGCCGATGTGCCCCTGGAGGATGAGACTCCTGATGCCCTCGCCTGCGGCATCCACTCCGTTAAGCGCTTTTTGCGCCGACGCCGTCAGCGAGATTCGTCTGGTCAACTGTCCGGAGGCGCGCAGGGAGATCACCTGGTAGACCGAATTGGGAGTGACTCCATTGGCGAAACCGGGCTCGCCTGTGGCTGCACTGCCCAGAGGCGTGAAGCCTGTGCCCGGGAGAACGGGCACACCACCCACCGGCGTGAAGCCGCCGAAAAATCCGAGATACCGCTGATACCCGGCCGCAACCCAGACTCCGCCGAGTTTCTTTTCAATGGCCGCGGAGCCGTTGAACGCCGACTCGCCGGTGCCTTCGATCCCGCCGCCGGACACGTGGATCAGCAGTTCCGGATTCACCGTCAAGGTGTATTCGAGAATCAGCAAATTGACATTCGAAGCGCTTCCCGAAGTCTGCGGACTCAGCGGAGTGACGTGAAGAAAAGAGTAGCTGCCCGTCAAGGTATGGCGTGAGCTGATAATTCGTTCGATCGTCGCGGTCCCGGCCACGGTGACATTGTCGAGGCGCCCTTCCACCTGCGGCAGGGACACAACAGTGCCCGCGTTGTCGAAGCGGAACGTGATTTTCGTGGCGCCGTTCAGACGGTAAACCAGATCGGCGAAAAGCGCGTTCTGATTGAACCGGCCCCAGGGGAGGAGAACGAGGCTGTTCTCCAGCTTGCGCGTCGGGTCCATTGTGGAAAGAAAGTAATCGCCGACGTGCATGCTCCAGCGGGAATTAATCTCGTGACTGACACGGAGCGTCGCCTCGTGATTCCATGCGTCCAAACCGGGGTGCTCCGCAAACAACTCAATCTCCGGTTGATAATCGAGCGAAAATTCCGTGCGGTGCGTGCTGGTAAACCACGCAACGGTGGGACCCGTGATTAACGTTACGTCGTCATCCAGGGTCTGTGAACCGACGATGAAATGGCTGTCGTAGCCGGAACTCAGGCTCAAAGGCGTATTCAGGAAGAAACCGTCCGGATGTTCCTGCGCCTGGACAACAACGGGCGCAAGCAGCGTCAGGATAATTCCCGGCAGAAGATGAAGTGGTTTTCTCACGGGTGCAGTCTCAGACCCACCCCGCCCGTATCCTTCTAAGCGGCATGAACGCGAACTTCCCTTCCGCACAAGCCTTTGATCGCCACTTTCAAATGTGACGGCTTGTCGGAGTTGCCGATGTAGGCCGAGGCGCCAGCCTGCACGCAGTCGGCAATCATGGACGCATCGGCGTCCAGAGCGAGAAGCAATACCTTAATGTCCGGACAGGCGGCTTTCACCAGGCGTGTGGCTTCCGAACCACTAAGGTCCGGGTCGGTGGGGTCCATCAGGATTACATCCGGATGAACGCGTTCCAAAAGCGCGGCCGCGGCGCTTGCCGTGGCTGCCTCTCCCGCCACCTGGATAAGGCCTTCGTGATCCAACATCGCCTTGACGCCCTCACGGAGCAGCGTATGCCTGGTGCAGATTAAAATTCGAATTGGCTCGTCCATATGCAAACCCGCTTGCTCGCGGCGGTCATCGTCCCTCGACGTAGACCGTGTCCATTGGCTCCAGATAAACCAGACGGCTCGAATTGTCCGCGACAACCTGGTTGATGTTGATCTTGATTCGCTGCTGGCCCGAAGGAGTGTTCCGCAACACCACCACGCGATTCGGTCTGGCCAGGTCCGTAAAGCCGCCGGCCATGGCGATAGCGTCGAGCACGGTAACGCGATTTTTAATTCGATATACATCCGGCTTGCGAACTTCCCCCAGGACGGAAACCTTCAGGCTGTTGATCTGTTTGACCATCACGTTCACGACGGGCCCGGAAATATAGCGCTTCAATCGCTCCGAGATCTCCTGCTGCAGTTGAGTGGCGGGCTTGCCGGTCGCGTCGAGTTCGCCTGCCAACGGCAGAGAGATTCTTCCATCCGGACGTACCGTGACGGTTGTGCTGAGATCGGGTTCCTTGTAAACGAACACCTCGATTACATCCTCGGGCCCCAATCGGTATTCGGGTTGGTTGTCGCCGGCCGGCGCGGCAGGCTTCGGCAAATCCGCTGCCTGCGATAATGCCGCCCAACTCGCGGCCGCGGCGGACACGACAAACACAATCGGCGACAAAGTTCGTGAATGTGCGATTCGTTTCATTGCGTTCTCCCCCGATTTCTGCAAGGCAGCAAACTCGGACACGGACGGCCTGATGCACGTCTACCGCCAAAATCGGCAAGGGTATTCAGCGAACGGATTTTCAATTCGGCGGCGGGAATTGCAGCCGACAGGCAAGTGTAGTTAGCCGTGATATTTGTAAGTGATTTTACGGTCGGCGGTGAAAACGACCGCCGAAGTTAGCGGCAGTTACTCAATCATTCGGCGTTTGTGAGCAGTTTGTGCACATAAGAAAATGCTTCCAGTCGACTTATGCCGAAGGTCTGAAATATCACTGGCCTCTGCGGCGTGCCGCGCCCACGCGGCGATAACGATCGTGGCCGCACTGAATCCGAAAACTACGGACAGATAATTGCGCAGCCAGAGTAAGGTGGCTGTGTTCGATGCATTCCGGGACGCCGGGCTCGCCTGGTCCAGGCATAACGCACCAAGACTGGGCGCGGCTCTCGCCTATTACGCGGTGCTCTCGATGGCGCCGACACTGGTTGTGGCTATGGCGATTTGCGGCGTTGCCTTCGGCCAACAAGCGGTCGATGGCCGGATCTATCTGGAGGTGAGGGATGTTTTAGGCGCGCAGATCGCCGCCATTCTCGAGAGCCTTCTCAAGTCCGCCTATCGGCCCGCCGTCGGATTTTTCGCCGGCATCCTTGGCTTCGTTGCCATGATGTTCGGCGCTTCCGGAGTTTTTGTCGAACTGCGGGACACTTTGAACTACATATGGGATGCGCCGCGGAACGGCGCCCAGGGTGCCTGGAGCATAATTCGCGATCGATTCCTTTCGTTCGCGATGGTAATTGGTGCAGGCTTCCTGCTGACGGCGAGTCTGATCGTCACCGCCATCGTCCAGGCAGCGGGCGCTTTCTCCGGCCGGTACGTGTCGCTTCCGGCCTCGGTGCTGGCAGCCTCCAATTTCTTCGTTACGCTGGCCGTGACGTCTTTTCTCTTTGCACTGATTTACCGCGTCATTCCGGAAGTGCGCGTCGACTGGCGGGATGTCGCGATCGGATCGGTCATAACGGCGCTGTTGTTTTCCGCCGGGAAACTCCTGATAGGGCTTTACCTCGGCAAAGCCGGTATCGGCTCGGCATATGGGGCCGCCGGTTCACTTGTCGCGCTGCTGGTCTGGGTCTACTACTCGGCGCAGATCTTCCTCTTCGGCGCCGAGTTCACCTACGCTTGCGCGCGGCGGAGAATGACGCGTACCTCGGCATTGACCGGCCTCCCGGTATAAACCGAACAATGGCGCGGCAGATGCTCTTGTCGTCGGGGCAATGCTATGGAGCATGGGGTGTGCGGTCGCGGTTCTCGCGCTGGCTGTGGGATCCGGGTTGGCCGCGCAGGTGGCGTCATTCGAGGGGACACGGATAGCGGATGTTCAGTACTCGCCCGCGGGCATTCTGGATACTGCGGATCTCGCCTCCGCGCAGCCGTTGAAAAAGGGTGAACCGCTGCGCGCGCGGGACGTGGCGGACGCTATCGACGCTCTGTTCGCGACTGGCCGCTTTCAGGACATCTCGGTGGAAGCGGAGCCAACGAGTGAAGGCGTGATCGTTCGTTTTGTCACGCAGCCGCAATGGTTCATCGGTTCCGTCAACATCGAAGGCAAGTTGCCTTCTCCGCCGGGCGGAGGGGAACTGCGGAGTAACAGCCGGCTGACGCTGGGCGTCGCCTTTCGCGAAGAAGATGTAAACCAGGCGATCGCCGGCATGACCCGGCTGCTCAAATCCAACGGACTCTACGATGCGTCGATCGAGCCCCGGATCGAACGCTCCGGCGATGCGCAGGAAGTATTTATCACATTCCACGTGAAAGCAGGCAAGCGCGCGAAGTATGAGATGCCGGAGATACACGGCGGCCAGCTCTTGCCGGAAAACACCATTCTGCGGGCGACGGGTTGGCGCCTTCCGATTATTCATTGGTGGCGGCAGGTCACGAGCGCGCGCACTCGTTCCGGCGTGCAGCATTTGCAGGCGGCGTACCAGAAGAAGGACCGACTTCTCGCGCGTGTGGAACTTCAGCAAACCGAGTACGATGCCGCCCGCCACAGGGTGCGTCCCCATGTCGATGTCACGCCGGGCCCGAAGGTGAAGGTGACGGCGATTGAAGCGAAGGTTTCGAAACGTGTTCTGAAGAGATACGTTCCGGTGTTCGAGGAGCGGGACGTCGATACCGATCTCCTGGTGGAGGGAAAGCGAAATCTCCAGGATTATTTCCAGAGCCGGGGATACTACGACGCTCTCGTGGATTTTCGCGTGCAGCCGCCGCAGGACGACCTGGAGACCATTCAGTACGTCATTTCCAAAGGGCAGCGCTTCAAGCTGGTTCACCTTTCGATTACCGGGAACAAATACTTCGATGCAAACACGATTCGGGAGCGAATGTTTATCGCACCCGCGGCCTTTAATCTCCGCCGCGGCCGATACAGCGAGGCGTTCCGGCGCAAAGACGAAGCAACCATCGCCGATTTATACAAGGCCAACGGATTTCGCGATGTCGCTATTGCCACCGAGGTCGACCGGGACTACCGGGGAAAAGCCGGGGACGTAGCGGTAACGATAAATATCACCGAGGGTCGGCAATGGCTGGTGGACAAACTGACCGTCGAAGGGATGGCGCAAGCCCCCAAAAGAGAAGTTCTCGCCGGCGTTACCTCGATAGAAGGCCAGCCATTCTCTGAAGTCAGCTTGGCGGCGGACCGCGATGCGGTACTCACCTGGTATTACAAACACGGCTTTCCCGACGCCACATTCAAAGCCGCGTGGCGCCAAAGCGGCGCGCCGGACCGTGTGGAGGTTTCCTACACCATTGTCGAAGGTAAACAGCAGTTTGTGCGCGGTGTCATGATGTCCGGGCTGCACACGACCCATCGGAGCCTGGTCGACAAAAACACGACGCTCAAGCCCGGCGACCCTCTATCGCCTGTCGACGAGACCGCGATGCAAAAGCAGTTTTACGATTTGGGCGTATTCGCCCGCGTCGATACCGCCATAGAAAATCCCGCCGGCGATACGCAACACAAGTACGTTCTTTATGACTTTGAAGAGGCGAACCGCTACACGCTGAGCGTCGGCGTCGGAGCCCAGGTTGCGCGCTTCGGCCAGCCGAGCGCGTACAGCTTGGGCTCTCCCGCCGGCACGACGGGTTTCAGCCCGGAAGGCTCGATCAGCATCACCAGGCTTAATTTCTTAGGGCTCGGGCATACGATCACCCTGCACGGCGTCTATTCCACGATCGACAAATTGGCGTCGCTGAGTTATCAGCAGCCCCATTTCTGGAATTCCGACCGGCGCAATCTCACTTACGCGCTGGTTTACGACAATGAGCTCGACGTGCGCACGTTCGCGTCCCGGCGCGAAGAGGTGTCGGTGCAGCTCTCGCAAAAGTATTCCAAATCGCTGACCGCGATGTTCCGATTCGCCTACCGCGGTGTAAGCGTCAGCGACGTCGTTATCCCCGTTCTGCTGATTCCCCAGTTGGTGCAACCCGTGCGCATCGGCATATTTTCCGCCAACTTCGTCCAGGACCGGCGCAACAATGCGGTCAATCCCAGTCGCGGCATGCTGAACAGCGCCGACGTGGGAATCGCGGGTAGCTTCTTCGGCTCGCAGCGTAGTTTCGGACGCGTGCTGTTGCGCAACGCGACATACTACCGGCTTACGAAAAATCTGATTCTGGCACGGCAAACCCAGCTTGGAATCATTGTGCCTTTCACCGCTCCCACCGGCCTTACCGATCAGGAATCCGTGCCGCTCCCGGAAAGGTTTTTCGCCGGCGGAGCCGATTCACTGCGCGCTTTTGCATTCAATGAAGCGGGCCCGCGGGATACCGGCGCCGCGATCGTGCCCGGAGGCCCGTCGTCTCGACCTACGGGTTTCCCGCTCGGCGGCAACGCGCTTTTCGTCAACAACGTGGAACTGCGCTTTCCCCTGCTGGGCGAAAACATTCAGGGCGTGTTCTTCCACGATATGGGGAACGTGTTCACTTCGCTGAGCGACATGTCGTTCCGTTTCAGTCAGCGCAATCCGCAGGATTTTAATTACACCGTGCACGCGGCGGGATTCGGCGTCCGCTACCGGACTCCGGTCGGACCGGTGCGGTTCGATGTGGCCTATACCATCAATCCGCCGTCATTCGACGGCTTCAACGGTACCCCGCAGCAGTTGCTGCTGTGCAATCCCAACAATCCCGCGTCTCTGGCGCAGAGTTACTGCCAGGTTACAAGACAGAATACCGGACACTTTCAATACTTCTTCTCCATCGGGCAGACGTTCTGACTATGCGCGGCGTGATTCTCATTCTCGGTCTTGCCTTTCAGATCCACGCCGCAGTTGTCATCGACCGAATCGCGGTAGTGGTGGGTAAACATGTGATCAAGGCCAGCGATATCGATCGCGATCTGCGGATAACGGAATTTCAGAATCGCACTCCGCTCGACCTCAGCCCCTCAGCCAAACGCAAGTCGGCCGAACGGCTGATCAATCAGGCGGTCATTCGGGATGAAATCGCGACCGGCGGTTACGGCCGCGCCGGCGACGCCGAAACGGAGGCAATGCTGGGACAGATTCGCCGCGAGCGGTACGCCAACTCCGCTGCGCGTATGCGGCAGGAACTCGCGCGATACGGCCTGACTGAAGACGAACTGCGGGAGGAACTGCTGTGGCAATTGACCGTGCTCCGCTTTATCGATGAGCGTTTTAGTCCCGCCGTGCTGGTGGTGGATCGGGACGTCCGGGATTATTACGATCAGCATCTGGCACAGCTGAAACGCGAGTATCCGCGGGACTACAGTTTCGCTGCGCTTGAGTCGAAGATCCGGACCGTCCTGCAGGGCCAGGAAGTCAATAAACAGTTCGAAGCCTGGCTCGATGAAGCCCGCAGGAACCAGCGCATTGAATATAAACAAGAGGCTTTCGGATGAGCCGGCGCGGACGAATTCTGCGAAACATTCTGATCGGCGCCGGGGCATTGGCAGTTATCGCTGTATTCGCTGTCGTCGCCGTTGTTCGCACGGCATGGTTCCGGAATTACGTCCGGCGGGAGATCGTTTCCACGACGGAAGACAGCACGGGCGGGCGCGTCGAAATCGGCTCGTTCGATTTCGATGAATCGCGCCTGCGCGTCACGATCGGAAACTTCGTCATTCACGGCAACGAGCCCACCGGGTCGCCGCCGTTTCTGCGCGTCGGCAGGATTGTCGCGGACATTCGGGTCTTCACCGGTCTGACGAAGCTCTTCAATCTTTCGTACCTGGGCCTCGACCGGCCGGAAGTCAATGTCGTGATTTTGGCTGATGGACGTACCAATATCCCCTCGCCAAAGAAAATTACACCTTCGAAGGAATCTCCGCTGAAGACCGTGGTCGACCTCGCGGTGGAGCGTTTCGAAGTGAATAATGGCGCGGTAGCGCTGGACTCCCGGAAACAAGCGCTCAACATCCGCGGCAACAACCTGCGCGCCCAACTCTCCTACAGTCTGCTGAGCCGAACTTACAGCGGCCAAATTTCGCTGGAGCCGTTCTATGTTGTGTCGGGCCGAAACGCGCCCGTAACCATCAGGGTCATGCTGCCCCTGACGATCGGAAGCGATCGGATCGAAGTGCATCGGGCGAGCATCTCGACCCCCGCCTCCACGCTTTCACTTGACGGATCGTTCGAAAATACAGGATCTCCCCGCGTCACAGCGCGAATCGACGGAAGCCTCGCCATCGCCGATTTAAAGAATGCGGCGGATCTTTCGCTGGCCGTGAATCAACCGAATGTTCCCGGGCGGATCGAACTTGCCGCAAACATCACCGCTTCGAACGACTCAATCCAGG
>Ga0209167_10001040_pt1 | contig 17266 bp, 16 predicted proteins | sample Coa_R1_9_FD_187154 | JGI IMG/M metagenome (GOLD analysis project Ga0209167, IMG submission 187154) | Surface soil microbial communities from Centralia Pennsylvania, which are recovering from an underground coalmine fire - Coalmine... | ecosystem: Environmental > Terrestrial > Soil >... | reverse complement strand
AAGCGCGAAAAGCGAAATATCAGGGGACGGTTGTTCTTGACTTAGTAGTGAATGAAGAGGGACAACCCACGAAGATCCACATCATCAGTCCCATCGGATGCGGCCTCGACGCCAAGGCGGTACAGAGCGTTTCGATGTGGAAGTTTCAACCCGCTGAGAAAGATGGGCAGCCGGTACCGGTGGAGATTGCCGTCGAAACTGACTTCCATCTGTACTGAGCTGAAGAGCGCCGCGGCTCAGTACTTCCGCAGCACGCCGATTACCCTGCCCTGAACGTCCACCGAAGCGGCGGGGACGATGATGGGCTTCATGGTCACATTCGAGGGCTGCAGGCGGATGTTCTCGCCTTCGCGGTAAAAGCGCTTGAGCGTGGCGTCAGTCGAATCCACCAGCGCCACCACTATATCTCCATTGTGGGCGGTACGGGCTTTTTCGACCAGAACGTAGTCGCCATCGAGAATGGCTTCGTCCTGCATGGAATCTCCGCGGACCTCGAGCACGAACACTTCCTTGGAGCGCACGAAATCGGCCAGCGAAATGGTTTCGTTGGTCTGCACGGCCTCGATAGGCTGGCCAGCGGCGATGCGGCCCACCAGCGGCAGCACGACCGCGGTGTTCACGCTCATGGCCTGCTTGAGGCGTCCTTTGGGAGGAAGCAGATCAATGGAGCGGCTGCGGTTGTAGTCGCGGGTGAGCAGGCCTTTTTTCTCGAGGTTGGTGACGTGCTTGTGCACGGTGGCCAGGGAGGAGAGTTCGAGGCCCTGTCCGATTTCTTCAAACGATGGCGAATAGCCGTGCTCGGCGACGAAACGCGAAATGAAATCGTAGACCTGCCGCTGCCTGCGTGTGATGGCCATGGGGCCATTGTAGGCGAATATAAAGCGAAGTCAAGTGGGGATGCGGGCCGCGGTTTGGTGAGGCGCCTTCCTGCGTGGGATCATCCTGCGGGCCTGTGCTTGGGGAGATCCCTCGGCCCACGAAGCAAAACGCGGGCTCTCGGGATGACCTCCGAATCGTTGGGATGATGACCGAGAGCTAGGTGGACGCTGCCGCCGGAGACACTTCGCCGCGGCGCGTCCAGAAATAAATCGCGAAGGCGACGGTGATGAGCGGCAGCACGGCCCCGAATTCGTCAATGAACCAGGCGGTCTTGCCCGTGTCTTTGGTGAGCGGAGTGAAGATGGCCTGAATGTAGAGATTGTGGCTGGCATGGAGCAGGGCGCCGGTCCAGAGGCTGCCGGAGCGCAGGCGCAGCCAGGCCATGATGAACGAGTCGGCGACGACCATCACGGTGAAACAGGTCAGCGCATACCAGGTCGCGGTGCCGGCGTTGTAGTCGGCAAAGATCAGAATCGGAAAGTGCCACATCGCCCACACCAGGCCGCTGATCAGAGCGGTGCTGGTAAAGCTGAAAGTCTTCGACAATTCGGGAACGAGAAAACCGCGCCAGCCGATTTCTTCTCCGAGCGCGGACGAGACGCTGCGCACCAGGCCAAAGGATCCGGTCAGAAGAATATAGAGCGCGACCGTGAAGCCGGAGGGAAGATGCGAAGCCATGCGCTCGATAGCCGAAGAAATAAATTCGGGGTTGGGGACGCCGCCGAGGCCGGAGGACCAGACAATCGTGTAGGCGATCGCGGCGTAGAGAAGCGGCACGTACCAGCTCATCAGCGCGTAGCGCGTGGCCGGCCATTTCCAGCCGAGATCGGCGAGGCTGCGGCGGTTCAGTTTGAGCGTGACCGTGGCCGCGAGCATGGGACACCACATCAAGCCGAGGACGTAGAGTCCGGCGCCGGCGCGCAGGTGCTGCGCGTGAAGAACAAGGAAATAAAAGACGGAAGAGAACAGCAAGACGAAGAATAAGTACGTCACGACCTGCCGGCGCGAGGACATGCGAGCCTCCTGTGGAGAGAGGAATGATACAGGAGGCAGTCAAGGGGGTTGGGGGCGCTTTCGCTGCAGGTAAACGTTGTTGCCAGCCGGAATGGCTGGGGTGTACAAATCCCAACTTCTGCCAAAACCGGGCAGAAATGGGGCACCCATTTCGTGCGTCAGGCGCGCTGCGTGCCGCCGAGTGCGGTGAGGGCCGAGACGATCTTCGCCGACCACTGCGCCAGTTCTTCCTCGCGCAGCGTGCGCTCGCCGGATTGCAGCCGGGCCCGCAGCAGGATGGAATATTTTCCGGCGGGGATCGAGCCGCCGCGGAAAATCTCGACCGGGCGAAACTCGCGCAGCTCGGCGATGCCGGCGGATTCGACTGCCTGCTGCATCCGGCCGAAAGAAATTTCATCGGAGAAGATGAAAGAAAAATCGCGCTCGACCGCAGGATATTTTCCGAGCGGCGTGAAGTGTACCGGGCGCAGTCCGAGTTTGTAGAGTGGCTCGAGGTCGAATTCGGCAAGGAAAACTTCCTGGCGCAGTTTGCGCGCGGCGACGACTTCAGGATGAATTTGGCCGAACTGGGCCACGGGCGCGCCGTTGACGAGGGCGCGAGCCGAGCGCCCGGGATGGAAATATTCGGCGGTCTCGCGATCGAAGGTTACGTGGCCGGCGAAGAGCGAAAGTAAGCTTTCGACGTCTCCTTTAAATCCGCGAAACCATTCCGCGGCGGCCGCCTGATCGCTCTTGCTGACATCGAGCGCTCCGGCGGCGGGCAGCGAGGCGCGCACGGCCGCGGCGGTTGCGCCGAGACAGGCGCGCTTCGGTTCGATGCGTACGTGTTCCCCGGAGTCGCCCGAGAGCGCGTAGACGCTGCCGATTTCGAATAGCCGCGCTTCGGCGACGTCGCGATTCAGATTCCACGCCAGCATGTCGAGCATGCCGGGCGCCAGCGAAGTGCGCATGACGGAAGCCTCTTCGCTCAGCGGATTTTCGAGTTCCAGAACTTTGGCGCCAGCCGAGGACGAGGAGAACTTCTCGGCGTCGGCGTGCGAAATGAAGGTGAGCGAAATCGCCTCGTTGTAGCCGAGCGCGAGAGCGCGCCGGCGCAGCGAGGAATCCATGGCCGCGTGCGGCAGTTCGACCACGGCGCCCGAGTAGGCGGGCAGCGAGTTTGCGAATTGGTTGTAGCCGTGCAGGCGCGCGATCTCTTCGATGAGATCAATTTCGCGCTCCACGTCGAGCCGCCAGCTCGGTATGTGGACACGGAATTGCGCGTCGGCCTGGCCCTCGGGAATCAGCGTGAAGCCGAGTCGCTTGAGCAGGCGAAAGATCTGTCCGGCGTCGAGCGAGCCGCCGAGGATACGGCGGACTTCCGAGACGTGCAGCACGACGGGAGCCTGATCCATTTTTTTCGAAACCACGTCCACGACGTCACCGGCGAGATCGCCGGCGGCGGAATCGAGAATCATCTGCGCGACCAGGTCGCAGGAAAGGACGGTGGACTCGAAATCGGCGCCGCGCTCGAAGCGGTGCGACGCATCGGTGTGGAGCGCGTGGCGGCGCGACATTTTGCGCACGGTAATCGGATCCCACCAGGCCGATTCGATCAGAATGTTGCGAGTCTTCTCGGTGATCATGGTGTCGTAACCGCCCATGACGCCGGCGAGTCCGACGGGCTTCTTCGCGTCGCAGACGACGAGGTCGTCGGTGGTGAGATGGCGCACGACGCCGTCAAGAGTCTTGAGCGTTTCGCCCTTGCGCGCCTTGCGGACGATGATCTTGCCGCCTTCGAGCAGATCGAGATCGAAAACGTGGGTGGGCTTTCCGATTTCCCAGAGAACGTAATTGGTCGCGTCCACCGCATTCGAGATCGGGCGCTGATCGAGCAGTTGAAGCCGGTGCGCAATGTTCTCCGGGGATGGCTGAATGCGCGTGTTGCGAATCACCCGCGCGGAAAAACGTGGACAGAGTTCGGGTTCTTCGACCGTGATCGGAAACACGATGCCCTCAGCGGCTAAAGCCGCTTTCTTTGGCAGTGCTGATGGCACGGCTGAAGCCGTGCCCTTCCCAAGCTCTTTCAGCCCAAGCCCTTTCAGCCCAAGTTCTTTCAGCCCCAGCTGATTCAGCCCAAGCTCTTTCAGCCCCAGTTCTTTCAGCCCAAGCCCTTTCAGCCCCAGCTGATTCAGCCCAGGCTGGTTTACCCCAGGCTGCTTCAGCGGCAGATCATAGATCGCGGCGGCTTCGCGCGCGACGCCGTAATGATTCATCGCGTCGGGACGGTTGGTCCCGATCTCCATTTCGAAGACAGTGTTGGCGCCCGCGCCGCTGATGCCTTCGACTCCTAGCCCAACATCAGTCAGGTCTTCGGCAAGACGGCGGTCGTCAACCGTGAGGTCAACGTAGTCGCGAATCCAGTGTGCGGAAAGTTTCATTTCAAAATTTCTGTCATCCTGAGCAACCGCAGTCGAAGGATCCCTTTCACCTCACTCAATCAGTGGCCTCGCGAGGAGTTCTCTCCACGGCGGATGAGGGAACTCCTTCAAGAGTCCATCTTTGCATCAGCTCAAAGGGGTCCTTCGACTACGCAAGAGCTTCACAAATGTGAAGCTCTTGCTCCGCTCAGGATGACAATTCCTATCCAATCAGTGACAATTCCTATCCAAACTGCTGCAAGAATCTCACGTCGCCCTGAAAAAACAACTGGATGTCGTCTACACCGTACTTCAGAAGCGCGAGGCGATCCACGCCCATGCCGAAAGCGAATCCGGAAACTTTCTTCGGGTCGTAGCCGTTGTCTTTCACGAACTCGAAGACATTCGGGTCCACCATGCCGCAGCCGAGCACTTCGATCCATCCGGTTTGCTTGCACGGACGGCAGGGGGAGTTGTCAGCGCCGCGCTTGCCGCTGCCGCCGCAGATGAAGCAGGTTACATACAACTCCGCGCTCGGCTCGGTGAACGGAAAAAACGACGGCCGGAAATGCGTTTTCACACTCGATCCGAACAGTGCCTTCATGGCGTGATCGAGCGTACCTTTCAGATCGCCGAAGGTGATGTTGGTGTCCACGGCGAGGCCCTCGATCTGATGAAACATCGGCGAGTGGCTGGCGTCGGGAGGATCGTTGCGATGCACCGTGCCAGGGATGATGATGCGCAGCGGCGGGCGCATCTTCTCCATGGTACGAATCTGCACCGGGGACGTATGCGTGCGCAGCAGCAGGCGCTCGCGCTGCGGCTTCGATTGCTGGCCGGCGATAAAGAGCGTGTCCTGGGTGTCGCGCGCGGGATGATTCGGCGGAAAGTTCAGCGCCTCGAAGTTGTAGTAGTCGGTTTCGACGACCGGGCCTTCGGCGACCGAATAGCCGAGCTTCTGGAAGACGGCGACGATTTCGTTCGCGGTCTTGACCACGGGATGTTCGGCGCCGATGGGACGGATGAGGCCGGGGAGGGTGATGTCAACCTGGTCGTTTGCAAAGGCAGCGCCACCAGTGGCGCTTGCGCCTTCGACGATTTCGGTGATCCGGGCTTTCAGTTGGTTGACGCGGAGACCGGCGTCACGCTTGGCGTCCTTGGGTGCGCCTTTAAGCCAGAGATCGTTGATCTGGGTGAGGATGCCATTCTTGCGCGCCATCCAGCGATCACGGAAGGTCTTGAGTTCGGCGTCGGTGTGCACGGCAGCCGCCTCGAGCGCGCACGCGTCCGTGCATTCTCCGGCGACCAGAGTCAGCGCGGCGGGAGAATAGTCTTTCAGTTTGGGAACGCTGTACATGTTTCGTGAGGCGTTCGTCGGAACGCATGTGCCGTCCCGACGGGACTCGCGCTCGTTTGCTTAACCTTTTCCCGGCACTGCGGTGCCGGGCTTTCCTATCCTGCCGCTTCGCGGCTTGGGTTGCGGTGTTCGACGCATTGTGCCCAACACCCTCATTTCTGAGCACGTCATATGGAGCGCTGTCATCCTGAGCGAGTTCGTGGCGCGAAGGATCTATGCAACGTCCGGCGAAAAGCAGATTCCTCGCCGCTCTCGCCACGCCGTTTCTTGCGGAACAGTCGGCGCGGCTGCGAACGGTTCGGAATGACAGGTTATACAAGGGCAACCGGGGGCACCGATAAGGCCGTGCCCTTCCCGAACTTGCTGAAAGCTGAAACGGCTGGATGCTGCTTTACGCCAGCGCCGTCTTGGCCTGCGTCGCCAGGCTCGTAAAGCCCGCCGGATCCTTCACCGCCAGGTCGGCCAGAATCTTGCGGTCGAGTTCGATGCCGGCGACCTTCAGCCCATGGATGAATGTGTTGTAGCTCATCCCGTTCAGCTTGGCGGCGGCGCCGATGCGCACGATCCACAGCGAGCGGTACTGGCGCTTGCGCTGCTTGCGTCCGGAGTAGGCAAACTTCAGGCCGCGCTCGACGGATTCTTTTGCGGAACGGTAGAGCTTTGATTTGGTTAGGAAATATCCGCTGGCGCGCTCAAGTATTTTCTTGCGTTTAGCGCGGCGTTTGGTTCCGCGTTTTACACGAGGCATGGTGTTCTCCTTTTAAGTTTCTCTTTATGGCGGCTGGAGGTAAGGGTAAAGCTGACCTCTTCACGCGCCGGAATCAGCGGTCAGTGATCAGTCGCTAGTGGTCAGAAAAACCGTCGCTGCCTGGTCCTTCCGGCCACCGATCACCATCACCGATCACTGGACACTGCTTCACTGATACGGAATCATGCGCAGGACCTTGGCGAGATCGCCATCGCTCACCAGGGCGCCGTGGCGCAGCTTCCGTTTCTGTTTCGTATCTTTCGAGGTCAGGATGTGACGCAGTTTGGCGTGCCCGCGCTTCACTTTCCCTGTCCCGGTTTTCTTGAAGCGCTTGGCGGCGCCTTTGTGCGTTTTCAGTTTCGGCATAATTCCTCAAAAAGCAGCCGTCGGCGTTGAGCCGTCGGCTGTAAGTTTTTTTCGATGTCAGAACCGGAGGGAGGAAAAGCAGATTCCTCGCTGCGCTCGGAATGACAAGCTTGTTTTTCTGCCCGGCGGTTACGAAGCCGGCTTGGCCACTTGCGCGGGTGGCGCGCCCGGCGCCGGAGCGCTGGCCGCGGCCTGTTTCGGCTTCTCCGCCTTCTTGGGCGCTTCGGTTTTCTTCGGCGCCAGGATGGCGTGCAGCGTGTTGCCTTCCTGCCGCGGGCGGAACTCCACGATGCTGTGCGCTTCCACGTCCTTGATCAAGCGCTCCAGAATCTGGCGTCCCAGGCCGGTGCGGGTCATTTCGCGGCCGCGAAAGAAAATCGTGGCCTTGACCTTGTCACCCTCGTCCAGGAAGCGCAGAACATGATTCTTTTTCGTCTCGTAATCGTGGTCGTCCACGTTGATGCGGAACTTGACCTCTTTTACGGTGATCGTTTTCTGGTGCTTCTTGGCTTCGCGCTCTTTCTTTTCCTGCTGGTAGAGATACTTCCCATAGTCCATGATGCGGCACACGGGAGGCTGCGCGGTGGGCGAAATCTCAACCAGGTCCAGATTTTTCTCGCGGGCTTTCTTGAGCGCTTCGAAAGGCGGCATGATACCGAGCAAGCCACCTTCGTCGTCAATCACGCGAATTTCGCGGGCCCGAATCCGATCGTTGGTGCGGATAAAACGTTTATCGATACTGTCCTCCGCGCTCTAAGCGACTGAGAATAAAGAATTATAGCACGGCAGGGCGGATCGCCTGGGTCCTCCCTGCCGTGGGCGCGGGAATCGCTACGACGTAATCTTTACTCCACCACCCCCGGTTTTCGCGACGGGTTTCCCATCGTTTAACGTGTATGCGGCAACCAGGTTCTGGTTTCCGTTCTGTGCCTGAATGGTATACGTGCCCGGTCCAACCGGGTTCGACGGTGTGGGGAAAGCGCTGCTGGGGTTCCAGCTAAGGTTGTACGCCTGATCCAGATTGAACTCGAGCCATCCATTCTGCGGGATGGCCACCGTGCCCATGTTGGGGCTGGTTGGCGGCTCGCAACTGGTAATCGGAACGTAGAGCGGCGCAGCAACCGTTTTCGTGTTGATGCCCACCATAATGCTGTAGGGTCCCTGAGAACTGTTGGGGTTGTTGACATTGATGATGTTGTAATCCGTCGTAATCTGCGTCTCCAGCGGGCTTTGCGCCGGGCTGATTCCGCCATTGGCAGCGATGCTGACAATGTTATTGAAAACCGGTCCATTGGCGCAGATAAACTGGATTTGCACCGGGTATGGGGCCAGGTTCTTGAACTCGATTGAGTCGGTGGGGCCGATGATAATCCCGGGCGAGTTCGACTGCCCGCTGATATTGATCGTAACCTGGTAAAGCGTATTGGCCACTGGAACTCTTGCGGTTGCCATGGTTTTGTCTCCTTCTGGAAAATCTGGCTATTTCGGGCTGGGCCTGAAATTCGGGTCGGACAACAGACCTCGGAAGAATGGGTCGTCCTTCAGAGCCTGCAGAGCATAACCCTTTTGCAAGGCCTTTTCAACGTATTGGATGGCCTTCGGGCGATCGCCAAGCCTTTCATAGATCCCACCCACGGCCTCGAGGACCGAGGCATCATCGGGGGCCAGGGCGAGGGCAGATTGGGCGTGCATCACGGCCTTTTCACTCTGCTTTCTACGGGCATAGACCTCTCCCAGACGATATTGAATCACGGGATCGCGCGGGGCGGACTGCGCCGCCGCTTCGAGCAAGGACTGTTCCTTGTCCAGGGCGGCGTTGGCTTTGGGAATGTCGTTCAAGCTCTCATAGGCCAGCAGCAAGTTGGCCCAGACGATGAAGTCTTTGTCGTTCAACTGCAGAGCTTTTTCCGTCGCTGCGGCGGATTCGGCAAAGCGGTTCTCGGAAAGATAGACGTAGCCCAGGTTCGCATATGCGCCATAGCTGGGCGAGAGTTCGATGGATTTCTTCAGCGCGGCTTCAGCCAGCGGATAATTCTTGGATTCTCCCGAATCGGCATAAGCTGCCCCGAGGTTGGAGTAGGCCGTCGCATTATCCGGAGTCAGGTCTATGGCGCGCCGCAGTTGTTTGAAGGCCTCGTCGTATTTTCCCTGATCGTCATAGAACAGTCCCAGGCTGTTGTAGCCGTCCCAGTAGTCCGGTCGGAGGGCGATGGCTTTCTTGAAAGCCGTTTCGGCGTCGGCGGGCCGGCCGGCGTGCTGGTACGCGTGAGCTTCTCCGGTTAGCGCGTCGGCGTTGCGGGAGTCCAGTTGCAGCGCCCTTTGAAATTCCGTCAGTGCGAGATCGTTTTCGCCCATTGCGTCATGAATGCGGCCGAGGGTCACGTAGGCCGAAGGCAGCGAGTTATTCAGCGACGTTGCCTTGGTTCCGTCGGCCAGCGCCAGTTCGGTCCACTTCGGATTCTTGTCGAGCTGATACTTCAGCCGGTACGCCTCGCCCAGGCCGGCGTAGCCGAGGGCGAATTGCGGATCCGCGGTCACGGCGGTGGTGAGCGATGCGATGGCCTGATCGAGATTGCCCGGCTTGTCATAGCGCTGCATGTAGCCGAGCGCTTTCAGATAGGACTCGTACGCCGCGGGCGCGGCGGCGCTGTCGGCGGTATGCAAAGCGGTGGACGGCACCTCGACGTGCATCAGGCGCGCGAGGCCGGAAACGGCCTGATCCTGCAGGGCGGCGAAGTCGCCGGTGCGGTCGCTCAGCGAGAGCGAGCCTTCCTGCCGGACATCTTTTGTCCGGATCAGATTGAGCGTCATGTGAACACCGGACGGGTCGCGCAGCACGCTGCCCTTGACCACCAGCGTGGCGCCGAACTCGCGCAGCGCGGCCTCGGGATCGGCGACCTTGCGGCGGCGGACTTCGCTGGCCGGCACCACCCAGAGCGACTGCTGCCCGGCGCTGTCAGAGCCTTCGAGATTCGAGAGCTTGCTGGTGAGGCTATCCTGCAGGCCTTCGGAGATGGCTTCGTTTTCCGGATCGTTGCCGATGTTGTCGAAGGGCAGGACAGCGATATGCTTTTCGGCCGCGGTGCTGACCGCGGCGCCGCCGGAAAGCATGCCCGCAAAGCGCTGCCGGACGGATGGAATCAGGAGCGTGAGAGCAGCCAGCACGAGCATGGCGGCGACGATTTCAATGGTCCAGCGCCGGGCGCGCGCCATGGGCGAGACCAGCACACGGGTGGACGAAGCATGCTCGAGCGCCTTCCTCAGATTGATCGAGGAAACCTTGCTGTCGCGCGCCGAGGGTGAACTCGGCTGTGCGTCATAGACCGGCTTGCAGGCTTCGAGATCGGCCAGCAGTTCGCGGCAATCGGCGTAGCGATGCACGCGATCTTTGGCGAGCGCGCGGCAGGCGATGGCGGCCAGCGTGGGGTCCACGCCGTCAATCGGCGGCGGCTGCTCGAGGATGGCGAGCAGCACGGCGGAAACGTTGTCGCGCTGAAACGGATGCTTGCCGGTGAGCATCTCGGCGAAGACCACGCCGAGCGACCAGATGTCAGTGCGCTTGTCGAGCGGCTCATTGCGCACCTGCTCGGGCGACATGTAGGCGAGCGTCCCGACCGGGCCGGCGCTGAGCGTGGTGGCGGCGCCGCCGGCGACGCGGGCCAGGCCAAAGTCCACAATTTTCGCTACGCCCTGGCGGGTGACGATCACATTCGAGGGCTTGATGTCGCGATGAATCACGCTGTGATCGTGGGCCTCGATCAGACCGTGCGCGATCTGCACCATGGTCCCGAGGGCTTCTTTGGGCGCCAGCGGCCCGCGGCGGATTTTTTCCGCCAGCGTCAGGCCCTCGTAGTAGCCCATCACGATGAAGGTCTGTCCGTCGGCGGTCTCTTCGAGCCCGTGAATCACGCCGATGTTGGCGTGGTCGAGGCCGGAGGCAGTCCGGGCTTCCTGCAGGAAGCGCTCTTTATCTTTGCTGGCGAGGTTCAGATCGTTGGGCAGGAATTTGAGGGCGACGGTGCGGTTGAGCTTGAGGTCGAGGGCTTTGTAGACGATTCCCATGCCGCCGACGCCGGCGGTGCCGAGAATCTTATAGCCGCCGACCTGCTCGTCCACGGCAAAAGGCCGCACGGAAGATGTCACAGCCAGTCCTCGTTCCTCGTTCAGATCCGTCGCGCCGGCGGGGCGGGGATGCTTCCGAAGCCAATGCTGCGGAAGAAGTTAGGTGCGTCCGCTGCTGGCGGCGGGATAGACGCGAATCATAACTCCGGCCAGGAGTGGTTGCAAGGCGAAGCGGCGGGCCTGGGTCAGCTTTCCAGAATTACCTGCGCGATGGCCTGCTCTTCGGTGTGAGAAAGAGAAAGCGCGGCGTTGCGGACGCCGAGTTTGGCGGCGAATTCGGCGGCGCGCCCGTGAAACTGGATCGTCGGCCTTCCGCCGGGCAGGCGGGTGACTTCGCAATCGCGCCAGCGCACGCCATGATTCCAGCCGGTGCCGAGGGCCTTCATGGCAGCCTCCTTGGCGGCGAACCGGGCGGCGTAGCGCTCGACACGGTTGGCCTTGGAGTCGCAATAGCGGATCTCGCCTTCGGTGAAAATGCGCTTGAGGAAGCGGTCGCCGAAGCGCTCGATGGAGTGGCGAATGCGCGGGACTTCGGCGATGTCAATGCCGGTGCCGACGATCATGGGCCTCCATCTTACTCGCGCCGCCAATTCCGGAAGTCAGGCAACAAGCCAGCACGCCGAAGCTACAGCAAGCGGTCGCCACGATAGATAAGACGCCCATCCACCAGCCTTGCTTCCTCGGTCAGGCGGTGGGGCTTGACCGGACCTTCGGCATCAATGTGCATGACCTCGTGCCCGTGGGCCACCAACCAGTCCGATACCAGCATGCGATGGCAACGGAAATAGACCCGCTCCGCGCACATATACGCCGTTTTTGAGCGCTCGGCGGTGGCGATCAATTCCGCCGCGGCCTGCTCAAACTCCGACGTGAGCATGTAATCGGCATAGTTGCGGAAGCTCTGATTGCGCAGGGCAAGGTTGGGCGATTCTTCAAGCGTCTTCTTGCGATATCCGCCGAGCGCTTTCATCCAGTGGTATCGAATGCCGGCCTCCGGCAGGCTGGCTTCGAGGGCATCGCGATTGAAATGCGGCAGTCGCCGCGACGCGGGGAAGGCGCGAATATCCACCAGGGTTTCGATCTGATGGGCCTTGAGCGCCGCGACGAGTTCTTCCAGGTCCCGCGTGGAATGCCCGATGGTGTAAAGAACAGCCAAGTTTTTGCCGCCAGAGTCAGTCAGCAATGCGGCTGAGCGCCGTTGCAATCAGGCTATCCTGGTCCGGAAAAACGGTGCGCAGGTCGAGCAGCAGGCGCCCATCCTCAACCCGGGCGATGACGGGCGGATCGGAAGCCCGCAGGCGCGCCGAGAGTTCATCGGCGCTCAGGCCGTCGCAGCTCACGGCGAGCAGGCGCGTAGGCAGAACCGAAGAGGGCGCGGCGCCACCGCCGATAACGGATTCGCCGTCGATGATTTCTATTCTTATTTTTGACGATTCGACGTGCCTTGCGAGTTCGGCTGCACGCTGGCCGATTTCTTCTTTCTTCGTCCGCATCATGCGCAGCGCCGGGATCGAATCGTGATCCCGCTTCACGTAGGCGAGGAGCGTGGTTTCGAGGGCGGCGTAGGTCAGCTTATCCACACGCAGAGCGCGGAAGAGAGAATTCGAGCGCATGCGCGCGACCAGATCGCTGCGGCCGCTGATCATTCCCGCCTGCGGACCGCCGAGCAGCTTGTCGCCGCTGTAGGTCACCACGTCCACGCCGGCGCGCAGGCTGTCGAGTACGCTGGGCTCGCCATGAATGCCGAAGGTTTCGAGGTCCACCAGAGCGCCGCTGCCGAGATCTTCCATGAGGGGCAGGCCGCGTTTCTGCGCGAGAACGACGAGTTCGGCGGTCGAAGGCTGCTCGGTGAATCCGGTGATTTCGAAATTCGAGCGGTGCACGCGCAAGAGCAGCCGCGTGCGTTCGTTGATGGCTTGCTCGTAGTCGCCGGCGCGGGTGCGATTCGTAGTGCCCACTTCGCGCAGCGTCGCGCCGGACTTCGCCATGACATCGGGGATGCGGAACGAGCCGCCGATTTCGACGAGTTCTCCGCGCGAGACGATGACTTCGCCGCCTTCAGCCAGAGAGTTCAGGGCAAGCAGCACCGCGGCGGCGTTGTTGTTGACCACGATCGTCGAGACGCTGATCGTCGAGACGCTTCCGGAGATAGGGGCAATGCCTGTCAGCAATCGGCGGAACAGCCGGTCCACGTGCACGTCGCGCTTGCCGCGGTCGCCCGATTCGATTTCGAATTCGAGATTGGAGTACCGCGTCGCGGTCTCACGGATGGGTGCGATGGTGGCCTCGGCCAACGGAGCGCGCCCGAGATTGGTATGGAGTATGACGCCCGTGGCGTTGATGACTGGGCGCAATGAGCGTCCGAGCGACTGGCGAAGTTGCTGCTCGATTGCGGGTACGATGCCCTGGAGCGCAAGCTGCAGTGACTCCGAGTCCAGCAGGCCGGAGGAAATTTCCTGCCGCAGGCGAGTCAGAACAACGCGGGCGGCATCGGCGACGGCGGCGTTGCCATTCGTTTCCGACAGAGCGGAGACTTCTGCCGAGCGCAGCAGTTCATCCACCGACGGCAGCTCGCGGAACAGAGCGGATTTGGCGGTGGTCTTCATATGATCCGTGCCTGGCTCGTCAGAGCGTGTGCAGATAGGCCAGCAGATCGTCAATATCCTGCTGGCTCAGCTTCTGGCTATAGGCGGGCATTTCGTGGCGCCCCAACCGAATGATGTCGGTGACGCGCTCGTCGTTGGCCGGCAGCCCGCTTTCCGGAAGATATTTCTCCTTGAATATTCCTTTCAGCCCCGGGCCCTTCTTGCCTCTGGTGGAGTAAGGTCGGTGGCAGCGGTCACACTCGTTGTCATAGATTCTGCGCCCCGCCGCCTGCTGCGAATTCAGGCCCAGTTCGGCGTCGGACTGGCGCCGTTCGATATCGCATCCGATCAGTCCGCTGAGAGCCAGCAGCGCCGCTGCGATTGTGATCCTCCAGCTTGTGGTTTTCACTATCCCGGTCATTTGCTCGGTCACTTACTCGGTTGTTCGCGGGCCGGGGTGAGCGCCGTCGGCCGGACCGCCTTACAATAATAGAGCAACGCAGATGTGGCCGGGCGGGCGTGACCGGACTGGTGCCGGGCAACCCTTGCCAACCGCTCCAATCATGAGTGTCTTCATCAAACGCGTCTACGAGCCGGCAGCGCGCAGCGACGGCACGCGCGTGCTGGTGGATCGTCTCTGGCCGCGCGGCATCAGCAAGCCGCGCGCCGCTCTGGATGAATGGCTGCGCGACCTGGCTCCCTCTGACGAATTGCGCCGCTGGTATCACGCCCGTCCCGATCACTGGACGATGTTCCGCAGCCGCTACCTGAAAGAACTGAAGCAGCCCGAAGCCGAGGACGCCCTGCGCCGCCTGTATGAACTGGCGCATAAGCGCAGGCGGCTTACTCTGCTGTTCGCCTCGAAGGATGAAACCCGCAACAACGCGGCCGTGCTCAAGAGCCTGCTCGACGGCATGCGCAAGCCTCCCACGGGAACGGGCCCGGGCGCGGTCACGGCCCTGCGCCGGAGCGCATCGGTTCGCCGCCGGTAGGCGAACTCCATTTAGAATCGCCCCGCCTTGAATCAGCCCGTTTAGAATCAGCCCCAATGCGTCCCGTCTTTCAATGGAACCTCGGATCGCGCTCGCTCGAACTGGGCAAGCGAACGCTGATCATGGGAATCGTCAACCTCACCCCGGACTCCTTTTCCGACGGCGGACAGTTTTTCGAGGGAGAGAAGCTGGTTGTCGAAAAAGCCGTTGCCCATGCCCAGCGCTTGCTCGACGAGGGCGCCGACCTGCTGGATATCGGCGGAGAATCCACGCGGCCGGGAGCGCGCGTGGCGGCGGGAAGCGATCCGGCGAAATCCGGCGAGCGAAAAGTTGCGGTCAGCGAAGAGGCAGAGCTTTTGCGCGTCTTGCCCGTGGTCACCGAGATCAAGAAGAAACGCCCGGCCGCTGTGCTTTCGGTGGACACTTACAAGTCGGCAGTGGCGCGCGCGGCGGTTAGCGCAGGCGTCGAGGTCGTGAATGACGTGAGCGGATTCCGCTGGGACGCGCAGATGGCGAAGACCGTCGCCGAACTCAAGTGCGGAGCCGTGCTCATGCACATGCGCGGGCGTCCGGAAGAATGGCATACTCTGCCGCCGCCCGGCGACATCGTGCTGCTGGTGAAGCGGGAACTGAAAGACTGGGCGGAAAAGGCGGTGCTGGCCGGAGTGCGGCGGGAGCGAATTGTGCTCGACCCGGGGTTCGGCTTCGGCAAGAATTTCGAGGAAAATTATCCGTTGCTCTCGCGCTTCAGCGAATTGCAGGTGAACGGCTTCCCGCTGCTGGCTGGAACCTCGCGCAAGTCTTTTATCGGGCGCACGCTGGCCGGGCTGCCGCAGAATGGCGGCCAGGATGCGGGTATAGATGCGCGTCTTTATGGCACGCTGGCGTCGCAGGTCGCGCTGATCCTGAAGGGGGCGCACATTCTCCGCACTCATGACGTGAAACCGGCGGTGGAAGCTGCGAAAATTGCGGACGCAATCCTCGAGGCGCGGTGAGGTCTTTTCCACTCAAGCCACATGAGGACGCGGCTTGAATGGAGCACCCGGAGCAGCCTGAACCAAGTTCCCTTAAAAATATGGATGCACTTGCTAAACTTGCCCGCGACCCTCGCGTGACCATCCGGCGCGACGGCACGCCCGATCCGCGTGGAACCTGCGTCGTTTACTGGATGCAGCGGGCGCAGCGCGGCGTGGACAATCCCGCGCTCGACACCGCCGTCGAGGCGGCCAACGCCCTGGGCAAGCCGGTGGTTGTCTTTTTCGCTCCGATTCCGTTCTACCCGCGGGCCAATTTGCGCCATTATCAGTTTCTGGCAGAGGGCATTCCCGATATTGCGGCTGCGCTCGCCAAGAGAAACATCGGATTCGTCTTTCGCCGCTTTCCCGAACACAGCCTGACGCGCTTCTGCGACGAAGTGAAGGCAGCTTTGGTCATCGGCGACGAGAATCCGATGCGCGAGCCGGAATCCTGGCGGCGAAAAGCTGCACGGACGCTGCGAGTCCCGCTGTGGACCGTGGATGCCGACGTGATCGTGCCCTCCAAGCTGCTGGAGAAGGCACAGTACGCCGCGCACATCATCCGGCCGCGGCTGCAGGCGCAGCTCCGGACTTTTCTGGTCCCGTCGAAAAACCCTGCCGCGAGAGTGGCATGGAAAAAGGCGCAGGCGTCCGCTGCGCTCGATCCGAACTTCGACCTGAAGAAACTCGACGGGATCGGGGCCAATCTAACGGAAGGTTGGCCGCTCGACGGCTCGGTTTCTCCGGTCTCCCAGTGGCGCGGAGGCAGCGCGGAAGCCAAGCGCCGGCTCGCGGAATTCGTACGGGACAAACTCGCCGGTTACGGAACCAAACGCAACAAGCCGGAAATTGACCACACCAGCCGGCTTTCGCCCTATTTGCACTTCGGGCAGATCAGTCCGATCACGGTCGCGCTGGCGATCGAAAAAGCCGGCGCACCGAAGGCCGATAAAGAAGCCTTTCTCAACCAGATCATTACCTGGCGCGAACTGGCCGTAAACCTGGTGCGCTTCAATCCGGACTACGAGTCGTTTGAATGCGGAGAACCGTGGGCCCATCGCACTCTGGCGGAACATGCAGCCGATCCCCGGCCGGTGCTGTACAGCCAGCGCCAGCTCGAACACGCGGAAACTCACGATCAACTATGGAACGCGGCGCAGATGCAAATGGTGAACACGGGCTGGATGCACAACTATGTGCGCATGTACTGGGCAAAAAAAATCCTGGAGTGGAGTGCGTCGCCGGCTGAAGCCTACCGCACCGCCGTGTATCTCAACGACAAATATGAACTCGACGGACGCGATCCCAATGGCTATGCGGGAATCGCGTGGGCGATCGTGGGGAAGTTCGACCGCCCGTGGTTCGAGCGGCCGATCTTCGGGCAGATTCGCTACATGTCGGGCGAAAGCACAGGCAAGAAATTCGACAGCAAGAAATATATCCAGCAGAATCTGTCGAAAAATCTTTTCTGACGCGCGAAACGCGAGTCGGCTACAAGCAACCGGCTTCCCTACTTCACAGTTTCGAGCGCCTGGGCGATTTCATCCACCGGGGGCACGACCGGGATGTCGTAGTTCTTGTGCCAGGCCAGCTTTCCGTCGCGGTCAATAATCGAAACGGCGCGGCCGGTGATGCCTTTGTCGGCGAGAAAAACGCCGTACTGGCTGGCCACGGCGCCACGCGGGTTGAAGTCCGCCAGCAACGGATAGCGAATGCCCATCTTCTCGGCGTAGGCCTTGTGCGACCAGACGCTGTCCACGCTGAGTCCCAGCACCTGCGCGTCGAGCT
>Ga0209167_10001039_pt1 | contig 17282 bp, 15 predicted proteins | sample Coa_R1_9_FD_187154 | JGI IMG/M metagenome (GOLD analysis project Ga0209167, IMG submission 187154) | Surface soil microbial communities from Centralia Pennsylvania, which are recovering from an underground coalmine fire - Coalmine... | ecosystem: Environmental > Terrestrial > Soil >... | reverse complement strand
GCACGAGGAACAGCCCAATTGGCAGGGCCACACCGAGTGCGAAGGGTCCGATGAGCCCAGCCAGGCGTCGCACGCGACGGGGCCAATCGTTGCGACTCGGATACCGCCATTCCGCCGCCACGAGGACGCCGGCCACCATTGCACCGGGGATGACGAAGTGGACCAGGCGGGACTCGCGCGGGATCGCTCGCACGAGCGCCAGCAGGGCCACGACGAATGCGACGGCGATGGCCGTCAACAGAATCGCATACACGGGCCGGCGGACGATGGGCGGAGCGCGCAGCTCGGCCTCGGCGGTCTGCTGCTCGTCGAACGCGAGGAACAGGAGTGCGGCGGCGATGTAGTAGAGGCCGACGATCTTGACGAGGACCGACAGGCCGCCCATGACGCCCGCCGCAACGAGCCATCCCCGAAGCCGCGTCTCCGTGAACCGGATGAGCGCCATGATGCCGAACGTCGCCAGAAACAAGTTGTACCAGGACGGCATCGCCGACGGATTCGTCGGAAGGGTCCACACGACGCTGAGCAGCGTGACCGCGGCCGCCGTTACGGGCTTCGCGAACCGGGAGGCGATATAGTACACGGCGGGCACCCAGAGCAGAAACACGGCGAACAATGCTGCGCGCAGCGACGAGAGCCGCGTCCCGATCGCCTCGAATACGACCGCGTCGAAGCGCGCCAGGCCGCCCGTATACGGGTCGTCGAAGTCGCGCTGCGGAAGCTCCCCCTGAAGCACGCGCTCGGCCGATTGGGCCAGCGTTCCCTCGTCCAACGGTACCCAGTTGGTGTCGAGCCTGGCGCCGACGTACACAGCCCCCGCGATCCAGACTGCGAGCAGCGGGATCCATCGTCCAATGTGCCAGCGCGAGATCCATGTCATCGCACGGCGCGAGGCGATCGGCCGGTTCTGTCGGGCTTCCTCCGCCGTGTTCGTCAGCGGGCCGGTGCCCAGCGCACGACGAAGTTGTCCACGACGGCGGAATCCGGGTATCGGTCGCGCAGGGCCGCAGCTAGGGGAGCGTCGATCGGTCGAGAGAACATGGGAAATGTGTTGATCGCCACGGCCGTGACATGGCGTGCGTCGATGGCTCGCACGACACGGGCATCGTGGTCCCCCGCGTCATCCAGGAAGTCGAACAACGTTCTGGTCGGATTCTGCAGTTGGGCGAGAAAGTACACTTCCGGGCAGTCCGGTGCGGCGTAGGTGAACCCCCCCGGCCGGCTATGCGCGTGCAGCAGCGCGACGACACGCTCATACCGCTCGGCGAACACCGGACTCGAAATGAGTCCCGTGCGTGGTAGGTCCAACGGAACCGTGGGCCAGGTGTCGGCCGCGCGAAAGCGGCCGTCCCAGACGCTCACGTGGCCGGGAGCGACCGCCGTGAGGCCATAGATCAGGAAGAACCCCGCGGCAATCGCCGCCCGCGGTCCAAGGTTCGCTGACTGCGTGGCCACCGTGGCAAGGACGGCCAGGATCGCGATGGGGGCGAAATAGAGAATGTAGAGCGGGCCGGCATACGGGACCTGGACCAGACTGCAGAGTGCAGCCATACAGAGTAGCAGCCAAAGCTGCGCTCGGCGCGGGCCGGTGTCCTCGTGTAGCGGGCGCTGTATCAGGAGGAGTACGCAGCCGGCGAGGACGACACTCGGCACGACGTAACAGACGACGAGCCAGACAGCAACGTACGGCCGGCCCCCGTGGACTGCGAGAGCCGCCAGGCCGGCGAGCATGGCGATGTATACGGCTATGATGACGCGGGATTCCCGGTGCCGGGCATCCCTGCGGCGCGGAGGTGGCACGAACACGAGCAACCACGCGATGGCGGCGCCCACGGTGTGCAGCGGAGCGGGAGGCACGGAGGTGAAGGCGAGGCGTTTGATCGGCTGGATCAACACGCCTCGAACGAGGGCGTCGACGGACCCTGAAGTGACATATGGCGCCACGAAGATCACCACCGGGATCACGGCGCCGAGGACAAATGGTGCGAGGAGCGCCGCGACACGACGCAGGCGAACGACACCGGGTGCGTGGCCCGGTTCGCGCCATTCCCTCACCGACAGCGTGATGGCCAGCAACGCACCCGGCAGGACGAACTGGAGCAGTTTCGATTGGCCAGGCACCGCGCGCACGTACCACAGGAGACCGAGGACGAACAGCACCGACCCGAAGGTGACCAGCAGGGCGAATGTGCGGTCGCCCCGCTCCGCATTGGCCAGAGGGTCCGAGACGGCGGTTTGATGCTCGACGAAGGCAAGAAACAGGAGCGCCGCGCCAATGTAGTAGACGCCGACAATCTTGACGACGACGGAGAGCCCGCCGGCGACGCCAGCCGCGAAGATCCATCGCCGCCTGGCGGTTTCCGTGAATCGGACGAGCGCCGCGATGCCAAACGTCGCCAGGAACAGGTTGTACCACGACGGCATCGCCGCGGGGTACGTCGGAATACTCCACACGACGCACAGCAGAGTGACCACCGCGGAGGCGAGCGGCTTCGCGAATCGGGTCGAGACGTAATACACGGCCGGCACCCACAACAGGAAGACCGCGAACAGCGCGATGCGAAGCGATGAGAGCCGCGTCCCCAGCACTTCGAAGACGACCGCGTCGACGCGCGCCAGGCCGCCGGTGTAGACCTCGTCGAAGTCGCGGTGCGGCAACTCTCCCTGCAGCACGCGCTCGGCGGAGTGTCCCAGGGTTCCCTCATCCAACGGAAACCATCCTCGGTCGAGGCGGCCTCCGACGTACACCGCGCTCGCGATCCAGACCGCGACGAGCGCTATCCACCACGATGACTTCCAGGGCGGTGCAGCCCGTCGGGCGCCGGCGGCGGGACCCGCCTGCAAATCTTCACCGGCGGCGAAACTGGTCATGCGGTCAACATGCGGTCGTCATGTGCTCGTCACACGGGCCGTTACGGTCCGTCGTGCCAGCGCACGACGAAATTCCCGACGGCGGTGGAGTTGGGAAATCGCGCCCGCAGCGCTGCGTCGAGGACCGGATCGATTCGGTGGGAGAATAATGGCCATCGGTTGATCGCCACTACCCGGACGTTGGCCGAGTCGACGGCCCGCAGCACGCGTGCATCGTGACCCGCCGGCTCGTCGAAGAAATCGAACAGCGTCCGCGTCGGATTGCGGCGCTGCGCCAGAAAGTATACTTCGGGGCAATCCGGGGCCGCATAGATGAAGTCGTTCGGCCCGCTGTGGGCCTGCACCAGCGCAGTGAGGCGCTCGTACTGCGCTGCCTCGGCAGCGGTCGCGCGCAAACCCGTGCGAGGGATGCTCAAGACTGTACGCGGCGCCTCGCTGTCGGGAAGCCGCGTGCCGACGACCGTCACCTGACCGGGGTTGAGCGCAGTCACGCCGTACACGAGGAAGAACGCCGCGACGAGGGCCGTTCGCGGGCCCGGCCCCGAGAGCCGCGTCGTGACGATGGCCAGGAGCGCGAGGATTGCGAGCGGCGCGAAGTAGAGCACGTAGAGCCAGTTGGCATACGGCATCTGCACGAGGCTGCAGAGTGCGGACACACAGAGCATCAGCCAAAGCTGTTCGTCGCGGGTGGATAGGAGCTGCCCGCGAGAGACACGACGGGCCAGCAACAGACATCCACCCAGCACGGTGCACGGCGCAACGTACGACACCATGATCCAGGGACCGACGAACGCGCTGCCACCTCGTGTGGCGGCATACGCCAGCCCGGCGAGTACGAGGGCGTAGCAGACCAGTATGACCCATTCCGTTCCCCGCGCAGTGGCTTTGCCGGTGGCCGGCCGGCCCGCAGAGTAGGGCACGAGGACCAGGAGCCACGCCAACGCCGCGGGCACCGTGCGGAGCGGCACCGGGGGAGCAGATTCGAACGTAAAGCGCTGAGCGGGTTCTACGAAGACGCCGTGTACCAGGGCCCCCACGGAACCGGAGGCGATGTACCGGGCCATGAAGAGCACGATCGGCACCGCAGCGCCGGCTGCCATCGGACCGACCAGTGCGGCCAGCCGCTTGACGCGATCCGGCCACGATCCATTCGGTGGATCGATCCACTCCAGACCGCACAAGAGCGCGGCGAGCGTCGCTCCGGGCACCACGAAGTGCAGTATCGGGGAGCCACCCGGCACCACTCGGGCCATCTCGACCAGGCCGACCACGAAAATCGCACACGCGACGGTCACGATCGACGCATAGACCCGGCCCTGCTTCACGTCGTGGCCGCGGCCTTCTGCCGCCGCCACGCGATACTCGTCGAATGCCGCGAAGAACAGCGCCGCAGCGATGTAGTAGAACCCGATGATTTTCACCAGCACCGACAGGCCGCCGGCCACGCCCGCCGCGATGAGCCATACACGCCGCCGTGTCTCGGTGAAGCGGACGAGCGCTGCGGTCCCGAACGTGGCGAGGAATAGGTTGTACCACGACGGCAGCGCCGCCGGATACGACGGGATACTCCACACCACACACAGCAGCGTCACGGCCACCGCCACGGCCGGGGTCGTGAATCGCGTCGCGATGTAGTAGACGGCGGGTACCCATAGCAGGAACACGAGATACAGCGCGATACGTAGCACCACCAATCGCGTCCCCAACGTCTCGAATACAACCGCGTCGAATCGGGTCAGGCCGCCCGTGTAGGCGTCATCGAAATCACGGTGCGGAAGCTCGCCCTGAACGACCCGTTCCGCTGAATGCGCGAGCGTCCCTTCGTCGTGGGGGATCCACCCGCGGTCGAGCCGGGCGCCGACATACGCCGCACTCGACACCCACACGATCAGCAACGGGAGCCATCGTCGCGCGCGCCACGGCAGCGCCCACGGCCTGGATCGTACCGGGCCGGACACACCTGCCGTTCGCGGAGCTGCGCCGATGCTCGTCATGCGTGCCAAAGTAGCCCGCCAGGCTCGCCGCAGTCCAGGCGCCGGGGCGGCGATCGCACGGCCGCGCCAAATGACGAAATCGTCATACAATATTCACTGGCGCGTCACGACTGCAGCCATAGTCTTGTCGGAGCTTCACCCACCTACTGGGCGATAGCGTCGCGCGATGTTCATCGAAGGATCCACTTTCTCGCCAGGAGTCATTCACTATGCAGCGGATCAAAGCCCTCGCCCAGTCGTTCGTTCGCGAGGAAGATGGTGCCACGATGATCGAGTACGCCCTGTTGGCGGTGTTGATCGCGATGGTCGTCGCGATCGCGGCCATCACGCTGGGCCAGGCGATCTCGAACCAGTTCAACAAGGTTTCGAACTGCGTCAACACCCCGAGCTCGGCCAACTGCTCGCCCGCGTAAACGGAGTGTGACGTCGCGCGCCTGCGGGATCCGGCAGTCGGATCCCGCAGGCAACCGCGCGATTGGTCGGATCCGGCATCAGATCCTCGACGGTGCCCCGATCACACAGGATCACCTTTACAAGGAACTAGTGCCATGATGCGGACGGTGTGGGGCCTGCTTCGTGCATTCCGTCATCAGGAAGACGGCGTCACGATGATCGAATACGCGCTGTTGTCGATCCTGGTGGCCATGGGGGTCGCCATCGGGGCCATCACACTCGGCGAAGGAATCTCCGGCGAGTTCGGCAAAGCGTCCGCCTGTGTCACCTCTCCCACACAGTGTAGCCAGTCAGCGAGCGTCACTACTTCAACCTCCTCCACCGGTAGCAACGACCTCGGCGACAACGATAACGGCGACAACGACACCGGCAGCAACGGCAACAGCAACGGTAACAGCAACGGTAACAGCAACGGCAACAGCAACGGCAACAGCAACGGCAACAGCAACGGGCACGGCAACGGCAACAGCAACGGGCACTGATGCACGTACGGATCGGCGCGCGTCGCTTGTGAGCGTGTGACGATCTGGCGGCCCTTGCGGGCTGCCGATCAAACGACCCGGCCGGCGGTCGCCGGCCGCCCGGTCACCCCTCGCCGACCACTGCCGCGAGTGCCCGCACGACGCGATGCGCCTGGTCGCCGAACGGGCGCACGACCCGGACCCACACGACGCCCAGAAGAAGCAGCGCCACCGCGATCCCGGCTACCGTGAGCAACACGTCGTCGAGCGACAGCGGAGAGCGGCCGGTCGTGATCGACGCGGCGATGTCGAAGCCAGCCGACGCCAGTACCAGGCCCGCGAATGCGGTCCCCCAGATGCAGCAGAGGCTGAGGACGACCGCGACTGCCGTCTGCAGCGCGTACGTGCCCGCGATGCGTGACCCGGATCCCGATGGGACGATGCGGCCCTGAAGACGGGGCCGAGCCCAGCGCCACGTGCGCCACGACGCGGTCGTGGATTGCAGCGAGAACGCGCCGGGCGTCACCGTCCCGTCGAACGGGCGGGTCGCGGGGGACCGCCGCCACCAGCGGAACGGAGACGTGGCCCGGCCGATCCGGTCCACGACTTCAGTTGGCGAGAGGGGTGAATCGATCCTGAAGGCCCGGTGCGGCCACAGCCGGCGGCCGGTGACGTCGAGCCTCGCGCTGCCGACGACCTCCTGCCGCCAGTCGTCGATCGTCTCGAACTCTCCCGCCGGGATCTCGGCTCGCGCGCTCGTCAGCACTGCACCCTCGCGAGAGCTAGACAGCTACGGCTTCGGGCTCCGGCTTCGCCGCCACATCCCACTCGTTGGCGCATTTGAGGCACTTTCGATATTCGCCACGGGTCTTCGTGAACTTCGATTCCGCGCCTTCGTATCCGCATTCCGGACACACGTCGCGCACGGGTTTGTCCCAGGCCACGAAATCACAGTTCGGATAGTTCGCGCACCCATAGAATACCTTTCCGCGCTTCTTCGAGCGCCGGGCCGCCAGCTCGCCGCCATCCTTGGGACACATCACGCCCGTCGGCATCGAGCGGGTGCCGCGGCACTTCGGGAACTTGCTGCATCCCAGAAACTCCCCGGTCCGCCCGCTTCGCTTGAGCATCGGCGCGCCACACTCGTGGCACACGTAGTTGGTCAGCTCCGCCGGTTTCCGGTCGCGACCCAGTGGCCTCGTGTGCTTGCACGTCTTGGGATGGTGCTCGCAGGCCAGGAAGGGTCCGAAGAAGCCACCCTTGGCCACCAGCTTGCCGCCACAGTCGGGACACCGCTCGTTGGCGACCGCCGACAAATCGTGCGCCGCCGCAATCAGCCGGCCCACATCGACCTTGTCGAGCGAGATCGCGAACGGACCGTAGAAGTCTTTCAATACACGCTGCCAACTGCGCTCGCCTTCCTCGATCTTGTCGAGCTCCCCTTCCATCTCCGACGTGAATCCCACGTTGAAGACATCGGGGAACTGCTTCACCATCACCTTCTCCACGCTCTCGCCGAGCGACGTCGGAAAGAACCGGCGCTGCTCGAGTTGCGCGTAGCGGCGGTCCACCAGCGTCGAGATGATCGACGCGTACGTGGACGGGCGTCCGATGCCGAGGCGCTCCAGCTCCTTGACCAGGCTCGCTTCCGAGTAGCGGGGCGGCGGCTCCGTGAAATGCTGGGCCGGCGTCACCGCCATAACCGGCACGCCCTCCCCCTTCTCCAGGAGCGGCAGCGCCTGCTCGTCCTCGAGCGCGCGCCCCTCGCCCTCTTCGCGCGCTTCGTGATAGAGCGCCAGAAAGCCCTGGAACTTCACGACACTGCCGGTGGCCCGGAACAGGTAGCGGCCGAGATCGAAATCCACCGTCGTCGTGTCGAACACCGCGGGCGCCATCTGCGACGCCATGAACCGCTGCCAGATCAACTGGTACAGCTTGAACTGGTCCGCCGTGAGATAGCGCTGCACGAGCTCCGGCCGCCGCGCGGGGTCCGTCGGGCGCACCGCCTCGTGCGCGTCCTGCGTGTTCTTCTTCGTGTCGCCGTACAGCCGCGCCCCGTCGGCGAGAAACTCGGCGCCGAACAGCGTCCGCAGATGCTCGCGCGCCTGTGCCGCCGCGGATTCCGCCACGCGGGTGGAGTCCGTGCGCATGTACGTGATCAGTCCAACCGCGCCCTCGTCGCCCAGCTCGACGCCCTCGTACAGATCCTGCGCCAACCGCATCGTGCGCTTGGAGCCGTAGCTCAGTTTCTTCGCGGCCTCCTGCTGCAGGGTGCTGGTCGTGAAGGGCGCCTGCGGGTTCTTCCGCCGCTCCCGGCGCTTGAGATCCGTCACCTCGAAGACGCCGATCGCGGACTCGGCACCGGCAAACGATCCGTTCATCCGCGCGCGGATCTCGGCCGCGGCCGTCCGGGCCGCATCGACGATGCGCCGGGCATCCGCCTCGGTGGTGATCTCCGCCTTCTTGCCTTCTATTTGATGCAGCCGCGCGGCGAACCGCTGGCCCGACTTCTCCAGCTCGGCGGCAATCGTCCAGTATTCGACCGGCTTGAACGCCCGGATCTCGCGCTCCCGCTCGACCAGCATCCGCAGCGCGACGGTCTGCACCCGGCCGGCAGACAGGCCCTTCTTCACGGTCTTCCAGAGGACCGGACTCGCCTTGTACCCCACCAGCCGGTCGAGCACGCGGCGCGCCTGCTGGGCATTCACCTTGCGCTCGTCGATCTCGCCGGCGTTCGCGATCGCCTCGTTGACGGCGTCTTTGGTAATCTCGTGGAACAGCGCGCGCCGGATCGGCACCGCGCCCGACCCCCGCCGGGTCAGTTGCCCCGCGACGTGCCAGGCAATGGCTTCGCCTTCGCGATCAGGGTCCGTCGCGAGATAGATCTGGCGCGAATCCTTCGCCGCCTCGCGCAGATCGGCGAGCGTCTTCTCCTTGCCGGCGATCGTGACGTACTCCGGCTTGAACCCGTGCTCGACGTCCACACCCAGTTTCTTCTGAGGCAGATCGCGCACGTGCCCGACCGTCGCCTTGACCCGAAATGCGCGGCCAAGGTATTTGCCGATCGTCTTCGCTTTGGCTGGCGATTCCACGATCACGAGCGACGTCGTGCCCGGCTGAGGAGGCGGTCCGGCCTCGACTGGCGGCACGGCGCGCGAGCGCCGCTTGGGCGCGGATCGCGAGGCCGTCCCGGCCGTCGCCTTCAGCGCCCTCTTCGTTCTCGTGGCTGCCTTAGGTCCTGATTTGATAGTTGCCATGGCCTCTAGTGCACGACCGTCTGGTCCGGGGCCTGGCCGTCGTCGTATCCAGCCCCTTCCATGACCGATCGTAAATCGTCGAGCGCGATTCGGCCGTCAATCTGCGCCATTGCGCGATCGATCAGATGTTCGAGCTCGGCAGCGTTCAAGATTCCGGCTCCGCGGAGCGATACCAGTAGTCCCCACGCCTCGGGGGCGAACCGGCCGCGCTCATGCGGGCCCATCATTCGAAATGTCATAGTGATACCTGCCTTCCTTCATCTATATCCGACGACTGCATCATTCGTTCGGCACGGATCGGCGGATGCCCGATCCCAAGCCCACAGTAACGCATACCAGCCCTTTATGGAGCATGGGCGCCTCTTTGACCGACTCGAGCGTCTCCCGCCCGGATACCCGGCGGTTGCCCCGGCGGTCCATGTGCAAGGTCATGGCACCGACCATGCCGATCGGGGCTGCTATCATGGCAGGGGCATCCTGGCGAGCGCGACAATACGCTGTGTAACCTCTTGCATATCAAGTATTTCCGTGTCCACGACCAGATCCGCGCGTTCGTACGCGGCGCGCCTGCCTTCCAGCAGGCGGCGGAGTGCCTCCAGCGGATCGCGCCGCAGCAACGGCCGCCGGCGCACGGTCCGGCGAATCCGCTGGAAAGCGGTCTCCGGAGAGACCTTGAGATAGGTCATGCGGGCGGGCGGGCACACAATCGCGACGGTCTCAGGGGAGGTCACCCAGCCGCCTCCAGGCGCGACCACGGATGGGCGGGCGTCGCGAAGCCGGATGGTCGCCTCCCGTTCCAGCTCGCGGAACCGCGGTTCGCCAGCCGAGGCGAATATCGAGGCGATCGACCGCCCTTCCCGAGCCACGATCTCCGCGTCGAGATCGACGAACGGCCAGCCCAGTGCGGCAGCCACCGCTCGCCCCACCGTGCTCTTTCCCGAGCCCGGCAATCCGATGAGGATGAGGTGCCCGCCCGGCGCGCTATTCAGCCATCCGCCCGGCGACGTGCGCCAGGTACGCATCGAAGTTGCGGCGCAGCTCACCGAGCGAGTCGCCGCCGAATTTCTCGAGGAGCGCCTGCGCGGCCACGAAGGCCACCATGGCTTCGGCAATCACTCCCATCGCCGGCACCGCCGTCACATCGCTGCGTTCGGCGACGGCGGCCGCGGGAGCGAGTGTCGCCGTGTCGATCGTGCCCAGAGGCCGCATGAGAGTGCTGATCGGCTTCATCGCGACGCGCACCACTAGCGGCTCACCCGTGGTCATGCCGCCTTCCAGTCCGCCCGCGCGATTGCTGCGCCGGCGGACGTGACCGGTGCGCGTCCGGCCCGGTGCCATCTCGATCTCGTCGTGCACCTCCGAGCCCGGGCGGCGCGCCGCCTCGAATCCCAAGCCGATCTCGACCCCTTTGACCGCCGGGATCGACAGGATGGCCGCACCGAGCCGCCCATCGAGTTTCCGGTCCCAGGACACGTGCGATCCCAGGCCGACCGGGAGCCCGTCGCACACGACCTCACAGACGCCGCCCAGCGTATTGCCCTCGCGCTTGACCGCGTCGATGCGCGCCACCATCCGCGCCTCGGCGTCCGGATCGAGCGTGCGCAGGGGAGACGCATCAGCCGCGGTGTTGATGTCGGGCGGCATCGGCTCGGGACGGACTGCGGCGATGTCGCCGAGTTGCACGAGGTGACTGCCGACCGAGATGCCGAACTCCCGGAGCAGCCGGCGGCATACGGCGCCGGCGGCCACCCGCGCGGTCGTTTCGCGCGCCGATGCCCGCTCCAGGATGTCCCGTGCGTCGTCGCGATCGTATTTGAGCACCCCGGCGAGATCGGCATGACCAGGGCGCGGCCGCGTCACCGCGCGCGCGCGCGGGGCCTTGCCCTCGGGTCCCGCATCGCTGCTGCGCGGCGCCGGGTCCATGATCTCCTGCCAGTTCGCCCAGTCACGATTCCGGATCAGCATCGCGATCGGTGAGCCGAGCGTCTCGCCGGCGCGCACGCCGCTGAGGATCTCGGCCGTATCGCGCTCGATCTGCATGCGCCGCCCGCGGCCGTAGCCCTGCTGGCGGCGCGCCAGCTCCGCGTCCACGTCCGCCGCGACGAGTGGCATGCCGGCCGGCATCCCTTCGAGGATACTGACCAGCGCCGCGCCGTGCGATTCACCCGCTGTGGTAAATCGGAGCATGGGCGTCAACATAATAGAAACGACGAGGCCCGGCGTCGTACCCGCCGGGCCCCGCCCACACCGAGCGCCGAACCCCTTCGCGCGCCCGTTCTCTGTTTTCTACTCTCTACTTTCTACTTTCTGACCACATCCGTCTCGTGGAGCACGTGCGGCGTGATCAGAATCAGGAGGTCCTGCTTCTCATCCTGGGAGTTCGTCTGCGAGAACAGGTTGCCGATCAGAGGCAGCTCGCCGAGGATCGGGATCGCGTTGCGGTTCTTGGTGACCGTGGTCTCGGTCAACCCGCCGATGACCGCGGTCTCGCCATCGCTGACCAGCAGCTTGGTGTCGGCTGCGCGCTTGAAGAAGTTGTACCCGAGGTCACCGCCGACGTTCTGGAGCTGCGACTGCTCCGCGTGGAGCTGCAGCAGGATCTGCCCGTCGTTGGTGATGTGCGGGGTGACATTGAGGATGATACCCGTCTCCTTGAACGTGACCGTCGCGACCGCCGCGCCACCCGTCGCCGCGCTGCTGGCGTCGATCACGCGGATCGGGGTTTCCTCGCCGACCTGGATCTGCGCCTCGCGGTTGTTGAGCGTCACGACACTCGGCTCCGCCTGCACGTCGGAGATCGACAGACTCGTCGTCGCATCGAGGAATGACGTGATCGAGAAGCGGCCGATCGCCGCGGTATACAGCAAGTTGAGCGCGGCGTTCTGCGCATAGGGTCGCGCCGCATTGGATACGCCCGCGAGCGCATCGCCGCCCAGGTTCACGACGGTGACGGTGGGATCGTAGGGCGAGTTCGTCTGCGGGTTGGTGCGCTGCACGAGCGAGTTGAAGAACGTGCCGTTGTCGCCGAAGTCGTAGGACAGACCGAGCTGATTGACGTGCGTGCGGTCGATGAAGATGATCTTGGCCTTGATCGATACCTGCGGCGTACGGATATCGAGGTCGCGGACGTAGTTCACGACGTCCGGCATGTGCGACTGCGCCTCGGTGATCAACAGCGTGTTCGTCCCGGTGTCGGCCACCACGTTACCCCGGGGCTGGCAGCTCGAGTTCTGCGGCGCGTTGGTGCCCGCGCTCGCGGCGCTGGCGTTGTTCTGGCAATCACGCGCCAGCAGCGACTTCACCGTCGCCACCATCGATGCCGCACTGGCGTAGTTGATCGCCACCAGTTGCGTCACGAGCGGCTCACTCGCCTGCTTGGCCTGGATGTTCTTGTAGCTGTCGACCGTGATGATCCCGTACTGGTCTTCCGAGGCGGCGAGCTGCTGCGCGCCGAGGATCGATTGCAGGGCGACATCCCACGGCTGATCGCGCACTTCGGCGGTCACTTCGCCCTGGACCTCGCGACCGACCACGATGGTGCGGCCGGAGAACGCGGCGAACGCGGCCAACACATCGCGAATATCGGACCCCTGGTACGTCACCGTGATCCGGGGTTGATTCGACTGCGCGCCGTGCTGGACGAATAGCGAGGCCCGCGGATGCGACCGCACCGAGCTGGCCAGCCTGCCTGCCGCCGTCTCCATGACCGGGGCGCTCGTGATGTCCGGCGTGACCGTCACGCCGGGGTTGCTGGCATCCGTGATCGCGTCCGTGTTCGCGTCGTGATTGGCATCGTGGCTGGCATCGTGCGTCGCCGGCTTGGCGGCTGGAAGTGCTGCCAGCTCGGCGTCAGTCCCGGCCCAGTGCCACGCCGTGAACATCGCGTCGCCGCCATCGATGGCGATCCGGACGTCATGCCCGCCGCGAATCATGGTGTATTCGTGCGGCCCATCGAGCTCGATCACGACCCGGACGATCCCGGGGCGATACTGTGAGTAGCGGACGTTGGTGACCCCACCGCGCGCCACGCGATCGTAGAATCGCGGACTGACACCCAGCTTGGCACCCGTAAAGTCGAGCACCACGCGATAGGGCGCGGATTCGATGACGAAGTCCTGCACGCTGGCCGAGCTGTCGACGTCGATCACGACCTCGGCGCGTCCAGTGACCGGCACGACGCTGACTCCGGTGACCGCCGTGACGCGCGGCGCGCCTTCATCCGGCGCTGCGGCCGATCGGCCGGCCGTCACGCCCAGCGCATTCGCGGGGGCTCGCCCGGCCAGCATTGCGGCCGTCACCGCGGCGAGCGTCCAGACATGCTTCATTGCATCCTCGCTTTTGTTGTATCACCGAGCGCCAGTGCTTCCTGGCGGCTGAAGCCGACCTCTTCGACCGTAAACACCACCTGCTTGGGCTGGATCTGCGCGACGCGCATCCGTCCCACCGTCTGCCCGACCCTGACCCGGTACTGGTCCTTCGTCGACAGGTCGTGCATGATGGCGACCGAGTTCCGCCCCGTGGGATCATAGAGCACGACCACCAATCGCAGATCGGACAGCATCGGCCGCAGCTCGCCCGACCGCATCAGCGAGACGAACGGGTCGCGCCGCGCGCCGGCATCGTAGGAGAACACCTCGCGATTGAGCGAGACCTCCCCTCTCGTGCCACGCTGCGTCACCGAGATCGATTTGCCTGCGGAATCGCCGAACGGTGCAGCCCCCGGCACGGCCGGAGCGGCCTTGGCCGCCGGCACGGCGGTCGCCGTCGCGGATACGGATGCATGCCCCGGCGCCGATCCAACCGACACGACCGGCTTCATCGCCGAAGCAGACGCCGACGAGGCCACCGATTTGGCTGGCTGGTGCTGCTGGGGCGCCTGCGGGGGCGCCGAGAACCCGGTCACCGTCGTGGTCCGCACCGACGTCACCGAGGTGGTCGTGTTGGCCGGACCGGTGGACGGCTTGGCGGGGTTCGCGGGACTCGCGGCGTTGGTGTTCTGCATCGCGGCCGTTTGCGCGTTCGACGCGGCTGCCGCCTTGTTGGCGGCCGCCTTGGCGGACGTGACCATCGGAATACCCTGGGCACCAGCGGGCAGCGCGAACGCGGCCAGGGCGGTGCTCATGAGCGCTGTTGCGACGGTCCCTCGGACAATACGGAGGAGTACGGTCATGTCTTCGCTCCTTGCTTCAAGCGGGACCGCGGCATGTCGTCCTCGGTGGTACCACCCGGCTTGGCCACGTACGTCTGGATCTCGAACTTCGAGGTCAGCATCGCCTGGCCCGCCTTGGGCCGGCCCGTCGCCAGCTCGTTGCCGGACGAGGGGTGCAGCTCGATGTTGACAGGCGCCACGATGCGGGTCAGCGACCCGACGTTGGTGAGGAACTCCGCCAGCTCGTGGTAACCGCCAATCACCGTCAGCTTGTACCGATAGGTGTCGAACTGCTCGCCCTGCAACACTGGCTCAGGGGTCACCGTATTGATGTCGAGATCGACGCGCCGGGCCGCCGTCGAGACCTGCTCGAGCAGGGCCGGCACTTCATTGCTCGTGGGCACGAGCTGCCGCATGAGCTGCAGGTTCTGCTGATAGCGTGTCGCCTGGCGGCGCAGGTCGTCGAGATCGCCCTTGGCCATCTCGGCCTTGGCACGATGGTTCGAGCCCTGGAGCGACTCGATGTGCGACTCGACCTGGGCCAGCTCGGCCGTCTTTGGCGAATAGACGAACTGCCAGTAGACGACGACCATCACGGCCGCCAGAAGCGTCACGAACACCATCATCTTGTCGCGCTGCGTGCGCGGAGTGAACGATGCCATGGCTGGCTACCTCACCTGCAGCGTGAGCGGAACCGTGCGGATCGCCGTCGAATCGGGCCGCTGGTACTCCGCATCGAGCGTGAATTCCGTGACGTCCTTGCCTTCAGCCTGCACCAGCGCCGAATTGTTCAACTGGACGTTCTGAATGAAGGGCGACGCTTCCAGCAGTTTCATGAAGCGTGTCAGCGCCTGGATGTCGACCGTGTTGCCGACGATCTCGAACTTCATCGCCTGCGGCGCGTCGTCGAGATCGGGCTTCTTCTTATCCTTGTCCTTGTCCTTCGCATCGGGAGGCGCCGGCGCGGCGGGCGGTGGCGTGGTCTCCTTGATCGATACCAGCCACGTGTACTGCGGGAGCGCCCGGCTCACTTCATCCATGATGTGCGGCCAGACGAACCGGTTGTTGTCGATGGTCTTGATGATGTTGAGCTGGCGCATGACCGAGTCCCGCTGCGTCTCCGCCTTCCTTTTCTCGCGGAGCACCGCGGCGTAGCGCGTCGAGTCCTGCACCTGCTTCTGCTCACCGGCGGCGAGCGCGTCGGCCTTCGCCTGCTGCTGCCAGGTCAGAAGCCCGATCGTCAGGACGGAAAGGACCACGCTGGCCGCGGCCACCAGGGCGAAGGGATTCTTGATCTTGCTCGCTGCCGAAGCGAACGACGCGCCTACCGCGGCGCCCGCACCCGCACCACGGGCTTTCTTCCCGGCGCCAGGGAGCAGGTTGATTTCGATCATGAGAGGGCGTGCCTCGAAGAGGGCGTCGGGAGGTGACTACGCGACCTTGCGCAAGGCGAGGCCGACCGGAAGCATGAGCAGTGGTGCGATCTCGTCGGTGACGAGCGAATCGAGCGCACCGTCACGCACCTTCAAGTTCGCCAACGGGTTGGCCTGCTGAACCGCGAGACGCAGCCGCGTGGACAGCGCTTCGCTGAGCCCCGGGATGCGCGCGCCGCCGCCGCAGGTGAACACGGCGCGGAGCTGGCCGGCGGACCGCGACGACGACGCCAGGAAGGCGGCCGCGCGCTCGATGCCGACGGCGATCTCCTCACCGCGCGTCTCGATGACCGCGTCCAGGTGCGCCGACCGGTCGTATCCCTGCAGGAGCGCATCGGCCTCCTCGGCCGAGAGCCCGCGATCACGCTGCAGATCCTCGCGCAGGCGGCGCGTACCCAGCGTCACGTCGCGCGTGAGAATCGGCACGCCTTCGTCGAGGATGTTGATGTTGGTGACTTCGTGTCCGATGTTGACCAGAGCGACGACGCCGGTCATGGCCGTCGGGTGATTGATCTCGAACGCGTTGTGGAGCGCGAACGCGTCGACGTCGACCGCCGCGGCATTCACGCCGGCATCGGTCAGGAGCCGGAGCTTCGCTTCGATCAGCTCGCGCTTCGCGGCCACCAGCAGGACGGTCATCTCCAGTCCTTCGGCATCGGGGTCGAGGATCTGGAAATCCAGTTCCACCGACTCCATGTCGAACGGCACGTGCTGCTCGGCTTCCCACCGCATCAGCTCGCGCGCCTGCTGCTCCTTCACCCGCTCGATCTGGATCTTCTTGATGATCACGTCACGGCCGCCGACAGCGGTCACGAGACCCCGCATGCCCTTGGTCTTGATCCCCGCCTGAGCGAGCGCGGTGCGCACGGCGTCGGCGACGATACCAGGATCCATGATCTCGCCCTCGACGATCGCGTCCGCGAGCAGCGGTGTAATCGCGACTTTCGTCAGCTCGGGCTCCGACTTGCTGTGATCGATCACCGCGACTTTGACCAGCCCGGAGCCGATGTCGAGTCCGACAGTCGTTTTCTTGCGGCCGAAGAGCGCCATGTGTGGTTGGGCGAGATGCCGTGGAGGCAGTGAGCGAACGACTACGGGAACTCCGGACATGCCAAGACGTACCGACCGGTCGTTTTGAACCGATGACCGGTCATTCTCAGCAACACACGACTCGCCCGTCGCGAAGGTAACGGGCGCAACAATAGAGGCCCGGGAACCTGCTGGCCCGGCTGGACGGGCGAGAAGCCGGAATGACCGGTGACGTGGAGGGGTAGATGCCAGAGAGCCGGCCACGATCCCCCGTGGCCGGCTCTCTGCATTTCTGTCCTACCCCTCCGCCGCCATTACGGGCAGTACGGGGTGCCTTCGTTCTCGGTCGCGGTCGTCTCGGCCGCGCCAAGCGCAACGTGACAGCCCGCGATCGACGCGCCCACCAACCCCGTGTGCGTCGCGGTCGCCGACCAGCCGGTCCCGGTCGCGCTCGACACCGTGTACGTCACGCCCGCCGACGGATTGTACTGCGTCGTGGTCAGCGTCCCGGTGTAGGTCGTGTAGTCCGAGAAGTACGCCTCTTCCGCGGTCACCAGGTTGCGCAGGTCTTCCTTCAACGTCGCCAGGTACGCCTGCTGCTTGGTGTTCGCGAACTTCGGAATTGCGATCGCGGC
>Ga0209167_10001037_pt1 | contig 17286 bp, 11 predicted proteins | sample Coa_R1_9_FD_187154 | JGI IMG/M metagenome (GOLD analysis project Ga0209167, IMG submission 187154) | Surface soil microbial communities from Centralia Pennsylvania, which are recovering from an underground coalmine fire - Coalmine... | ecosystem: Environmental > Terrestrial > Soil >... | reverse complement strand
GAAGGCGCGCTGGGAAGCGTTCACGAGGATTTTCGCATCGCCGAGCGCGGTGGTCGTGAGCGGGGTCGAGGTGTACACGTATGGCATCGTCAGCTGGTCCAACTCGAACAGTACGCGCACCTCTTCATGAGCCCACCAAGCACATGAACTGACAAATCCGCGTAGCAGCGCGCAGAGGGCGCCGCGGTCCTGGTGAAGGGAGTAATGAACGAGCTTGCCGTAGTTGAAGGTGTCGAAGTAGTCCAATGTCGCAAGCGACCCCTCCACAAAACGGGCGATCGGCGACTCTTCATTATTCTGCCTCATGTAATTCGCAAAGGCGCGAAACTGCGAACGGTACTGGCAGATGCCGCGGGTGTGGAGAAAATGCCCCACGGCGCGTAGGGCCCTCAGGTTGTGCAGCAGGTAGATCGAATAGAACAACCGCATTCCATCATCGCATTCTGGCGGCGTCACTTCCATTGTGGACACGACTATCTCTGCTTTGCCCGCAATATCGCCGGTCGTGCGCGTCACTAGACGCAGTTCATCACGGCGATTGTATAGCGGCGTATTCACGAGCAGAACGTGCGGGTAAACAACGATCGTATCCGTTCCCATCTCGCAGAGTTGTTGCATGCCCAGTTCAAACGAGGCAAGGGTCTCGCCTGGCAAGGGCCAAATCATCTCCGTGTACGATGCGATTCCAAGTCGTTGCAAGTTGTGATGGACGTGTTCGTAGGCCGCTCTCCGGATATTGGTCCGTTGAATGATCTCGAGAGACCGCTCGTTGAGCGTTTGCAGCGATACCGGCTGCGAGGTCGCGATTTCTGCCTCGCGTAGGATCTCGGTGATTTCTGTCACTCGTTCGGGCGAGTTCTTCGCAGCCGAAAAATAGATCATCGTAGGAGCCTGCCACGACGTCCTGGACTGGGCAAACTGCCTACTGAACTCGACGTCGCGCTTCGAAATGCCCCAATTCGCATCCGCGATATGAACGAAAGGAATACCTTTCCGGCCGATCCATTCGATCTCACTCGATACTCGCGCATCGCTGAAACGATAGACCCTGTCGTTGGTCGCAGCCCCCCAATAGCAGAACCCACAGTGAAACGGACATCCTCGGTTGGTCTCAAACACCGTGAAGCTGTAGTCCGCGTCGAACAGACCACTAAGAAACGGGGAAGGTGTGGTGTCGAGGTCGGACATTCGCTCACACGGAGAGGTCGTTACGAGGCCGCCATCCCGAAAGAAACTGAGTCCGAGCACGGCTGTGAGGTCGGGCGTGGGCGCGCAGATGGCGCGCAGATAGTCCGCAAACGTCCGCTCGCCTTCTCCGTTACAGATCGTGACCCGTTCCTGATCAGGACGCAGGTAACGGCCCCCCTGATGCATCACTTGTGGGCCGCCAAGAATGATCTGCGCCTCTGGCCGAGCTGCGAGAAGCTCTGGGATGAGGCGCATGATGGTCCCAATGTTCCACACATAGCAACTGAAAGCATAGACATCGCTTTCATCGCTTGCCAAATGCCCAAGCAGCTCCCGGCTGCGCACCTTCTTGGACATTATTGATCGCTTGGCAAATCTGAAGTCTCGCTTCAGCTCGGCATCGAGGGAGACCGACGCCTCGAGGTAGCCGCCAAGCAGCGGGACCATTCGCTCGAATAGCCCAAGCTCAACAGTCGTGATCTGACGCGTCATGCTGCCTCCGATAACTGCTGATCGGCTATTTGCCGCTTCATCTCCCACCATTGGTTCGGTCGATCTCGCACCGTGTGCTGCGCAAACCTGCTCACGAGATTCAACGCCAGAAATGACAGGTTCACGGCGGAGATCGAATACCGGAGTCAGGTGTAGCGGGCAGGGACGTTGGAAGGACGCGCGATAGCTCTGTTGACACGACCACCAGCGCGGCCGTCTGATCAGTCTTCAGGTAAAAGTGACCGCCGGCAAAGACGTGAACGTTGCATTCCCGGCTTGTGTGCGTGCACCAGGCATCGAGTGCACGCCTATCGGTTTTGGTGTCATCTCTGCCGCCAAGAACCGTAATGGGACATTCGAGCGGCAGTTCATGCGAATACTCATACGTTTCGTTCACTTCCAAGTCGGCTCGAACTGCCGGCAGCAACAGCTCCATGACCTCCGGGTCTTCAAAAAACTCAGGCGGAGTCCCTCTAAACCCTCGAAGATTGCTGATAAGAGCCGGGTTCGACAGTTCGTGAAGCGGAGGATCGGGGTCAGGCCAGTCCGGCGCCGCACATGCGGAAACAAACAGCAACGAGGGCGGCCGGACGCCTCTGCGGCGCAACAGCCGCGTCAGTTCAAAGCCAATGAGAGCCCCATTGCTGTGGCCGAACAATGCGTATGGAACATCGAGAAATGGAACAATCGCCTCGGCGAGCGCGTCAAGCAGCGGCTCAAGGCGAGTGAACGGCGCCTCCGCCAATCGCTCCTCACGCCCTGGCAATTGCACCGGACAAACTTCGACAATGCCGGGAAGGCTCCGCCACCATTGCCGAAAAAAAGAGGCACCGCCTCCGGCATGCGGAAAACAAAACAGCCGGAACGGCAACCGCGCAGCGCGAGGGGGCAACGTGATCCAGCGAGCGGGGGACACACGGATGGATCTTGCTGTCTGACTCAGGGCGAACTCTGATCGGGTGTTGCCCTCATTCCATCCTCCATCCGGGGGCCAGCCTCACCCTGCAAATCACGGCCTCGAACACGATCGCTAGCGTTCAGGAGCTGGAGTTGCCGATCCATGATATCTAATTGCTGGCTGATCAGGCGTGGTAAGACGCCGACAGTGGCGGCGCTCGGCACCTGTGTTGGACTGCGTGCGTCGACGGGCGCCACGATCGGGGACGTCGTTGCCAACAATGCGCCGGATGGTGAATCCCCCCCGGTCCCCGGACGCTGGCCGGCGATGTACGCCGTGAGCCGGTCTACTGACGATAAGCCATCCATAAGAGAACGCACGTCCATTGGTACGCCAAACCTCTCCTCAATGGCGGCGGCGGCTCGCAAATAGGTCCTGGCATCAAAGCCCAGATCGAACAAATTAGCGTCGGCGGAGATATCTGAGGTGGCGGCGCCGACCAGTGGCGCGACAAGCCGTACGAGATCTTCCGTGAGTCCGGGCTGGTTCGAACCATCGTTGACCGGCGAAGTTGCCGAGATGTCACGAATCGCTAGCACAGGATCAGCGGTTGGCGCCGCGGACGCATCCGCTCCACTAGGATTCGAGTCCGGCCAATACCGTTCGCGAGTAAAGTTGTAGGTCGGCAGCGGGACACGCCGCAGGTTGCGCCCATCGCGAAGCGCGTCCCACTCGATCTCGGCGCCCGCAAGCCATAGCTCGCCGACGGCGTGGAGCAATTGACGGCGATCCACGCCGTCTGATTCTATTGACGTCAGCGAGGCAATGGCAAGCCGGTCGCTGTCGTCAAAAACGCATGCTCGCGCCAGACCTGTCAGGGTTCGACCGCGGCCGACCTCGAGCAAAACGCTTGCGGGATCCTGGAGAACGGTGCGCAGGCCGTCTGCAAATCGTACCGTTGCCAGCAGGTGGTCACCCCAATAAGCCGGATTTGTCGTCTGATCAACCGTCAGCCATTCGCCGGTAACGCCCGACGCCATTGGCAAGGACGGAGCCCCGGGACGCGCCCGGCGCACACACTCTTCGAAGGCAGTTCGAATGGAGCCGAGGCTCTTATGATGAAAAGCTCGCGAGGTCTGCAGTCTTCGAGTGTGGACCCCTTGGCGATTTAGGTGCGCGCCGAACGTGATGACGGCGGGTTCGGGGCCCGACACCACGCACATGGCCGGCGCGTTGACGGCAGCCAGACACAAATCGGGGGGGATGGCTGCAGCGATCTCCGCTTCCGTTAGGTGCACCGCGAGCATAGCCCCGTTGGGTATTTCCTGCATCAGCGCGCCTCGGGCCGTGACCAGTCCGAGAGCGGCATCGAGCGAAAACACGCCTGCGACGCAAGCGGCAACGTATTCGCCAAGGCTGTGCCCAATCACAGCAGCCGGGCAAACGCCCCATGACATCCACAGCTTTGCAAGCGCGTACTGGAAAACGAACAGCGCCGGTTGCGAGGTCGCGGTATCCTCAGGCGGACGGGCGTCGTTTCGGACCAGAGTTTTGGCCGAGATTAGCGCACGCGGGTCTACGCCGGCCCGGCCGCCAAGTGACTCACTACAGGCATTGACAGCAGCCCGAAACACTGACTGAGTGCGGTAGAGTTCGCGCCCAACATAGCCGTGCGTAGTGCCCTGGCCCGGAAAGGCAAAGATGATTCGCGGATTAGCGGATGGCTGTTGCTGTATCCGCAACTGGGCACTGCGCAGCGCGGCCGATGCATCGGCCAAGCCACGAGCTACGACAACGGCGCGATGCCGGAACGCGGACCGGCCAACCTGCAGCGTGTAGGCGACATCTCCAAGTGAGAGCCGCCCGGGTGTCGGACTGCTGTGGGGTGTCGCATCCCGATCGAGGCGGTCCGCTAGGCCGACGCACATTTGCTCCAGAGCCTTCTGATGCTTCGCCGAGAGAACGAGCAGATCCCATTCAACCGACGCGTCTACTGGACTGGCGGGCCCCTCCTCCAAGATCACGTGGGCGTTTGTGCCGCCCATTCCAAACGAACTCACACCTGCTCGCCGAGGCGCGCCGTCGTCAGGTGTCCACGTCGTGGCCTGCGTCGGAATGCTGAACAGCCCTCCCGCCATACCTGTGTGCGGATTCAGATCGCTAAAATGGAGATTAGGCGGGATTGTCCGGTGTCGTAGCGCCTGTATTGTCTTGATGAGCCCCGCTATCCCTGCGGCTGCGTCGAGATGCCCGATATTGGTCTTCACCGATCCGAGCGCGCATAGGCTGCGTCGTCCGGCAGGGCTGCGAAAGACGTCCGCTAGAGCCGCCAGCTCAATTGGGTCCCCCAGCGGCGTCCCGGTTCCGTGCCCTTCAACATACGAGATGCTCGTCGATTCTATCCCAGCAACCGCAAGTGCTTCGGCGATCACGCGTGCTTGGCCTTCGACACTTGGCGCCGCAAATCCAACTTTTGACGACCCATCGTTGTTGACTGCGGACCCTCGTATCACTGCGAGGATGCTATCCCGGCCGGTCGTTGCCTGCTCCAGCCGCCTTAGTACCACAACACCAAGTCCAGAGCCAGGTACCGTTCCATTCGCGTGACGATCGAACGCGCGGCAATGTCCATCAGGGGACAAGATGCCACCCGGTTGATGCACGTAGCCGCCTCCCATAAGCGACAAAGACACGCCGCCGGCGAGCGCAAAATCACACTCGCCATTCAGTAGGCTTTGGCAAGCGAGGTGGACCGCGACAAGGGACGTTGAGCAGGCTGTCTGCACGGCGACGCTCGGGCCACGCAGATTCAATTGGTATGAGACACGCGTAGCGAGGTAGTCCTTGTCCGTACACAAGTGTACATGGAGCGCCGGAGGGGGCGAATCGGTAGGCTGCCCAAGGACCAGCGAGGCGTAGCCATTGGCGCTACATCCCGCGAACACGCCGACGGCTCCGCCAAGCCGGAGCGGGTCGTGGCCAGCGTTCTCGAGAGCAGTCCAAGCGCATTCGAGAAACATCCGATGCTGGGGGTCGAGCAATACCGCCTCGCCGGGCACGATGCCGAAAAAATCGGCGTCGAAGTATTCCACGCCATCGACCGCTGCAGCGGCAGCCACATATCGCGGGCGCTCCGTCATGCTTAGCGAATCGACCGTTGATGGATCGTAGTCTTTGGGTTGACGCACGAATATCGACTCAACACCGTGCACGATGTTGCGCCAGAACTCATCAACGTCAGCGGCGCCTGGAAAGCGCCCCGCAATACCAATTACGGCGATCCCACGCGCCGGATTCATAGGTGTCGCTGCCCGATAAGGATGAGGCCCGCAGAAATCGCGTCCGCGGCCGGCTACCTACCGCATGATGCGCAACTCGTACGCACCATCGTCAGTCCCTCGTGCGGTAGCTATGTCGTGCGTAGTGTGTGCCCTTCAGTGGACGGCAGCCTGCTCGGTGCAGGGTCCCAGCGATGTTCACGTCTGGCGCAGGTCGCGCGTCGGCGGTGGAATACACCTCCGGCACCATCAGTCCCAGGGGTCGCGATCGGCGAGACCCGCCCTGACGTGTATCGTGTGCTGAGCTAGCCCGACCCTGCGACCCACGACCCCTGCGGTCGACGGGCGTCATCGCCGTTCTGCGTCCGGTCTCACGACTCGTGTTCCGAGTCAGCCCTCGTCAAATGGCGCTAACGCGTTAGCCGCCTCGATCCCGAATCCTCTCCGCGTGCAGAACTCTCGATTCTTGTCAACGCGTTCGCATCAATGTCGACTGCCAGACCCTCGCCAATCCAACTGATTCGAACCAGGAGCCGCCTGTGTCCGCGACATTCTAGAATCGTTCCTGTAACACCTTCAAACGGACCCTCGACGACTCGGACTTCAACGCCTCGACGTAGCGCGCTACCTAGTTCGCAGACGGCGCCACTACGCACCAACCCATTGATCACACGCCGTACATTCTCGATGTCGCCATCGCGGACAACTGCTGGACGCATACCACTGCTGAGCACATACGATACGCCCGCTGTGCTCCGTACGATTGAGAGTCCGTCGACTGTCGTGCGAACGAAGATGTAGCCAGGAAATGCAGGCCGCCATATGGTCTTCAATCGGTCTGACCATTGGCTAGCACGCGGGACCAATGGTAAGAAACTCTCAATGTTCTTGTTCTGGCATGAGCGCCCGACAGATCGCTCTTGATTTGCCCGCGTGTAGCATGCGAACCACATGCGCGACGGATCGGTGTCTGCATGATCACCCATCGTTTGTCCTGTATCCCACGAGAATCGTAATGGCGCCGCGGTACGAACGTAAAGTCGGGAGTGACCAGTTCGCAACCGCCTTCACAGAACACGTCTCTTGAGACGGTCGGGTTCGGCGTGAAGGCGATTCCGCGCCACGCCGAGCCGCGCAATCACGTTCCGTGCGGCTCTCGTGTAACCGAGTAATACTCCATGTAACATGTCCACCAAATGAATATGCGGAGGAACCAGCAGCTGACTCGCAGAGCGACACCGACAATGGCTGTGTGGCGCAGCGACATATGGAAGGCGTCGCTATACCCCGTCTGGCGACGTGGGGCGTCTGAGCCGAAGGTAGGAGCACCGTTCGACCGATTCCTGTGTACGGGCGACCGTATGGTTGAGTTGCGGAACCCGAGCCGAATAGAGCTGGGGCGCCCCCACGTCAGGCTCGCGGTGGCGGAAGTCCGAAGCCATGCGATGGACTCTCGCAATCGACCACGGCCGTCAGAGACACCGCGCGTTACCTATGAGGTCGACGACAATTAACTGGGAACAGAGAAAGTCGGCTCGTTCCAGTTCTGTTTTCGACGGCCTTCCGCTCTCAGGTCGATTTCAGCGCCGCGACGGGACTGATCTGAGTTGTCCGGAACGCGGGAACGGCCGCCGCCGCTAGCCCAACTGTCACGAACGCAACCGCCGCCCCGGCAAGAATTGCGGGATCGTGCGGACTCACTCCCACGAAGAGCGTCGCCAGACTTCGAGTGAGAACCCAACCGCCTCCCGTTCCAAAGGCGATCCCAATACCAGTGAGACTGAGCGCGCGCACGAGAACCTCTCCCATCACGTTTGCACGAGTCGCGCCGAGGGCGATCCGGACGGCAATTTCCCTCTGGCGCTGGCTGACGATATGAGCAAGCACGCTGTAGAGGCCGACCAGACCAAGCAGCAGGGCGACCAACGCGAAGAGAGACGCCAGAACAGTGCAGAATCTCGTCGTTGCAACCGACATTGCGACTCGCTCGCTCAAGACCTGGAGATCCGATACGGGCACAGCGCGATCGAGATTCGCAATCACCGCGCGGATTGTCTTCGCCAGCGGCCTTGGATCGCCGGATGCGCGCGCCACGATGTAAGGGCCTGCTGTCGGAAACTGTGCAAACGGCACATATATCTCTGGCCGATCCTCGACGGCGAGCCCGCCTTGCTTGACGCCGGCGACCACACCGACGATCTCCATTGTGTCGGTGCCGCCCCATGTCAACCGATGTCCTATCGGATCACGCCCCCCAAAGAATCGCCGCGCAAGCAGGTCGTCCACAATAGCGATTCTGACCGATCGACTATCGTCGGTGGAGAGTACAACCCGTCCTCGTCGGACGGCGATGCCCATTGTCTTGAAGTAGTCGGGACTGACGGCGACCGCATAGGCGGACGGAATGCCGGTCGGATCGAGAATGGGATCGCCGATAACTGTGAATCCGAGGACAGTGGTTTCTCCACTTGGTAACTCGGATACCGCACTGACGGCAACAACACCCGATTGGCCCGCGAGCCGTTGGAGCACATTCGCGACCAAAGTGGCCTGCAGCTCGGAACTCGGATAACGGTCAATCGGCAATGAGATCTGCGCACTCAGAACACTCTCGCTTCGGAACCCGGGGTCCATACGTCGAAAGTGCGCGAAACTTTCAACGAACAATCCAGCGCCGGTCAGCAGGACAAGTGCAATCGCAATCTGAGCTACGACAAGCCCATCTTGTAGCCGATGGCGTTGCGCTGAACCGGTTCCGCGACTTCCTTCGCGCAGAACGCCAGCGAGATTGGCTCGCGACGCGTGCCAGGCTGGGAGTGCCCCAAAGACGAGCACCGCCACGACCGATGTTAGTAGACAAAATATCATAAGACGAACATCAATACCAATCTGGTTTAGGCGTGGAAGTGAGGGAGGTGCAAACTCCCGGAGAACCCTAACGCCCGCAACTGCCACACCGACCCCAAACATGCCTGCCGCGATGCCTACGAGCGCCGCGTCAGCCACCAGTTCTCGGGCCAGACGGCCACGAGTCGCACCCAGTGCGCTGCGTAGCGCAGTCTCTCGCTGGCGCCCAAGGCAGCGAACGAGGAAGAGATTCGCCAGGTTTGCGGCCCCGACCAAGAGGACACATGCTGCCGCTGCGAGCAGCATGAATAGCGCACCTCTGACATCACCAACGACCTCGTCCATCACTGGAATAGTCAACGCGAACCAATTCCGGTTTGTCTTCGGAAACGCCGTCGCAAGATGGCCGGCAATCGCTTCCATCTCGCGGCGGCCGCTCTCAACGGGCACTCGGGCTTTAAGGCGTCCATACACGAGCAGATAGCGCATACCCCGATTCGTCTCATCCGTTGCCGAGAAGCTTAGACGTGTCCACAGTTCCGTAGATCCCGGCACGCCAGCCGGCATCACTCCAACAATCGTGTAAGGCTTGTTGTCCAGCGTAAGCCTGCGCCCGAGAGCGGCCGGTGCCCCGCCAAAGCGCCGCTGCCAGTAGGCGTTACTGATCACGACCTCAGCGGACCCACCAGAGTCCTGCGACAGCGGACGCCCAAGCGCCATACGGACGCCAAGAACGCTAAAAAAATTGGGAGTAACCGCGGAGCCTATTAATCGTTCTGATTCGTTCGGCTCAGTTACGGTGAACGGCAGGGGCTCCAATGCGGCCAGCGCTGCAAAAGTATGATTAAGGGCTCGCCAATCGAGGAAGTTCGCTGGAGATACACCAACGTGCAGATTGTGTCCTTCGGGGTTGTTCTCCCAAAGGGTCATCAGGCCGTTCGGCGCGCGAAAGGGCAATGGCTTGAGGAGTACTCCGTCGACCACCCCGAACATCGACGCAGTCCCTCCGATCGCGATTGCCAAGGTCAAAGTCGCAGCTGTAGTGAAACCCGGGCTCGCGCGCAGTCGACGGACGCTGCGCTGAATTTCTTGAATGAGCGTTATCATCTCTAGGGCTGCTCCTTCGAGTAAGGATAGATCTGTCGTCCTTGTCGCGGCATACGTGGGCGCTATCCGCGTCATAACCGGACGAAAGAAAGGGGCCGCCCGGTTGTATTTGCGAATCCATTGACGGGCTTTGTGTTACGCGAGAGCCGTCCGACGTACGGTGTCCGATTCTGGAAATTGATTCCCAGAAACGATCACCCGTCTAGGGGCGACGGTCATTCCAAGTGGTCAACCGATGTCGGCACCGTCGCCAACAGCTACCCCCATCAAGCACGCTGCCAGCCGCGGCTCGCACCAAACGCAGGTGCAGCCGCAACGCGCCATTGCATGCCATGGCACCCACGCCACCAGGCAGATGCAGTCCGTCGAACTTTGGATCGTTACGCAGACGATCTACCTGTGGTTGTAGACGCGGGTTGCCCCACTCCTGCTAAATGCAAGTACGTCGTAGTGATCATTTCGAGTTCCTTCCATCCCGGGTGAGCCCGCGGGCATTCCTGGGACAGAAAGCCCAACAATTCTTGGGCGCCGAGCCAGTAGTTGCAACACTAAGTCGGGTGGTACATGGCCCTCGACTACATAGTCGCCGACCCTCGCAGTATGGCAGGCCGAGAGCGACGCTGGTACGCCAAACTGCTGTTTGATCTCGTTCAGTCTCAACGGCGACTTGACGTCGTGAATCTCGACGCGGAACCCGGCAGCGCGCATACGATCAATCCACGTCTGGCAGCACTGGCAGGTCGGTTCTTTGTAGACGGTTGCCACAAGAGGAGTACGCACAGCCGGCTGCCGACGGAATCCGGCGATGACTCCTACCCCCCATCCGAGGCACACGAACGCACCGGCAACACAGAGGACCGCCGCGCGGCGGGGATTTCGTTGCCGCAACCTCCGGACCGCGAACGCTCCGTTAGCTGGGTTCATTCAATAGCCCAGCGCTGATCGCTTGGTAGAGTCACGACCACTCGCGAATTCCGAGCCGCAGCTGTCGATGGCCTAGCCCCGACGGCTGTCGCTCGGCCTGGCGACCTAGTCTCCTATCAGCGGGACAACTGAACTAAATACATTTCCCGCAGACGGCGGGGTGAACCCTTCTGACGCCGTACCCATCAGTAACAGGCGGAGCAACTTAGGCTCGAGCCTCCAACATACAATCTGTTGGCTCGCCGCCGCTCGTCAGGACGAGCGGCGCGACGAGAGGCCGTGTCTCGCACATGTTGGACCGCCACTGTTAGTATACAGTGCCAGTTGTAATTGCGCGAATCGGACAGCGCTCGTCAAGATCCAGTCCCACCGGGCAAAGTGCCTGAGGATGGATGCCGCGTCTCGAATGGATCTCGCGTTTGCGATCCCTAGCGACGAGCACGAGATTGCCGCGCGGGCGCGTATCCTCGATTGATTGACGGGTGACCGGAGGAGCTGCTGGTGATGGATCGCGTAGGCTGTCGACGGAAGTGTTGGCTCTCGACGGGTGGGTGGGTCGTAGTGGCGATCCTCGCGACGGTAGCCAGTGCCCCCGCACAATCCGTACCGCTTGGTCCGCCTACTAAGGGCGGCCATGCGAAGCGCGCGGCCGAGCTATCATCGACAGACTCGCTGGCTGTGCCTCCGCCCATCACCAAGACTGGATGCGCAACATTCGAATTGCGTATCGACGGTGAAGCGCGCGTTGCGGTCACGCGCACGCCCGAGGCAGAGTGTGGACCGATCAGCCCCGTAATTGTGGGGATCCCTAGCCTGGACGTGGGGCGCGGGACCGTCCACATCCCGGTGGCGTTGCACAATGGGGGACAGAATCAGTTGCACGCCCCCGCATGGCTCACCGCGCCGGTGGGAAGCATCATAGTTACTGCGGCAGTTTCACCCCCGTCTTCCTTCACTTTAGGAACTGAGCGGCCCAGCGCCGCCCCCAAGACGGACCCGCACTATCTCGGCGGAGATCCCCACCGAGATTCAGTTGGCGCGGAACCCGGGGTCGCCCGGTGGTCGTACGACACGCTGCAGTCCCCGGCCACTGGCCCGCTAGTCACCGCAGCCGACGGCTCGGTCGTACTTCCGCCAGACGGGACGTCGGAGGCGCGATCGATCGACCTCGCAGTGCCACCTGGCGTCACGGGGTTGCGCATTACCCTCAAGGGATTCGGAACCTACGTGCTCACCGTCGCGGCGAGGCCTCCGGATGCAGTCCCCGTAGACGAGTTACGCGACGCCCGATCTCCGAATAATGCGATCACGGACGATCCGCGTTTCCCGGGGCGCACGGTGCGCAATAAGCTCTGGCTGCTCTTTCGCCCGGGCGCAACCGCGGAACAGCGAGAAGCTGCCATTGAGGCTGTAAACGGGATCGTCGTTGGCGGTGCCGAACGTAGCACAGGAAACGGCTATCCACCGCCGCACGGTTTCCACCGTCTGCGATACTATTACGTGGCGTTCCCGGCCTATCCGGACAGCGGCGCCGGCCCACTCGAGCGCGCGATCCACACGCTCGCACTTTTGCCGCAGGTGCAAGATGTACGAGCCGACATCCTGGGGCAGGACTAAGCGCTGGCACACCCATACGCTTTCCAGGCGTGCGCCTTAAACCACTCCGCCACCCGTCCTACGATCTTTCAAGTATCTGCGCAGCAATGTTCGCGTGCGGACCGCTATGCGATTGCGACGTTGACGTCAACCACAGGGACAATTTACTGGGACAAATTGAAGCTTAGCGGGCCAGTCCCGCCGCGAACAGCGGTTTGCGGGCCGCCAAACCCGCGCGGTGCGTTGCCTCGTCAGGCATCTGATAGCACTTCAGAATTGGCGCCGTGGACCGCCATCCGCCGAGCGCCGCCATCACTTCCCGCTCGGAATCTCTGCGGTCTTCGCAATCTTGGCCCACCACTTCCGTACAAACATGGCGTGACAGCAGACGATTGGGGTCATCAGGCATGGTAACGAGCCAATCGTCGCCGATTGCACCCGCGGCGTTCTGAAATCGATTCAGTAGCTTCGCCGCCTCGTCCGACACGGACGTAACGAGTTCGAACTTTCTTGTTCCCGGTATCGCCGTGCCACCGAGTTGCTGCTCGAATTCAGGGGAGTAAATCTCAACCCCTCTGGTGAATATCCCACCGCTGTGCTGACCATCCCAGCCGCCCCAGTAACACCGTACAATCTGAGCACGGCCGGGGAAAACGCGTCGATTCTAATGCCTTTTCCGGGTGGCTTGCAAGGTGGCCCCAACGACCTGACGTCTAGGGGCGACATCATAGCGCAAGTTGATTTTGCTTGGCCAAATGTCAAACAGAATCGGAGGTGGTTTGTCCTTCTGCGGCCGTTTCCTGGTGCGGTCAGTGAATGTCGAAATCACACCAACAATTGATCAAACTGTAACTCAAACCAAATCGGACATCTGTTACGTATATGCTCAGGGCGGATCCCTGTCGTCGAACGAAGAGTCAACCACTTGCTCGCTGAAGGCGGATAAGGACGGAGACGTAGTCGCGTGCAGGAATGGAGCCGTAACGACGGCTAGCGGTGACGGTGGCGTGCAACACGGCCCAGATCAAGGAGCGGGGTCGTGCGAGTGGTCGTTGTGAGCAAAGAGCGGGTCTTGGTGGAGGGCCTCTGCATGGTATGGATTTCCAATTCACCTTGACGAATCAATCAAAACGCGCCTCCTCGGTGCTACTTACCGTCAACGCGTCTTGGTCAATCAGGGCAACGTAACGGCCGTGATGAATTATGATCCAACCTTGATCCCGCCCAATGCTACCGTGGTAGCTGGCAAATACCAATTCACGGTGACGCTTCGAGACAACACGGGAGCGCAATCCTAACTCACCGAGACTAAGACCACAGACGCTAATGGCAATCAGGCTCAGGTCAGCGACAACGGAAAGCTTATCGTTACCCTCGCGAACGTACCCTAGAGCATTAGGGAGGGAGTGCGCAACGGCGGAGACTCGATACGCCTGACCTCGCGGACTTGAAAGCTTCAGCCAGATTAACAGTGTGATTTCACCGTGGTCTGAACCGCAAATCAGCTGCCGATTGCTCGGTCCGCGATATACTATACGATGACTTCCACACACTTTGGGTCTTGGTCACTCGCGCAGTGACGCCGCGTCGTTACCAAATCGTTGGCCCCGACCGAGGCTATAGCCGCTGACGCGGTCGGCCACCCTCTGCACTGCTCGACACTAATCTTGCGGCGTAGCCCCCGTGGGAACTCAAGGCCTGGCGCTCCCAAGACCTAAGTCCTACCCGAACGGTTTCGCCAAGAGAATCATGGCAAAAAGGACCGGCACCATGACTATTAGTTGAGCGAACCACAACGCCGTCGGTGCTCGGTGGGCATGAAACTTACCGGCTCATTCTTCAAGCTGGAGTGCTGACGGCGGTGCCTCCATTTAAGGCCGATCGCCGATTCCGGCACGCATTGGGAAGAGCCAATCGCCGCTACGGTGTTGACCACATCAGGAATGAAGAATCGACTGAGATCGTACCGCCGCTCATGACTCATCTTTCGAGCGAATGGAAGAAGGACTCTACGCCGCGAGGCAGTTAGGCTGTCGATGAAACCACGACAAGACAGTGCGCCCGGCTGATCCGTCGAGAAACCTTGACACAATCCGTGTTCATTCGAGCGGCGACACCCTCCAAGACACTACAACATCAGAGCCGCCATGCCTGAACACCGGGTCGCCTTTGAGTTAGGGGACCCGCATTCGCTTTACCCGCCGCACGCCCTTCTCGATGCTGGCTGGTACAAAGTGATAGTGGGCCATCATCGTGATATTAATATCCACGGCAATCGATGGGCTTCTGTACTTGGCCGAAATGCTCGTGCGCTGTGCGATCTCCGGGTATCCTCCAGGATGGCACATACACACATCGCCAGATAGTTCAGTGGGCGGACCGAACGTCATTTTTGATCCCGAGCTCACTCTCTTATGCCGCAAACGAACAACAGCCAAGTGACTGACTCATCAACGCTATTTATTTAGGGACTGGGCGAGACGGAACAACGCCATTGGCCGCCCAAGGTGACACTCCTATTGTCGATGGGTAAAATTCGGCAAGACATTGAACGTTGACATGCTAGGCGGACTCAGATACTTCCTGCCGCGTCATAGAGCCCGACTACACCGCAATATGCCGCCCACGGTCAGAACGGAAGAGCATCGTCTTCTGCCAGTGCGCGGGGAAAATCCTCAAAGTCTTCGACGGGCTTCTTTCCCACTTCGATCGTGACCCATTGCTTCTGCCACTGATCGGGAGTTGACACTCGTAGCCGTCCTTCGTTGTCAAATACGCCCCCGGCGATCTTAATCAAACCGTACGACTCATCGTTGTAATCCTTCATGTATTCAAGCGTGGTTTGGTCGTCACGGAGGCGGGCGTCAACGGCTTTCCACTGTCGCGCCTTGAGCCATGCGTCCATCTCCGTCTTGCGCCGAAAGAATACTGGATATGGGGTCTGGGTAATTTCCTTCAGGCGCGCGAAGATCGGATGGTTGCTCAACAGTATCTCTTCGATCGCTGTCCCCTGGGTGTCTCGCTCTTTCGTCAAATAAGCCACAGTCTCATTTAGAGTTTGGAGCGCGGCGCGCATTTCGTCTGCGAGAAGCCGCTCCGGAGCACGCATCTCTTCGTCAAGAAATCGCTGAAATAGTCCGGCCCATTGTTCGCGAAGATGGTGAACGATCTTGTCGGAGTTCGCAAACTGAATGACCTGATTGTTCTTCTGGAGACCCTCGACTTCCTCGATAAACCGCAGGATGCGAACGTCGTCGGCGGCATTGTAGCGAATATCCTTGACGGTCTTATTGTTTAGAAAAATCCGATAATCAGCGTAGACAGCCGCCTCAACGAATACGTAGATCTGCTTGTTCAACCCAATAGCAGTTCTTAGCTCTTGCTGCGAAACGGAATAGGACTCCTCAAACGACGCGGATCCAAAGCGGCCTCCAATGATGTTTACTACTATGTCGGCTTGACTAATCTCTCGGTAGCAGTAGTGCTCCAAGGCTTGTTTCGTGCTGTAGGGTACGTTCCCGCGCTCGTGCATCACTGGTTCGTAACCGAGTTCCTTGATGAACCGTTCAAGATCGGCGCGAAGATAACGCAAGTCGTAGAACGTCGAGCTGATGAATACGCGAGGACGTGCCATTGGGCGGGGGGGGCTTCGGGGGCCAGCAACCATGGGCTATCGGCTGAACTGTTCAACCGATGTTTCCGATTCGCAATAGCTAGGCAGGCTGGATCGTTCGCGAATATGGACCCCGAGCCCGTCATCGTGGCGTGCGGCGTCGTGTATGACCGCCGCGCAACTGGGGGCCTCGTAGCCAGGCTCGCGATGGAAAGTCGGTGGGGTACTTATCCCTGGAGCCCAGACCCCGAAGTCGATACACCGAATCCTGCCCCGCACCTTTGTGTGCTAGCGGCGGGTGACAGAATTCAGCAACGGGGCCGAAAAATTGCCGCCCGACTCCACGGGCCTCCGCGGTTCGCGGGTTAGGACTACCAACACAAAGAGGACGGCCGCGAGGCGTAGATGGCCACAAGGATAGAGAGAACGAGGAAGTAAGTCATACATGTTCCTGGTGCAAACGGTGATTGAGACGCGTCGGCCCAATCCGACCCAGCCAGGTCTAAGACTATCCGCTGACGGTAGCGCTTTGAGACGGCTAAATTCTAGCCGCTCCCGCATCTCCGGTGTGGATGGACGGGCCGCCGATGCGCGGGCTCCTGGTCGTCTCTGGAGGTAGACGCACAGAAGGCCACGCAACCGCAGATTTCGGCGGCACAATCGTCTGACGTGGTCGCGACGGCGTGTTTCCCACCCAGCCGGGAGCCCGTGACTCGCTAGTTCACCCAATTCTTCGCGAACACCTTTGCTCGCAGTGACACGATCGCACGCGCATAGATCCGCTCTACGGCCTTAACCGACACGGCGCCGATTTCGGCGCGGACGTCGGCGACCGACCCTCTAGACGCAGGCGCACGACGGCCCGCTGTCGGTCTGGCAGCTCTGATAACGCTGCTGCGATCGCGGCGAGCATTGGCGTCCGGTCAGGCGTCGGCGGTGCGGTCCCATCCTGCCCGGCAGCGACCGACGGGGTCATCCATCCACCGCGCATCTCGCTCGCTGCGCCTCAACATGTCGCGGAGGATAGAACACTCCCGGTTCCGCGTGGCAACAACGAGGTACCCTTTGACCGAGCCGCGAACCGCAATCGGCTTTCTGCGTTCCCAGAGCCCTGCGAAGACATCTTGGACCGCCTCATGGGCGAGTGCTGACGAAGCCAGGTATCGGTACGCAACCCGGTGCAGCGACGCGGCGTGTTCGAGAAAGAGTGCTTCTAGCACGGCCCGATTCACCCGCAACACGACGAACGGGCGACTCGACACGGCGCTTACCAATATTGGCAAGGAATGCGACGCTTCCTGCGGTTCGACCGCTCGGCGGACTGGGTGCAGTTAGACGTGCAG
>Ga0209167_10001036_pt1 | contig 17296 bp, 15 predicted proteins | sample Coa_R1_9_FD_187154 | JGI IMG/M metagenome (GOLD analysis project Ga0209167, IMG submission 187154) | Surface soil microbial communities from Centralia Pennsylvania, which are recovering from an underground coalmine fire - Coalmine... | ecosystem: Environmental > Terrestrial > Soil >... | reverse complement strand
CGTCTCTTCGCTCAGTTCTGGCTCCTCACTGGGACCCTCTTCGCATTCGTCTTCCGCCGGCTTCAAACTTTTAGCCATCTGCTTCATGACGGTCAATCGCATCGTAATGTGAAACCAGTCCGGCAGCTGCGCCCCGCCTGCTCCCGCAGCAGGACATTCATGTGGTTGTCCGTCTGTCTGGCCGGTATGTGCATACGAGCGGACACCTTCGGCGTCACCAGCATCGTAAGGGCCTTCGGGCTCAAAGACAAGCTCAATGACAGGCTCCTGGACTTCTTCCACTCCCCGGCGTTGGATGTCGGCGAGCTCGCCAAGCGGTGGGTCAGTGTGGTGGTGAGGGTGTTTCCGGGGGTCCTGATGAACAACGGGAGGCTGCTCATTGTCGGAGACGGATTGAAGGCGCCAAAGTCAGGGAGGAAAATCCCTGGCGTGAAACGCCTGCATCAGGAATCCGATTCCAACACCAAACCGCAGTACATCACGGGACATTCTACTCAGGCGGTCGCGATTCTTGTCGGGGCACTCCAAAGCGTCTTTGCGGTCCCGCTGGCAAGCCGTATCCATGAGGGGGTGGTGTTCTCCAACAGGAGCCAACTGACCCTCCTGGATAAGATGATCCTCAATGGTCGATTCCCTCGGCCTCCCGACCTTCTACTTTATCGCCGACGCCTTTTATTGCGCACGCAAGCTCATGGCTTCTCTCCTTGAGAAGGGCAAACACCTGGTGTCCCGGGTAAAAATCACTGCCGTGGCTTATGTGCCTGCCAATGTGCCGCAAGCCGCAAGATAAGGTGGGCCGTCCAAAACAGTATGGGAGGAAGGTGAAGCTCAGATCCCTCTTTGACTTCCCTGAACGGATGTCCGAGGAAAAAAGCCCAGTCTACGGGGAGAACAACGCTCTGCTGCGCTATCGCTCCGTGGATCTTCTCCTCAAGAGAATCGGCATCCTGGTGCGCTTCGTCGCCCTGATTCCGGGGACGATGCATCCTCTTGTCCACGGACCTCTCCTTGTCCCCGCTTGAGATTATCGCCCTCTACGGCCTGCGCTTTAAGATTGAGGTCTCTTTCAAGCAGGCGATCAGAACCCTCGGCACCTATGCCTATCACTTCTGGATAAAGAGCATGACGCCACGGCGCAGATCTTCAGCAGATCAATATCTCCACAGAAAGTCCCAACCATACCGCGACGCGGTCAGAAAAAAGCTTGAGGCTTATCACCGGTTCATACAGATCGGCCTGATCGCTCAGGGGCTCCTTCAATATCTGTCGGTCAGTTACTCCAGCCTCGTGTGGGCCAAATTCGATTTCTGGATCCGTGCCATTCGCCCGGGGTTCCCCCTTCGGAGTACGTCACTTCCCTCGCCCTGAGGAATTCCCTCCCCGAATTTCTGTCGGGTTCCCCCGCAGAGGCTACTATCACGACATTCCTCACCGAAAGAATCGACTTCAGCAAAAATAACCCCCTTCGATCAGCCGTTTAGAGAAATGCGCCTGAAAAAACGGTACTCTCAAGTTATTGAAAAGGTCAGCGCGAAAGGATTTCCCTTTTTGAAACTACAAAGATTATCTCAGAATCCCAGAAAATTATTCGCGCGTTTTCCGGATATAGGAGTGGGATTTTCAACCGAGAGAACACAGGCTCAGATTTTTCCGGATACCTTCTGGACAACCGCGATCCGGAAAGCGCCACGGTCCAATAAAGGATATAGAACAGGCTAATTTGAGACCATGATGTCTACGGTTGCATCAGGGCAGGCTCCACGGAGAGTCCGACTGGAAGAGCCCTCGGGCTCTTCAGAATACAGAGCGGAAGCATTATTCCACCTTCTCGATTACAACTTTATAATGCTCTTCGGAGATCTTGGCCACCTCCAATATTTTGTGGCCTTCATTCTGAACGCTCTTCGGAACGTTTTTAATGGGCTCGCCTTCGTCAAGGTAGACGGCTAAAACCTCCCCGGTTTCCATCTCCTCCAGCTTGAGTTTGGTTCGTACGAAGTTATAAGGACAGGCCACACCCTTCAGATCCAGAATCGCATCCACCTTATTTTCACGCTCCATGCTCCCCTCTTCGATCAGCGCAGCGATGGCTTGGGCTGCCGGCGCAGGAGCCACCTCCCGCTTGCGCAGCTTAAAGTTGGCATCCATCCGATCGTAGGCCTCTCGACACTCCTGCACAAATGCGGCGACCGTTTCCTGTCGAGCCTGGAGCGCCTCCGCTTGTGCTTGGGTCTCGGCCAGTTTCCCCAGTTCCGAGGTAAACGACTCGAAACGCTCGCTCACAAACCCCTGTTCGACGAGATTGTGTTGAAACTCCTTGAGGATATCACCCTGTTCCTTAGCATCGATCCCGAAGGGCATCACCAGACCCCGGGCCGACGACAGAATCGCCTGATTCTGGTGCGCTATCGCCTCTGCCCACTCCCCTTGGAGCAAATAGAGCCGGGCGGTCTCGACCGACCGACTTGCCGTCAGCAGATTGTGCTCCAGGGCATCGATGAGGGTCCCGGCGCATTCTCCGGGACCAAGGTCGTCAAGATTAAAATCTTCGACCGCACCATAGTCCCGATAGCCGTCTGCATCGACGCCCGGATCAGGGAGCTCGGTGAATTTCTCCAGTCGCCTGGAGAGGGTCTCGCGCCCCGTGCGATCCAGAAACGCGATAAAATCCTCCCCATCGGAGCGCTCCCGGCGGTAAATGCCGAGAAGCTCCAGCGTCGCCGCGGGGATATTCTTCGCGGGGAGTTTGATTTTCGCGGCCCCCACCTCCGCTCGGTCTGCGTCGACCACCCCGCCGAGGTGAAGCTGGTAATGGGGGGCGAGCTTCCCGTGGACTTTTTTCCCGACCCCGTGAAAGCCGATGCTCGCAATGTGGTGCTGACCGCAGGAGTTCGGGCATCCCGAAATGCGGATCCGGATCCCTTCCAGATCCCCATAGTCGCCCAGGCTGGCGCCCAGCTGATCGCCGATGGCCCTTCCCAGCCCCATTGACGCGGTCAATCCGAGATTACAGCTGTCGGTTCCCGGACAGGAAACGACGTCCACCACCTTTTCCGCTCCGGCCTCGGAGAGCGCGATTGCTGAGAGCTCCGTGTAAAGGCCGTAGAGGTCCTCCACCCGGACCCAGTGGAGCATCATATTTTGCTCCCGGGTGTTGCGGATCTCTCCGGCCGCGTACCGGGCCACGATCGGAGCGAGCGCCCGCAACTGGGTCGAGCTGATGTCGCCGACCGGAAGCTTGATCTGAACCGCGGCATATCCCGCCTGCGGTTGGGGAGAAACATTCATCTTCTTCCAGAGCAGAAATTCGGACTCCGCATGAAAACCATTCCCCAAGTGGACCGGCTCATGAAAGGCGGGACGAGGCTCCACGCCCGGCAAAGGAGGATAGACCCTGCCGAGGCCTTTGAGCATCCTTAATTCGTCACCCACCCTTTCCTTGAAGAGATCGAGGCCGAGCCTCTCCAAGACAAATTTCATCCGGGCCTTGCTTTTGGTCTTTCGATCCCCCTCCCGATCGAAGACCTTCAGGACCGCCTCGCAAAGCGGAAAGATCTCCTTTAGCGGAACGAAGTCGGAATAGAGTTTGGCCAGCTTCGGATGGGAGCCCAGCCCTCCGCCGACGAAGACCTTGAATCCGTATTCGGTTTCTCCTTCGACCTCCCGTTTCTGGGCAATAAAACCGATGTCATGGATCGCTGCGAGGCCGCACGCGCTCTGGCACCCCGAGAAGGAGATCTTAAATTTCCTGGGAAGGCTCTGGCAGACCGGGTTGCGAAGGAGAAAGCGGGAAACCGCGTCCGAAAAAGGAGTCACATCAAAGAGCTCGGTGGCGCAGACCCCCGCCAAATGGCAGGCGGTGACGTTTCGCACCGTGTTACCACAGGCCTCTCGAGTGGTCAATCCCCCCTCCGCCAACAAACGCATCCCCTTGGGGACATCGGAGAGCTTTACAAAATGAAACTGCATATCCTGCCGGGTGGTCACATGCCCTTTCCCCGTGGAATAGCGATCCGCAAACAGCGCCAGAGCGAGCAGCTGGTCGGGATTGAGCGTACCGGAAGGGATCTTTACCCGAACCATATGGACCCCCTTCTGTCGCTGCCCATAGATCCCGTGTTGGAGCCGAAAGCGCTTGAACTTGTCTTCGTGAATCTCCTTGGCTTGGTAGCGCTCTACCCAACCTTCGAAGACCTCGATCTCCTTCAAAATATCTTCGGAAGGACTCTTTCGGGTCGTCTCCATGTTGCTCTCCCATTAATCTACAGTTTCCCGATAGGAATTATGCTTATTACATACGCCAATATAGACAATGGCCTCGGTCTTGTCAAGAAATTTAATGCGATGCGGCTCAAGATCCCCGGCGGAAGGCTTTCCTAGCCTCCCGCCACCATCATCTCCGAAATCTTGATCGTCGGCGAAGCGATACGGCGATTGAGGGAAAGGTCGTTTCCGACCACCTCGATCCCCTCGAACATCCCCTGAAGCGTCCCGGCGATCGTGATCTCTTCCACGGGAAAGGCCAGCTCCCCCCCTTCGATCCAAAAACCGACCGCTCCGCGCGAATAGTCGCCGGTCACCAGGTTGACGCCGAAACCGATCAGCTCGGTGACGTAAAGCCCTCTACGGATCGACTTCAGCAGCTGCTCCGGCGCCTCTGGGCCGGCGGCGAGATAAAGATTGCTCGGGGAGACCGTTGGGAGGTCCTCAATCCCTCTGGCGGCATGCCCCGTTGAGGCCCGACCGAGTTTTCGGCCACTGTAGCGATCGAGGAGGTAACTCTTAAGTATACCATCTTCAACGACGGCCAACTTGCGGGTCGGGAGCCCCTCCGCGTCAAAAGGCCTCGACCCCAGTGCGCGGGGGAGGGTACCGTCGTCGAAGACCGTGACGCCGGACGACGCGATCTTCTGGCCCAGACGGCCAGCAAGGAAGGAGATTCCCTTATAAATCGCGTAACCGGAGAGCGCCCCGGCGAGATGCCCCAAAAGCGAGCCCGCGACCTCGGGGTCGAAGACCACCGGCACCTTTTGGGTGGGAACCCGCCTTGCCCCCATGCGGCGCAGTGCGCGATGGGCAGCCTTTTTCCCGATCGAGGCCGGGGATTCCAACAGCTCAAAAAACCTCTGGGTGGAGTACCAGTAGTCCCGCTGCATCTTGCCATCTTCCGAGGCGACCGGTACGGCTGAAAGGGAGGCAATAGAAGAAGGGTACCGCCCGACAAAGCCCGAACTACTCACATAGAGAATATGCGACTTGGAACTCGAGAATTCCCCCCCTTCGGAGTTGGTGATCCTCGGGTCGGCGCAAAGGGCAGCCTGCTCGACCTCTTTCGCGAGCTCGATGCGCCGCTCCATGGGCAGGGCCTCGACGCTCGGATCGTAGAGACTCAGGTCGGGGAGCTGCGCTGAACACTCATTGATCGGCGCGACCCCGACCGCGAATTCATCCGAGGCGGCGAATTTTGCGAGCGTGCAGGTGTCCTCCAACAGCCGGTCGAGCGAATCCGGGGAGAAATCCGACGTCGAGGTGACCGCGCAGCGATTCCCGAAGAAAAGCCTCAGACCGAGGGCCTTTCCCCTCGCATTGCTGATCTTCTCGACCGTGCCGAATCGGACCTGGGTCTCGAAAGAATCACCCTCGATCGCCAAGATATCCCCACCCGTGGCGCCCTTGGCCTTTGCCCGCTTGAAAAGTGCTTCTGCTGTCTCTGCCTGAAACGTCATCGTCCGCTCTCCATCTCGCCCTTCATGTTATCGCGCCGTCCCGCCCACCGTCAGCTCGGATATTTTGATCGTGGGAAGGCCCACGCCCACCGGAACGCTCTGTCCATCTTTCCCGCAGGTCCCGATCCCCGAATCGAGCGCCAGGTCGTTTCCGACCATAGTCACCCGGGTGAGGACGTCGGGGCCGTTCCCGATCAATGTCGCGCCCTTGACCGGCTGACCGACCCGCCCATTCTCGATCAGATAAGCCTCGCTGGCGGAGAAGACAAATTTCCCAGAGGTGATATCAACCTGGCCGCCGCCGAAGGAAACGGCGTAGAGACCCCGCTTGACCGAGCGGATGATTTCCTCCGGGACGGAGTCCCCGGCAAGCATTGAGGTGTTCGTCATCCGGGGCATCGGAATATGGGCATAGCTCTCACGGCGGCCATTGCCGGTCAGCGGCATTTTCATCAGCCGAGCGTTCAGCTTGTCCTGGAGATAGCCCTTGAGGATCCCCCGTTCGATCAGGACCGTCCGACTCGTGGGGGTTCCCTCATCGTCACAGTTGAGCGAACCGCGCCGAAAAGGGATCGTGCCGTCATCCACCACCGTGCAGAGCTCGGAGGCGACGCGCTGGCCGATCCGGTCGGTGAAGGCCGATGTCTTGCGCCGATTGAAATCCGCTTCGAGTCCGTGGCCGATCGCCTCATGCAGGAGTATGCCCGGCCAGCCCGGACCCAGGACGACCTCCATCGGACCCGCAGGGGCGTCCACCGCCTGAATATTCACAATCGCTTGCCGGGCCGCCTCCTGGGCATACTGTTCAAAAAGATGCTCTTCGAGGAAATAACTGAATTCCCGGCGTCCTCCTCCGCCGAAGGTCCCCGAATAGCGCTTCCCGTCCTGCTCGGCGATGCAGGTCACGTTTAAACGCATGAGCGGCTGCAGATCACCGACGATCCGCCCTTCGGAGGTAACAATGAGGACCAGTTTGTACTCACTCGCGAAAGAAGCCATTACGCTTTTAATTCTCGGATCTTGCCGCCGGGCGACGGCATCGATCCTCTGAAGGAGATCGATCTTTTCCTGCGCCGCAACATCGACCGGGGGAACCGCGATCGGATAGAGATCATGCTCCGGTTTCAGTACCCGATTGAGCGGCACGATCCCCCCCCGCCCGGCGTCTTCGGCGATATAGCGGGCCGTCTTGGCCGCGGAAAGGAGATTTTCCGCATCGATCTCGTCGGAATAGGCATAACCGGTCCGCTCCTGCGCGACCGCCCTGACCCCGACCCCCTGGGAGATCCCCTTGGTCACCTTTTTGGCCAGGCTCTCCTCTAGGCTGATCGATTCATGTACGTTGTATTCAAAATAGAGATCGGCATAATCGATCTTCTTTCCGAGGGCCTTTCCGATCGCCTCCTCAAGGGCCCGGGTCTGAAGACCATATCGCTCAAGAAAGAACCTTTCGGGCTGGATACCTTCTTCCTGCACGTGCGCCTCCTCATTAGATTTCAGATTTCCGATGAATGCCCTTGCCGATGCTGTGAGGCCTTAAACCTCTGAACCCGTTCCAATTGAACCCGCCGCCTCTCCTTCCCCTCGGCAAACCTCTGCTTCTCCGCTTCGTTTCGCAGAACCAGGGAGGGGACGGGGGTCGGCTTTCCCCGATCGTCGAGGGCGACATAGGTCAAGGTCGCATTGCTGGCCAAGACCCGGTGGCCGGTCAGACCATCTTCCGCATAGACCTCCACTGCCACCTCCATTGAGGTCCGCCCGACATAGGTGAGACAGCCTTTCAGGACGACCAGGTTCCCCAGACGGACGGGCGCATGGAAATCGAGGGCTTCCATTGAGGCGGTGACGATCGGGCGGCGGCTGTGGCGATTGGCCACCACGGCCCCCACGAGGTCGATCCAGTGAATCATTTTTCCGCCGAGAAGATGGCCTAGGACGTTGGTATCGTTCGGCAGTACGACCTGAATCATCTCGCTGGCGGAGACATCGACGCCCTTTGGGGCCTCGGCCTGGCTCATGCCGTCGTCGCTCCCCCGCACAGATTGATCGCCTGTCCCGTCATATTGGAGGCCGCAGGCGAAGCCAGGTAGACCGCCAAGGCCCCCACCTCGCCGGCCTCGGTAAAACGGCGGGTCGGAATGGCGCTGATTGCCCTCTTACGAAATTCCGCCGCTTTGATCTTGAGGGCGCGGGCGGCCTCCTCGATCCCCTCTTTGGCCATTGCGGTATCCACCCATCCGGGACAAATCGCGTTCACGGTGATGCCCCTACCGGCCACTTCCAACGCCAGGGCGCGCGTCAGACCAATGATCCCGTGTTTGGCGGCACAGTAGGCCGTATATTCCGGAACTCCAAATTTTCCAAGCACCGACGAAATATTGATGATACGGCCTTTCTCGTGGTCGCGCATCTTGCTGAGGACCGCACGGGAGCAATAAAAACTCCCGGTGAGATTCGTCTGGATGATCCGATGCCAGTGGTCGTCTGGCATCTTCACCAGGGGCATCGGCCCGGAGACCCCGGCATTATTGACCAAGATGTCGATCTTTCCGTAACGCAGAAGAATCTTCTGGGCAATGGAATCCACCTCGCGCGGGCGGGTCACGTCCGCACGTTTCCAGTAGATCGTAAATCCCCTGGCGGCGAAGAGACGCTCGGCTTCTCTCAGGTGATCAGGATCTCGTGAAGAGAGGGCGACCTCAGCCCCCGCGTTTAGGAAGGCTTCCGAAATCGCGCGTCCGATCCCTGTCCCTCCCCCCGTGATCCAGGCCACCTTCCCTTTTAAGAGTTCCCTCTCCATCGTATCATAGCCCTCTCGGTTTCGAAACAGACCTTATCAAGACAGGCGGCCACCCCCGGGTCGTCCCGCCTTCGAAGAAACCAGATCCCCAAATGGGGCAAGCCCTAACCGAAATCGGATAAATCCGGCCCTCCTATTTGGATCCCCCGGCGTTCGGAACCGGCCCTTCCGGGCGGGATCGTTCAGGCACTTTTTTTGCATCTTCAGGCCACGGTTGACCATTTGATTAACCCAGATCCTTAGGAGGTACTCACGTGAAAAAACGCTCTGTCGTCCAGGTTGGCATGATGATCATGGCCCTCTTCATGGCCTTCTCGTTCTCTACCCTCACTTTCGCGGCCGGCTCAAAGGTCACTGGAGAGGTCGTCAAGACCGAAGGAGAGTTTGTGACGGTCAAAGATGCCGACGGGAAAATACACAAATTCCATATGGACAAAACGACGAAGCAGACTGGAGATATCAAGCAAGGCGCCCAGGTCGAAGTCGAGGCGACCCCTCAGGGCCATGCCAGCGCCATTGCCGTCAAAGGGAAATAGCCCGGCAGGGACGGAGCTATTTTCGATGGGGAGGCGGCCTCTCTGGGGGCCGCCTCTTTCTTTTTCAGCGTAACAGGCCGGCCAGCTCTGCCAGGCTCTTGATGCGCGTCCCCCCCTCGTTTGGATACTTTTCGGAGCGATCCAATAGGACCGACCAGAGCCCGGCACAGTTCGCCCCGGCAAGGTCGTGCTTCGGACTGTCCCCCACGTAAAGCGAATTCAACGGCAGGATGTCAAGAGACGCAAGCGCCCTCTGAAAGATCAACGGGGAGGGTTTAGCGGCACCGGCGCCGGTCGACACCACGATGGTTTCAAAATAATGGCGAATCCCAAGCCGCTCGCAAATCTTAAATAGACGGGAATCGAAATTCGATACAATCCCCAGCCTGTATCCGGCGGCCTTCAAGTGTTGCAAGACGCCGACGGTCTCAGGAAAAAGCTCCCAAGCGCCCTCCCCTTCGAACTCGGCATAGAGGGTATGAAAAAAGGGGTCGAAGTCGGGCAGTGGAGTCTCTTCAAAAACCTCCTGGACCAATCCTTTCCACCAATTTTGCTCGAAGGCCGGTAGATCCTCGGGCAGCACCCCTGGGAAGACCAGGGGAGGCTTGCGGGGCCAGGCGGCGATAAAACGCCGGTGGAGCAGATCCGGATCGGCGTTCACTCCGAAGCGCGCGGCGACCGCCGCATAGACCGCGCCCACTCCCCCTTTCACGCGGAAAAGGGTGTCTCCGGCGTCGAAGAGAATGACCTTTACCTGGTCCAGAGGGGCGCTCATCGGCGCATCAGCCCGTCGAAGCGCTCCACCTGCCCCGACCCGTCCGCGGTCTCCAAGAGGAAGGCTTTCAGCACCACCGCGCCCGTTCCGTCGAGAAACTGGACCGAGTAAGAGACCCTCGCGGGGGGCGCCGCTTTACGAACGAGGTAGATCTGTCGGATCTCCTCCGCTTTCAAATGGAGGTGGAAGTGGTCGTTTTCAACGCTCAGCCAACCCTTGCTGAGACGGACCCCTTGCAGTGTTCCCAGCATCTCGCTGAGCGCCGCACGATTGCGGATCACCAGGCGGAGTTTCCCCCAGGTGGACAATTCCTGCGCCAGCTCGAATAGGTCAAAATTCGTGAGTCGGGATGCGATCTCCCCCTCAAGGGCCGCGAGGACGGTCCCCTCCGTGACGCAAAACTCGTCCGCCACCGAGCTGAACTGCGCTTCGGGATGGGATGCACAATAGCCGCGGATCGCTTGAGAGAGCGCTTCCATAAGGAGTTAATATAACACGAGCTTCCCGGCGGCGCCAAGCCGCAAGTTGCCGCCCGCCCGGGACGGAAGATTCCATCGGGGCGAAGGGGACCCACAAAAGCTTGGATGACGGACCAGGGAGTGCGGCGGAGGCGCGAAATCGACGATGAGCAACGCGGCTTATTTTCGTTTCGGCGCCGGAGACTCCATTCGAACCAAAAAGGCATTCAGGAGCGGATGAGAGCGGGCCGACAAGGGGCGCTCGAAGGCGATACTCACCCCGAAGACTCCTTCGCCCCACTGGTCGATCCAGCTGACCCTTCCGACAAGACGCTCGGCAGCGGGCGTCCCGAGCGGGTCCATGAGATGGACCTCAACCACCACTTCAGTCCCGAGATTATAGTGCCTATTGGTGTGGAGCGCCAAACCCGCGCGGCTGATATCCTGAAGATCAGCGGTAATCAGCTCCCCATCGGTGCTGGAGACAACGGTCGCCCGACCTCGAAAGGAATAGCGGGGATAACGTCGTGAATTTGATCCTTGCTTTGGACTTCCGGCGATCCCCACCGCGGCCTCCGACCCTTCAGCGCCTCTGCTACGTGCAAAACTAGCATAGCATCCCATTCTGGTCAAATTCGCGAACGGACCCCGGCCGAGCATCCGCGCTTCGATCGATCGGCCAAAAGATCCCTTTTCAGTCTATCCTCATGGGGGCGCCGGGGGTTTGTCTCGGGTAATGATCTCGGCATCGATAAAATGCTCAAAAGTCAGTCCCGCCTGGCGTCCTTCGAGGTGATAGACACCCTGAATCAGGACACGCTCTCCCGGCGTGACCACCGGCATAAACGGGGAAAAGACTTGAACGGTCTTCGAGACCACCGCGGAGTCATCTTCGACGACCAGCATCAAGAACTCGCTCCCACGCCTCCCCCGTTGGAGTTCGATCGACTTGATGCGCCCGGTGACGACGACACGGTGCCCGTCATAGAGCTCTGGTTGCGCCGAGAGCTGTTCAACGGTTGCCGAAAGGGGGAGCTCCCTTTCGGTCTTCGAAAAAGAGGCCTCTTCAGCACCGAACAGAACCACCAAGAACATCAGAAGGGCGCCGGAAATAACCGGCCTGCCCTCCTGCGGGCTGCGTGAATGGTCTGAGGAAACCACTTCGTCTTGCCCCCTTCAGCTCCGCAGGTTCGGCCGCAAAGGGCTCACCCCTGCATCTCGCCTGCATCCCGAATGAACACGACTCGGGACCTTGTTGATTTTCCAGACGGATTGAGCTATCGTACCTTCGTTGCGGTTCTAAAAAGACTCAAACCGCGACCGGGCGTCAAACGCCGGTCGATAGGCCCCGATCTCGAGGAAAAGAACGAAGAAACAGGCCGTCGGCCTTCCCTGGCCGCTCGGGAAGGCGAAAGACCCCGGGGAGCATCGATCGAGTTGACGATGCCCGGAGTTCTTGGGGGGGGGTGTGAAAAAAGAAAAGTTCACCGCATGGTTGCTTTTCGGAGTCCTGCTCTTCTGGACCCCGTTCCCCCGCATTTTGAATGCCGATGGGATCCCCGCTCCCTCGCCACCCGCGGCCCCGGAAACCCGGCCGGATGTCCTGGTTGAAATCTTCCTCGCGCCTGAGCACAAGGGCGATCTCCCTGCGATCAGAAAGGAGCTGGCCTCCGCTTCGGTCACCCGCCTGCAAGCACAATTTTTTCGGCTTGGAAACCCGCCGGAAAACATCGGTATCGGAAAGAACGTCCCCGCCCCGATCGCCCGCAAGGCCCTGGGCCTCGCCCTCGAGTACAACCGGGGGGTCAGATTCGTCCTGCCGGAGTTCCGCTTTTTTCCGGAACAGATCATTATCGGAACGTCCGCCTATGACGAGAGATCGCAAATCCCCATCACCGCCGAGGATCTCAAGGGACTGCTCGATCCCGCGCTGACCACCCCTCAATTTCACGAATTGCTTCGCCATTTAACAGGCGAGGACAAGGGCCTCCCGACCTACCTGCATTGATCGATCAAGGAAGCTGGAGTTCCACCCCGGGGGGTGCCAGGGGATGGTCGATAAATGCCGTATCAAACCGATATCCCGTTTGTAAACCGTACAGGGGAATCGAAACCTCCGAGGAATTAAACTGGAAGTCTAGCGCGACCCTCTGATCGGGCGCGACTTTGAGCGTCCGGACCTGGACCTTCATGTAAGGATGCCATGCAATCACGCTGTACTCCCCCGGGGGGAGGTCGGGAATCGAAAACGTCCCATCCGGTCCGGTCACCGCAAAATAGGGATTTCCGACTGCGAATCCCCAGGACTGCATGAAATCATGAACGCCGCACTGCGTCCGAAACAGATAATGGTCCTTTCGTAAGCGAACCTGACGCAGGGCACTCTCCTGAGGGACCATTGGCTTGTTGAACATCTCGAATGTGTACTCGTCTTTGAGCGTATAGGCCTGGATGTCATGGGCGATGGGATCTTTGTTGACGATCCGGATTGGGCTCTGGTTTCGAATGGGCATCACGAACGGCCCGATCCGACAATTTTCCAGAGACAGTTCAGGGGAATAGTCGAATTTCCTCCCTCGTTCTACACCGACCACGGCGACGACGACGTCCTGGAAGGCACCGTCCTGGGAGGAGCGAAACTCCTTGAGGAGCCGGTTCCCTTTTCCATCGGAGATCTTTCCACAAAAATCAATATTCGGAGAGAAGATCAGATGGAAGACCCGGGCGGGAGGAGGAGTCCCCCTCAGGGTCACCTTTCCAATCAACGTGCCTCCGTTGGAGACGGCGATCTCCTCGTAGGCAAAACCGGACCCCGGGAAAAATAGGGTGGACAGGAGAACCCCGCCTATGAAGGCAATGGCGATCCGGCTTTCGCGAGTAGGCCGCATTTAGGGTTGACCTCCCTGCTTCTTGTCTTCCATCAGGATCCGATCATCATTGGGCATCAGCATGTGGTCGTGCGGCGTTGCGGTCCCGATCCGAAAGTCTCTCTGACTTTCATAAATCGGCCGCTGGACCTCTCCCGAATCAAATTCGAAGTCGAGAGTGACCTTTCCATTCGCGGGAACCGTGACTTCCTTTTCGAGGATTTTCAGATGAGGATGCCACGCCATGACTTGATAGGTCCCGGGAGGCAGCCGGTCGATCAAAAATTCCCCGCCGCTTTTGGTCTTCGCATAGTAAGGATTGTCAACCCGAAATCCCCAACTCTGCATAAATTCATGCATGCCGCAGATCAGCTGGACCACCCGTCTGCCGTGCTCAAACCGAAGAAGCCCCCCTCGAGGCTCGGTGGAGACCGGGAGAGGAAAATTCAGAATAATATTCCCCTTCTCGTTCTGAAAAAACTGAGCATTGTGGAATACCGGGTCCTTATTGAGCATGGAGACCCGCTGCTTGTCCTCCACGACGGTGACCAGCGGGTGCTCGTGATGAAGCTGGCCGCTCGCACCGGAGACGTACTGCTCGCTGTCGGGAACGTCCGCCGGATGGAACATGCAGTCAATCGCGACGAAATCGGCCTTCAACGGCGCAAAGGGCTTCCCCTTTTCGACCCTCTGCACCGCCACCACCGCGTCTTTCAGACCCGCCGAGGAATCGACCGAGAACTCGATGAGGCGAACATTCCCTTGTCCATCCGAGATCTTCTTGCAGAAAGGGCCGAAGGGATAGAGGACGAGCGGAAAAACGCGCGGCACGGGGACCGCACCCTTCAGTGTGACCTTTCCCGTAATCGAGCCGCCATTGACGACGGAGATCTCCTCATACGCATGGCTCGAGGTACAGGCCAACGCCATCGTCAAGAACCCAACCAGTCCAACGGCATAAGACTTTTTCATGGCGAATCTCCAAAAAACGAGACCAGGACAAAGGTCTGAACCCTCTGTCCCGGTCTCGCGTGGTTTCTGCATTTCTATTTCAGCCGCGGCGAATAGCCCACGGCGCCTATTTGTCGAGCATTGAGATCTGCTTGCCGGCGCCGTCCTCCGGGGCGCTGGCCGTTTTTCCTCCCGCTTGGGCGCCGCTGTTGAGTGGAAGAATCCGGCGATCGCCGGCCGGGAGGACCCTCAGGTAACCCCACTGGCCCGCTTGGGCATATGGCATCCGGTGATCTTGCCAGACATAATCTCCCGGGAGCCGGTACGGCCCGCCCGCGCCCTCCTTGAGGAAGACGTCCAGGTATTCGGAACTGCCGAACTGAAGGCTGCTCAACATATCCGCGCCCACCATGTCCGGCTTCAGAGGCCACTGATGCCCTTCGATGCTGAAGACCTGATTCTGCTCGTTGAACGCGCCGAACACGTGGATCCGAACCGGGTCCCCCGCAATCGCCAGGATGGTCGGGGTCGCGGGCTCGGTTTCATCCGTGACACACGCCGTAAACATGTTTCCCGCTTCGCATCCTTTGTCTTCCCGGAAGGCCCAGGGCTCGCTTCGATAGTTGACCCCCGTCAGGCCTGCAATCTTCTGGATGTAGGGCATGAAGCTCGTCCCGATGATGTTGTCCTCATCCTGGAAAAGGAGGGTGGCGTCCCGGAAATCAGAGCGGGCGGCGTTCTCCGGAACCGAACGGTCCACGATCACATCCACCTGCCAGTCATTCTTGAGGCTCACATCTTCTCCGGATTTCGGGTCGCGATACTTCGAACCCTTGGGGCCGACGATAATCGCTCCGAAGAGTCCGTCACGCACGTTGTTGATGAAATTCCCCCAGTCCCACACGAGTGCCGCGGTCTCACCGTATTTCGGCGGCGCATAGAAGGTGTAGGTCTTGCTCCCACCCGGGGCCACCGTCTGATCTCCCGGATTCGTCCCGACGTTGACCCCCTGGGAATCCTTCGGGTCGAACGCCAGCATGTCGGCGCTGAAGGAGGCGTGGCTCGATTTCATCTCGTTTTTGAGGTGAATCTTGATGCAATCCCCCACGTTGACGTGCAGGACGAGCGGCATCGGCTGCACGTCGGTGGCGACTTTTGATTTCTCCCCTTCGAGCATATAGATCTTGCCCATCGGGTTCTTGACCTGCAGTTTTCGATCAAAATCAACGTCGATAAAATCCGGCGCCTTCGTGTTAAAGTTCAATACACGGTCGATCGCCACCACATTGAAATTCTTCATGGGGGCGTCTGAGGGACAGACCGACTTCGCCGATTGCGGAATTTCCTCGCGACCGGGAAGTGTCTTCAAGTCCGGGACTTCCCGGTCCAGGACCCTCAGGATGCCCCAGCTTCCTTCCGATAGATGCGAAGGCCGGCCGTTGAAGTGGAGGTAATCTCCGGCCATTGCCTGCGCCCCGCCCGCGATGGTCACCAGGTCATATCGCTCGGCGATCCCCACGTGCTGCGCGTTATGGAAATCCGAATGTTCGGCATAACGCTCGCTGCGAAACGCGTGCCCGGCGATATGCCAGGTGTGGGTCTCATTCATGAGCGTATGGAGCAATCGGATCACGACGGTGTCGCCCAGGTAGGCGCGAAGTAATGGAGTACTCGGATCCTGATGGACCTTGCTGGAGAAGATCACCGTCGGGTCCGGATTGATCTTCAGGCGCCTCGCGACCGACTCCGCCCGGAAGTTCAGGCCCCCTCCGGTCGTGTGCGTCCCTCCGTTAAGCATCGGAACGGCCACCTTATCCAGATCGTACGGCATCTGGAACGAGAGGGTCTGCCCGGAATCGATGGCGACCTTCAGCTCCTGTCCCGGTGGGTTGCCGGCGGTCACGACTTGGGCCGTGGTCGGCACCGTATCGTGGGGCATCACCACCATCTCTCGGAAGCTTCCATTGATGCCGTAGCCGATCGGCTCGGTGGAGTGGATGTCGGCGATGGGCCCGCTTCGAACCGGGAGGCCCGTTTTCGGATCGTGGTAGGTCGCACCGACCGGTTCAACGATCATCGCACCGACCCCCCCATGGGGCCAGGTGGTGGCGCCGAAGGCGTGGTCATGCCAGAAAACGGTACCCACATCGGCGTCAACCCACATCCGATAGCGCACAAACTCCACTGAGGCGATCTCGTTTTTACTATGTGCAAAGCGAAGGGGCTCCGTAAAGGTCACCGTATCGGCGGTGACTTCCTTGATCCAGAGGACCTCGGACGTCTTCACCTGGTCCATCCCGATCATCAGGTCGGTACCGACGTGAAAGGGGGTGGCCCCTCCCGCCATCTTGATCTTGATCGTGGAGGAGCCCGACTTTACGTCCTCGGTGAGAAGGGCGTTCATGGGGACCGGAAGACCCTTATGAACCTTCTTCTCCAGCTCTTTAAAGGGCCGGACCGACTGCTCATAGGAGAATCCCGTGATGACGCCATCGGAGGCCTGGTTGTCGAACTGGATGAAATGGGGATGGATGTTGATTTTCGACATCTGGAAATTGCTCGTGTCGTTGTCCATCCACTCGCTCTTGAGAATCACATCGACGCAGTCATAGACGCTGGACCGATAGACCAGGGGGATCGTCTTGTCCCCGCCCGGGTTGGCCTTGACCTCGGCCTCCTCTTCCTGGAGAACATAGAGGGTCCCTTTCGGATCGATGACGGGCTTCTCTTTCCCCTCACCGCGGGTCAACTGGATTGGCGTCTCAATGAAATGAAGCGTATACTGCTTTCGCCCCGCGTGCTCCGGGCAGAGGCTCCATCTGCCTTGCTCTCCGGGCCGGGCGGGCTGATTGGTCTCCTGCCCGACGGCCCCCTTGCTGCCGGGGTCGGTGGCCAGGGCGCCATTCTCTTTGTCCATGTGGATCGGCTCCAGCCAGGGCGCCGGCCCGTGGTGGCGAGCGAAGGGGACCCGTTTTCCGAAGTGGGGCCGGAAGAGGGGCCAGGCGATCTTTCCTGTCTTCGCATCAAAGAGGATGGGGGGTCGTTTTCCCGGAATGGGCGAGGTGTATTTCGGCCAGGGAAATGCCCCGGTGACTTCCGGCTCACCCATGGCCTTGTTTCCCTCCCAAGCCCAGTCCCAGACCGTCGCGTCGTACGCCTCGATCTGGCCCTTTTCATCGGAGG